>JAEEGG010004411.1_pt1 | contig 34101 bp, 27 predicted proteins | sample 9134161 | NCBI WGS metagenome assembly JAEEGG01 (sample SAMN16246543, study PRJNA631951) | gut metagenome | biome: gut microbiome; feature: rumen; material: CR-attached | host: Bos | place: Iran: Karaj | collected 2018-10 | reverse complement strand
CAACATACGCCCAGGAAGACAAGGAGGCAACGCTGAAAAAGGCAGCAGATGTAGAACAGAAACTGCGTGATATGGGGCTGAAGTCTGCCGCCGAGCTTTACCACAAGGGTGTGACGGAAACGCTGACTTATCTCGACTTCCCACATGAACACTGGCGTAGCATAAGGACGAACAACATCCTTGAACGCCTGAACCGGGAGATACGCAGAAGGACGAGGGTTGTGGGCTGTTTTCCTGATGGCGAATCGGCACTGATGCTTGTATGTGCTAGATTGAGATATGTAGCGACGAAGGAATGGGGTACCAAGAGGTACCTGAACATGAAGTACCTTTACGAGATGGAAAAGGAGAGCGAGCTGAAACGGGAACAGAAAAAGGACGGAAATGTAGCCTAAATCTGGTGTTGGAACAAACTATTTTTGCGAAAGACCCTTGACACTACCCCCCGTCGCAATGTCGCGACGGGTTTTCCAATGGAGGTCACATTGTAAGCTTCCCCGCAAAACCGTCTGTGTAAACAGTGCGTTTATGAAGATTGGGTGAAATTCCCCAAATTCATCATCACCCCTCGCTTCATGGTTCGTTTTTTGAATAGCGTGATTTCCATCACGCTGTAAAGTTTTTTTGAAATAAAATGTTGTTTTTTTTCAAGAAAATAACATCTTTATGTTATAAACTAAGCACAATACAAGGAGTATTTATGTGTGACGAAAAAATGAAAGAGGTGATCAAGGAGGTCGAAACTATCAATGAGAAATACGATTCTCAATGGATGATTATTACAATTGACTCTGATTCAGAAGAATCAACAACTATCCAAAGAGATGAAATTTTCCAAAAATACGGTTTTTCTAGAAAATCTCCCAAGGGATTGCCTTTACCAGAATCAACCTATTTAGGCAAGGTGCAACCTTCTGATGCGGGAAAAGCAACTGTCAAAATGATTTGGAAGGAACTGAAAGAATCTAATCTAGAGCCGCGCCGAATTTTGGGAGGTATCATCGACGAGTGGAAGGTCATTCGAAGCAATAAAGATAAGGATTAGCATTGGTAACATATTTTTCTTCCGCTTCCCCAAAATCAACTTAAAAGGAGCCATAAGAAATTTAGGAGATAACACATGATGAATGAGCAAGAATTAGAAAAATGCATCTACAAAAGTTTTACCCAGAAAGATGGGGCCGTATCACTCCTGGATTTGAAAGCATATTTCCAGATGATTTCAAAAGAGAACATGAGCAATTATAGCGAAATAGTGGATAAAATTTTTAATGAACTCTTTGAAAATAAATATTTAAATTGGGATGAAAGACCTAATGGTATGGTCTATTTAACAGAAGGACTTAATTTTGATCAATGGGAGGCAAAAATGAACCCGCAAACAAATAATGGTGGTTTTAGCATAGGATCTGTAAATGCCAATCATGTTCAAGTAGGAAATCAAAACACAATGAATGCAGGTGTTACTGCAGAACAATTTATTAAGGCTTTAACAGCATTTAGTGGTAAAACAGAGCCTGAAAAAAAGTCCATCATGGATAAAGTTCTTGCAACAGTAAGTACTGGAGCTGATGTTGCAGCTGCGGTTGCTGCATTTATTGCTCTAGCCTAATTGCATAATTACGATAAGTCACAACAATCGATGAAGAATAAACGACACAAGAGGGGCTTTAGCCCCTCTTTCGGTTAATCTTTAGCCTACTTTAGCACCCAATCGCTGAATATTCAAAACCGGCGTCGGCGAGTTCCTTGGCGTCGTAGATGTTGCGTCCATCGATGATGAGGGCGTTCTTCATGGACTTCTTCATCACACCGAAGCTCGGCATGCGGAACTGCTTCCATTCGGTCACGAGCAAGAGGGCGTCGGCATCGAGCAGTGCTTCGTACATGTCGTTGCAGTAGGTGACGATGTCGCCCACGCGGCGCTTGCATTCGTTCATGGCAACCGGGTCAAACACGCGAACGGTGGCTCCGGCCTTCGTGAGCTTGTCGATGAGCACGAGGGCGGTGGCTTCGCGCATGTCGTCGGTTTCGGGCTTAAAGGCGAGGCCCCACATGGCAATGGTCTTGCCCTTGAGGTTTGCTTCGCCGCCGAAACGTTTTGCGAGTTTGTTGAAAAGGACTGTCTTCTGGTATTCATTGACTTCTTCGACAGCCTTGAGAACGCCCATCTTGTAGCCGTTCTTTTCGGCGGTCTTGATGAGAGCCTTCACGTCCTTCGGGAAGCAGCTTCCACCGTAGCCGCATCCCGGGTAGAGGAACTTCGAGCCGATGCGGGTGTCGCTACCGATGCCCTTGCGGACCATGTTCACGTCGGCGCCCACGAGTTCGCAGAGGTTTGCGATGTCGTTCATAAAGCTGATGCGGGTCGCGAGCATGGAGTTTGCGGCGTATTTGATCATTTCGGCACTCGGGATGTCCGTGAAAATCACGCGGAAGTTGTTGAGCATCATCGGACGGTAGAGGCGGGTCATGAGTTCCTTGGCCTGTTCGCTTTCCACACCGACGACAACGCGGTCGGGTTTCATGAAGTCCGTGATGGCGGAGCCTTCTTTCAAGAATTCCGGATTGCTGGCCACGTCGAACGGGACGTTCACGCCACGCTTGTCGAGTTCTTCCTGGATGGCGGCCTTGACCTTCTTGGCTGTGCCGACAGGGACTGTAGACTTGGTCACGAGAACGGTGTACTTCTTGATGTTCTGGCCGAACGTGCGGGCCACAGCGAGCACATACTGCAAGTCGGCGGAACCGTCTTCATCCGGAGGCGTACCCACGGCGCTAAAGACCATTTCGACATTGTCGAGAACGCTGGCGAGGTCGGTCGTGAAGTTGAGGCGGCCTTCGCGCTGGTTTCTGAGCACCATTTCGTCGAGACCCGGTTCGTATATAGGAATTTCACCCTTCTGGAGAGATTCAATCTTGGCCTGGTTCACATCGACGCAAGTCACGTTGACGCCCATTTCGGCAAAACATGTACCACTGACAAGCCCTACATATCCTGTTCCGACAATTGCAATATTCATATTTTTTTCCTTCTTAATTTACGCAGATTCATTGCTTCTATTTGATTATTTTCCTTTTTAGTCGACCGAGTACATTACGAATGCGGGAATATAACCGTTTCGTCAGCGACGGATATGGGCAATATTTCTTTATAAGTTCGTCGAGGGAATGTTTGTCTAGGTTGGCAAAGAATTCGGATCGTTTGGGATGCGGTTTACTAGAACTGACAATGCAAGGATTGCCTGCAATGGCGTATTCCACTTTCGATTCGCGCTGAACCACACTATCAACCACAGAATCAAACAGTGCCTTGCCATGGTCGGTATTTAACAAAACAACCGATGTTCCCTTATTGTCATCCATGTCAGGATGTACATCCGCAATATTCCAATAATCGCCCAAGGTAATGTCGGCTACACGCGGCAATTTTCCATATTTGCAGTCAGCGCAACTTGTGTTCAAACAAATGTTCCGCAAAAATACCCGCATAAACTTGTCTTCGCGGAGCGTTTCAGAAACTTGAAAACAGTCTCCAGAGATTGTATTCAATGTCGAAGTCATTGAAAACAATCTCCACCCGTTCCGCTTATCGCGAAAACGGGTGGACAACACATGAGCCGACTTGCCCTTCTCAATTTCTGCTATATACTTTTCAAATACTTTTACGCTCGGCGAGCCATGACACACGATATCGACCGTTGTCAAGTCGGCGGTAGCCGCTGCATGGCCTAAAACCGCATATAGAGCAACTACTTGGCAGGGCGTCCCCGAAAACAGGACCTTTTTCCCAGACTTCAACAATGAGCGAACTTCTCGGTAAATACCACCGACATCAGCCTGGACATACTTGGATCCGCGAAGTTTTGCCAAATCCACCTTGTTTTCAACAATAATATGGCCGAACTTTGTCGGAGAGTGCTGGGCGACACCAACAACCACTCCGCCATCATCCAAAATTTTCTCTGCCAATACTGTAAAAATACCGCCGCTAGACGATTCCATGCGAACAGACTCATCCTCAGCATAGGCGGCAACGGTCCGCGGAACTACACTAGCAACATTGGGATTCGCTACTTCTGTAGTCCAGGGGCAAACCTTTTCGCAAGCCCCGCACTGCACGCATTTAGTAGAGTCAATTACAGGACGATAAAAACCCTCTGCATCCAATTGCATAGTTATCGCGCCTCGCGCACAAATGTTTACACATGCGCCACAAGAAGAGCAGTTTGCTACGGGAATATTCATTTACACCTTCTTTAAAATCTTCTTTATTGGTTTTAAAATCAAATCACGCTCATAAGCATTCATAGAAAGCATAAAGAATAGCGGAAGGTAAACAATCAAATAAAGCGCAATTCCTGTCACTAATTTCAAAACCGAATCCAAGGCTATGTTTTGCAACACGTAGTACGTTAGAATGGTCAGTGCCGCAGGCACAAAAGACATCTTGATGATTTCAATCCAGAATCCCACTATGTTGATTTTTTGACGGACCTGATAATACACATTCATAACAATAATTTGCCCTAAAGTGAGTGCGCCAGCAATGGCACAAGCACAGCCGATGCCGCCATAATACTTTGCAAGCGGAATTTGCGCTCCTAAACTTACCAGCGATATAATAAAGTATAGAATACATCTAAATTTCATTTGATTGCGAGCTTGTAATATGGTAATACCAATATTCTGAATTAGCGGGATCGTTAATGGCACAAAGAATAGCATTGCAATGATATAAGCATCATCATATCCTACACCCGCCCAAAGATGAATGAACTGACGACCAAACAGGAAGAAACCTGTAAGAACCAGAATCATCACACAATACTGGATTCGGCCCGTCTTTATAAACAAATCCGAAATCGCCTTGCCATCGGAATCCTTGACTGTCATCGCAGTAACCTTCGGCAAAAACACACCGCTAATCGCCGTCGAGAAACTCATGTACATGTGCTCCAATGAAATGGCAACGGCGAACACGGCAACTACGGCCGGCCCGGCAAAAGCGCCAAGCACGAACTGCCCCGTACTCCAATAAATACGATCCATGATGGCGTTCAAGAATATCCAAAACGAGTAAATCGAAACTTCCTTAAGAAAATCCCACTGGAACTTTGCGAATTTCAACTTAACTTTCAAATAATGCCTGCAATACCAAAAGTTGCTGCCGAGCGTCAACAAATTGAATATCGTCGCCACGACAACCATTGCGATGGCCTTATAGCCAAGATTCAAGAGAACAATCATCGTGGCGTAATTCAGAACAATACGGATTATCGCGAATACCTTCTGAAAAACAAATTGTTCGTAAGCCGTAATGATAGAAACGAAAAGACTGAACGGGAACGTAATCGCTAAATTAAAAACCATCAACGCAAGGATAATCTTTGTACGAGCCAGTTCATTCGCAGTCATGGCCGCGTCAAAGATGTTTTCGGCATTCCAGTACAAAATACCACCTGCAGCCAAAGCAATCAGGCCTATCCCGCAATAAAGCAAGAAGAACATTCCAAACATCTTGTACTGTTCTTCAGTCTTGTTTTCTGCCCTGTATTTAGCCGTATAGCGGACAATCGCATTGCCAAAGCCCAAATCGAGAATGGTCAAATACGCAACAATCGACGCCGCAATAGAATAAAGACCATACTCCGACTTGCCCATCATGCGGAGCATGAACGGGGTGTAAAGCAGCCCGGCTAAATTATGCAAGGCAAGGATTACATAAGAGAGCAAAGCACCTATTTTAAGTTGAGACGATTTCATCTTTACTTATGTTTAAACTGAAAAAAGGCAACAACTCTATGCATCAAATAAGCAAGACATCCATCTAATACAAGAACAAAAAAAACAATAACCAGTGTTGTAATATAAGACTTTTCTAATATAAAATGATCCATAATAAAATAGATAGGAATATACTGTATTATGAACATTTCCAAAGACATTGAACTAAAGAATTTTACAATTCTAGCACTCATGAACTTACATTCCGGCAAAATAAACATCACCAAAAACATTATAGAAGAATAATACAATGGATCGAGTTTATGTCCAAATGGCAGTGACAACATACACAACAAAATAATTATTGCAAACAGCATATGCCAACGAACAAATTTCACTTTATAATTGCAGAATACCGCAAACAGCATTCCGACAATGAAAGCGGGACATTTATCATAACGCCAATGGGATATGCCTATATGAGGAGCAATAAAACAATATCCGATTACTAAACCAGAAACAAGAAAAACTTTTATGATAATATTTGAGTTAACATATCGAAAAACAATAAAAAAGAACACATAAAACAAAGACAATATATAAATAAACCAGGATGTCGGTATAAACGACATTATATCTCCGGAACGGAAAAGCTCTACTTGTGCCGAAAAACCCATTCCATCAAAAAAACGGTATATAGTAAACAGAACAAAAGCAACAAAGTACGGAATAAACAATTTAGGCAGCGAGCGTCGAAGGAATCCGTTAATATAGTCTTTTTTCTTTATATAAGAGATTACAAGTCCATATCCAGACATGGCAAAGAACAAATACATCACCCAAACACCAATCCAATCAAATATGGAAATTCCTGGAAGTCTATATTTCGCCAAATGATGAATTATAATGCAAAAAGGGAATATTGCTTTTAGCAAATCCGCCTTTGGCTTATCGTAATCGTACAATGAGTGATACAGGACTGATTTTATCATAGTTTCTATAGGGCTATTTAAGATTTCAACGCTTTTTTTAGCCAGTTAATAGCCTTTTCGCGTTCTGCATCGATAATTCCATTTATGTGATTCCAATCAAACTCTTTTTGATTACTCGATATTCCAAATAATTCGAAAAGCGATTCGAATCTCGCATTTCCTCTAAATTCATTAAAAAAGAGTTTGACTGGCTTGTTGAAAATCATCGAGAAAACTAGGCCATGATAAGAATCCGTTATGATATATTTTGCATCTGCAAAATTGCGAAGCCACTGCTCTATAGACAGTTCATGAAGTCCCGTTACAAATGCTTTCAGCCCTTTAGACTTGGAAATTTGATTTATAGACGCCGTTTTTTCGGGTGTTGAATCCAATATGTAACAGAACATGTCGCCATCCATTCGAGTTGTTTCTGCATTTTTTATTACATCCAAGTAATCTTCTTTTTTCAGAAGCATAGTTGGATCAATCATCCATTCTGCCTTAGGATTTGTCCATCCATATTCTTTTAAAACATCTTGAGCCGATTTCTCACGTACAGATACCGAAGAAAATTGGTTATAGTATTTTTTTAAGGATTCAGCTTCGCAGGGTGATAATTCCGGTTCACTATTACCTAAAGACACTGCATATGCAATTTTCTTTGGGGAATCTTTAATAAAATCCCACAAAAACATTTTTAGTGGAAACGGCTGTACTATTTTTTTACGCCAAGCCTGATCAGAGCCAACTATATACGCATCAAAGAAGCTATAATTCCTTATAGATTTGCTATCAGTAATGGTCTCTGTATGCTTAATATACTTGTCATAAAATGGCTTGATTCTATTGAATGCTTCAATATTTCTCTTTTGAGCAAACCGTTCTGCCAAAATACATACATTCCGCCTAAGAATGAACCGCAATATCAAACGCTTTACGATCTCCAGAGGAATACGTTTGTTAAAAAGAGTAAATTTACGCATAACCAACAAATGCGTAACGTCATGCCCCAAATTTTGCAAAACCTTGACAAGTGCGAAACGTTGTAAGTTTCCACCATAGTTGTCATCGATTGGTAAATTTAAAAGAGCTATTTTCATGTTATCTCCCAAATAGAACTTTGTTTAGGAGTGAACTTTTTGAAATAAAATTGATGATTATAAAGCAGATGGCAATATTGACCACCGATAACAATAAAGAAGATACAAACTGCAAGACAATAGATGTTCTGCATGTTAATACATCTAAAGTTCCCTCCCATGGAATTTTTGTCAAAAAGAATAAATGCAATATATATATTTCTAATGAGAACTTTCCCAACTTCTGAAGCAAATAAAACACCTTACCCCTATTATCAGTTGTCTGAAAGTAATATAAAAACGAAAAAATAGCAGCGAATGGAAGTAGTAAAAACAGTTTGGTTGTAGGCAAAGCAATAACATTAAATTTTGCCAAGCACAAAGCAAAGAACAAAACCGTCGAAATAAGAAAAAAGATGTCTCGAGAAACTAAAGCAAGATGCCATTCATGTTTTCTTGTAACCATCCCGAAAATAAAGTAAATATACAAAGAAAAATGCCCAAAGTCTAAAAATGGGATGCTTTCAAAATTGTGTAATTTTCCACACAGACGCCAAATAAATAGAGAAAAAAAGATGAAAAAGAAAGAATCTACATAACGAGTCCACCACTTAAAACGAGACACGATCCATTTAATTATTGATGTGACCAAATAAAAAACAAACAATACATAAAGATACCAATATACAAATAAATTGCCTGTCAGGAGGAGGTATAATAATCCCATAGCAAAGTATGGGATCATAAGTCCCTTAAACCTCTTGCCGATTAACGAAGTAGTATTTTTCGTAGAAAAATATTCTTTGGTTTTATAAAAAACAAAACCTGAACAGAACATGAACAAGGGCATATGGAAACTATAAATGACTCGCCACAGAATCATTCCCTGAGAATTAGCATCAAGCGCGTCCTTATAACTTGGGTAATAACCTGCAAGGACATGCCCCATAACCACAAGCAGAATGGCGAAGCCTTTCAATGCATCTATGTAATCCAATCGCTTTGTCTGTTCCATATTTACCACACCACGATTTACATCAAATTACGATTTTTTGCCCATTTCATAACTTTTTCGTATATTTCCAAGCGATTCTTACGCAAGGCTTCCATAGAGTATTTTTCTTTTACTAGGGCATTGGCTTTTGCTGCAAATTCTACACGTAAAGACTTGTCCCTCATTTTCAGAATGGCATTAACGAATTCCTCAGGAGTATCACCTTTCAAGCAATCTCTACCGCTTTCAAAAGGCAAACCTTCAGCACCAACAGTTGTGCTGACAAAAGGAATGCCAAGACTTGCCGCTTCCAAAATTTTCATGCGGATTCCGCTACCGACCGTAATTGGAACAATCATAATTGTATTGTTCAAAGCATCCGCGAGATTCGGTACAAATCCAGCAAAATCAATATTTTTGTACATTGATCGAATTTCGCATCGTTTGTCCTCTGACCAATTCCCTACGATTTTCAGACGATACGAAGCATCTTTTTGCAACAGTTTGTCCCAACATTTTTCGAGGAACCATTTAATACCAATATAATTCGGGGAATGTGTTGAAGGACCAACAAAAGATAAGACATTATTAAAATCATTTGACGATACAGAACGTTCATTTGTATTTACAACAGCAACAGATGAAAATATCGGTACAGAAACACCCTCATGTTTCAACTTAACATTATCAATATCAGACAGTGTAATTACCCCATCATATTTATTCAGCAAGCCTATCTCTAGAATTTTAGATCGTGCTAGGTTAGCTAATCGATAAGGAGTCTTACCAATTTTCTGTATCCACAAATCATTAACAACAAACCTTAATTCATGATGTACAAAAATTTTTTTCACTTGTTGAGGTAAAGCCAAAACATATGGCAAACAACCACACATTTCAATCTGAACGATGTCAATTTGATACTTATTAATGCAAGAATTTATAAAGTTAATATAGGATTCGAAAAAAGGATCTATAGAAAATGCATTGGATAAACAAAAGCTTTCATAATCATAGGATTCCTTTCGCCCTCTAATCAGATTAATTAAATGATAAATCCGATTCCATATATATTGATAACATTTCTTCTTTAATAAAGTTGTATAAAAAGGCAAAAAATTAACATTTTCTAACTTAGATTCTTTTATCAATTTTTCCCAAAATTGACTCCTTCGTTTTGAGCTTCTATATACAAAATATGCTTCAATATCCTTTTGAACAGCGAACAATCCATTATACATAGCCTGTTCACCCCCAGAAAGCAAGGGGTAAGGAATATTTGGTAAAATAAACAAAATTTTTTTCATTGAATAAAATCCATCATTATTTAGTTAGCTTTAAACAGATTAGGATTAATACCTAAAAACTTTCCCAGCTTCTTCTATGTACGCTTTTCCAAAACGAGAGTCTGGTTCCATATAGTTACCTTCCCCCCATTCATTCCAAGCCTTAATAAAAACAAATTTATCCTTATCATTTGAATTCGACTCCACAATTTTCTTCACTTCTCGGCACAATTTTCCCCAAAGTTTCGGACTATTTTTGTGGAATATATATCCAGCACCTTTACTACGAGGCGAGTGATCAAACATAGGATCTATACATGGAGTGACATCGGAGATTTCACGAAATCTTTTTACAGCAAAACCTACATAGTTAGAATAATCTATCATGTTTCGCGGTTTATTAAACATTTGCTTTATTTTTAACGAAAACCACTTAGGAGTAAACTTTTTTATTTTTTTATTTCCGAAAGAATCATGTAAACATTCATACACAAAACGGTCATAACAATATGTTTTCGCTATATCTAATTTTTCTTTTCCTTGAGCAAATGCAAAAAAATCAAATCCTTTCAGTCCATTTTCTATAGCAAGAGAATTCCAAGTATTCCTAAATGTTTCAAAATCATGAAAGTTTTTGGGTTCGAATATACCAAACACTAGTTTACCATCAGCATTGCGAATATAGCGATGGTCCTTAAATGCAGGCAACATTTCCATAAAATGAGCCTTATAATCATCCGCGCCAGGATAAGTTTGTTCTATCAAAAGCTTATCCGGAGCATTTGAATTCCATGTTTTCTGATACCAGCTATGATTTGCCCAACAAAGACAAAAAGGGAAATCAGGTTTACCACTATCAACGACCTCACGAAAAACTCTATCAAGAAGTCGTTTGCCATTACCAAACCAATAATGCCAATAACAAAAGCCATCTATTCCTGCTTCACGAGCTAATTCAACTTGACGTTCACGCGTTTCAGGGACACGCAAATCGTAAAATGACAATTCTTGAGGAATACGAGGCTGGTAATGTCCTTTGAACAAAGGCTTTGCTCGGGCCACATTAGTCCATTCAGTAAAACCGGGCTCCCACCATTTATCATTTTCAGGGGTGGGATAAAATTGAGGTAGATAAAAAGCGATTACTCGAGAATTAGACATGATTGCACCTTACAACCTTTTTTATAATAAGAAGATGTAACAGTAAAGAAAACATTTTCCATTTAAATAAGCTAAGGAAAACATCTTTTACGAATACTCCTGTTTTGTAATTTGCAATGAAATCTGAATAATATTCGGAATTATATTCTTGCTTAAGAATATGTATTTTTTCTTTTTTTGAAGTGTCTAGGTTCGATATCATTATAATATTTCTAAAAAAAAGTAACGCGCAAAATTTTCCATATTCAGTCCAATCATTAGGAAAAAAAACTTTTCTTTCTTTGAGATAGTTATAAACAAAAAATCTAACCGGATTACCGGGAACATAAAGTTTACTAGACGCATTATGAGAAATGCTATCCATATTTACTCGATAATTGTAAAAAACATCTGGAATAAATAAAACGCTGTCAAGTTTATCCATTATTTCAATAGTTTGAATAAGATCTTCTCCAAATCGAACTTTTTCAAAGAATTTATCAGTTTTTGACGGAACAAACTTTTTTTTAAAAGCTTTTAAGCACATGGAATTGTAATACATGTCTTCAAGTATTTTTTTGAACAACAATCTTTTATCATTAATTAATTCAATTTTATATTCAATTTTATTTTCTATATAGAATCTATCTTTAAAAAAACGTTTCCAATTATAATATATACAATCGCAGTTATAATTTAAAAAATATTGATTTAGTTTATATAAAGTATCATATTCCAAAAAATCATCAGAATCAAGGCATAAGATTATATCACCAGACGCTTTTGAAAACGCGTAATTACGAGTCGCTATCTGTCCTTCATTTTTTTTAGAGTAAACCCTTATTCTACCATCTTTTTTTTCATATTCTTTACAAATTTTTAAGCTTTCATCTTTTGAACCATCGTCAACTAAGATTAATTCAAATGAATGATAAGTCTGTTTTAAAACAGATTCTATGCATTCAGAAACATATTTTTCGACATTGTAAACAGGAACACAAACGCTAAAAATCATTATTTTACCCTATTTTATTATCAACATTTTACTACGACAAATACACATTAATGCATAGTCTATCATATTTATCTCGTTTTTTACAAAAGCATCATTAATTAAAAACATATTTTTATAGGCTTTGTTTTTGTACCATTAAGACCACCAGTTATACAATTAAACAACTTTTTATTCCATATAAAGAAGCATTAATACAATCGGATTTTAGATTATCACCTATCATCAAACAATCATCAGGGTTCGCTTTTATTTTTTGTAAAATAATTTTATAGAGTTCTCCTGATTTTTTCGTTTCACCAAAATCACATGATGAAAAGCAATCATCAAAAATTTCAGCAATATTCAAATTTTTAAAAAAAATTTTTAAATCATTGGATGGCAACCGAAAATCAGAAAGGCAATATATCGTTCTCCCTTTTTCTTTCTCTTTTGTCAAAAAATCAATAGTTTGTTTTATTGCAGAATGCGACTTTTTTTCAATATCAAGCTCTATTTCGTGAGCTTTTTTTACGAAAAGGTCTTTACTTATATTTGACACCAATCCATAAAAATGCAATTGGTCATACATTTCCTGATAAATTACTTCAATGGATACTGTATTATGCATTCCACTGCGAATCGTTTCATACCGATAAATTTTTAAGGTTTCACAATTTACATTGAATTTATGACTCATTTTTTTTGACCATTTATCAATGACGCCCCAAATAGACGTATTTCGTTTAATTACAGTATCCATGCAATCTGTGAAAATCACATTTTTACCTTCTTTATTTGTTGCATTTATTGTTATATTGTATTTTTTTAAACTTTCACAAACATTCATTTTACGTCCTTGGAATACAAATTTTTTCTGAATATTCTTTTTCTGCTTCGGGAGGGTAAAAACGATTCATCCCCGATCCATGATGCATAGTAATCTCACTAAAATAAAGATTACCCTCAATTTCATAAAAATCTACGCGAACATAATATTTAAATTCCTTTGCTATCTCATTTCCAAATTCAACCATTTTATCAAAATTAATCGGTTTTGGCTCGTTACATTGTAATCTTAAGGGTTTGTGATTTTTTACAGAAACCCATTGAAAAGGCAACAACTCCCATTGTGGGGAAAAAATTGCTCTATAAGCATCGTCTTCACGATCAATCACACAGTAGATAAACTGCAATTTTCCGTTTATATAATGAAGCTTATAATCTCTAGGAATCTTTCCGTTTTTATCAACCAATAATTTTTCAACAATCAAACATGGCTTTATGTTTTTATATTGCCATTCTTGAGTAGTATAATAATGGTTACAACTTGTCCAGAGTCGACACTCCCTTTTCAACAGTCTTATATCTATTTCTGATTTATTTCGTACAATTTTCCAGGTTCCACTACCTGTATTGGCCTTAATTATAAAAGGTTCATTTGGTAACGACTCTAAGCTAATATCACGCCATGATTGATAGATACATAATAGAGGTACAACATATTTTTCACCAAATTTTTCTTTATAGAAATCTCTTACTAGCAATTTATCAGCAACAAAAGTATTGAAATCTTTACGATCATAAAGTTTCATCCATTGAATTTTTTCAGCCATAGTCTGCGGATTTTTTAAATTCGGATAAAATCCAAACTTTTTAAAAAACTTTCTCTTGATCATGAAATAATCGCCAAATAATTTAGTAGGCAATTCCCATTTTAAATAAAAATAAAGTCGTCGAATCCAATAGCTATTTTTTATCATTTGTTTAAGCATAATCATAAGCCTTGTAATTGGTTAAAATTAATTTTGTTGAATAGTTTCCGTTTTTTTCTGAGCAAAACAATATCCTAATGCAAATGTTGCAGATGTTGACATTTCATAATACGACATCGAAATAAAAGATTTCGTAAAATAAATCAAGAACAACAATTGCAAAGCCATTTTTTCTTGACTTCTGTAATTTTTTGAAAAAAGCTCTTTTGCAAAAAAAGCCCAAAATAAAATATAAACCATTAGTCCCCCAACCCCCTGATTTACTGCTATTTCAAGCCAGTCATTGTGTGCGTAGTTGACAGAAACCTTTAATGTAGCATCAGCACCTGAACCAAATACAAACTGTAAAGGATTTGTCTTATTCCAAAAGTAATCTGCAAAAGTATCATACAATTTATCACGACCGCTTGAGTTTCCTTCCATAGTTTGTTCTATTCTTCTTTGAAAATAAAAACTATCTTCCAGTTGTTTTTGGACAATCGAATAGATAAATATGCATAAAAAGACGGATAAAAAAATAAAAAAAATTTTTTTTCTTATGTTTGCATTTTTTATATTAACCCATAAAAACCAAAAAAGGCAGAAAACGCAAATTATTACAGCACCTCTTTTCATACCAAACAAAATAAACGTTGTACAATATCCAAGAACAACATATTGAATCAAAGGCTTTTTATATAAAAAAACACATGCCGGTATAATAGACAAAAAAAGATACCCCATATTATTTGTAAATTCCATAGAGTCTGATCCAAGCATCAGCATCATAACCATCATTTCACGTTGAAATTGAAAATATTGTACTGAAGCAAAAAACAGAAGAATAAAAACCCAAGCATATACTTTTTCTAAACTATATTTTTTCTCTCTAAAAAACACATAAAAAGTATAAATAGGCAAAAGTGACATGTATATTTTTTTTAAATAAATAAAAGGATCTCTCTTTACAATATAATCTGCAGGATTATATTGTATCATCAAATAAACGCCATATACAGTAAACATGACGACAAGAATGTTCAATCCAATAAAAAAAGTAGGAAGCCGATAACGAGTATTTGCAATATACGAATAGTACAAGGAAACAATCAACATTAAAAAAAGCAACAATTGCGACAGGAAGCTCCCTTTGGGAAGTAGAACCCCTTGACAAGCATACAAACACCAACCTAAAATGTAGATTGTTATTTTGTCAAAAAAACTAAACATCTTTTGTCCCAAAAACTAATTCTTGAAACTTCAATACAACATTGTTAATATTGTATTCCGAAGGTAAACAACAAGTATTTATAGGCTTATTCATACTTTTTAAAATTTCGTCGGCCCAAATTTCAGCTTCATTTTCCTTAACAGGTAAGTAGCTTACACTATTTGTTAAATTAGCTTCTCTTGTAATACAATCAGAAATAACACATTTTAATCCACACGCTTGCGCTTCGATAACAGTATTTGGCATACCTTCATATAATGAAGGAAAAACAAAAACATCCATCGCAGACATTAAACTAGGAATATCATTTCGTACGCCTGTAAAAATAACCTTATCATTAATACCAAATGAATTACAGATATGTTTTATTTTCAGCTCAAGTTCACCTATACCAACTAAAATCAATATGACATCATTCCGTTTTTTCAGCAATTCATAAAAAACTTTTATTAAAAATTCATGATTTTTCTGTTTACTAAAACGCCCAACATGCCCTATAACAAAATCATTTTTTATACCAAATTCTTCACGAATACGTTGCCGAGCATTCTCGTCATATTTATAATAATCATAGTTAATGCCGTTCGGAATAATTTTTGCAATATTTCTTTTTACAGCATTCTTGCCAAACATAAATTCAGCAGCTTCATTAGATGGAGCTATTCGTATATTTGCGAAAAAACGAGGCATAAACATACACAGTTTATGCAATAATGATCCAACAGTAACATTAGAGTTACTTGAGCGAAAGATTAGTTTACTAGCCCCTCCCAAACGTGCCGCAAAAAGTTCTAGAGCTGATAATGAATGTTGCGAAGTTCTTAGAACGATTTTATACCTATATTCCTTTACAATTCGTCTTATGTCAAAAAAATTTTTCAAAGGTCCTTCTGTTTTTGGAGTTATATGAAAAATTTTTCCACCCATAGAAAGAATTTCTTCATCATAGAAGCCTTTTTCTTTTATAGCAACAGCAAAGTCCATCTGATATTGAGATTTATCCAAAGCACGATAAACTTTCATAAGAAAGGTTTCTGCGCCTCCAGCGTTCATTCCACCAACTATGCAAAGCATCCTTTTCATTATGGCTCCAATATTTTTTGTATCGTTTTTTTGACAAATGCCATATTTCGAAAAATGGTATTTCGTTTATATCCAAGCCATTTTTCTGCATAAATCTTATATATGTTATTTCCTGTTAAATCGAACATCGTTTTAAGTTGCGCAATATGCAAATCATGATAAAAAGGGCTAGCCACTCGTTTTCCCTCTCCATATTTACTCCAATATTTCATATCATAATTGGGGAGTTCAGTTTCAAGCGTTCTTAGCGTCTTTCGCAATATTTCTTTTGCTTTTGAATCACCATATTCTTTCACGTAGTCCCAAATTCCCCATATGGAGAAAATCCAGCCATTAAGAATCAATGGACTAGCAGGACTTTCATAAAAATATACCTGTTCCCCCTCATATTTAGCAGTTCCCCCTTTTTCAATTGGCATTATCATGTATTCAAAAGCTCTATGAATTGTTGAATCAAAATCACTGCAGTTTGTCAAACGTTTGACTCTAATCAACAAGGATATGGCTTCGGCTTGAGCCATAGATGAATACGGCATTTCTGGATGTTTATAAGCGAAAGTCACCCATCGTCCTTGGGCATCTTGATTCTTGACTGCCCACTTAGCACAGGCACAAGCCTTGCGCAAATATTCAGCAGATTTGCTTAGTAAATACAAATCACAAGCACCTAACCCATATTGGAAAATTTCTATTGAAAAAAAGATTCTTTCACCAGAGTCAACCAACGATGATGGGACATCTTTTAAAACATCTTCTCGTTTCAAGACCTTTTCAGTCAAATCGTTGTAGTATCCCTCAATTTTTTCTTTTGAATAACAAAGACCAGGTCCTTGATTTACATGAGATATACTTGTACCTAGGAGCATTTTTGTCCATTTTTTTATTTTGTAAAGACTTATTCCCATATTTTCACCCTAAAGACATGATTAAAGGCTTTATAGCTTGTGTTGGTAAAAAATGTGAGGCTTTAACAAGGCAATTTTTCCTCATATTGTCTAAATATTCTCTATTCAAAATACACCATTCAATCTTCTCGATTAAACAATCAACATCATTTACATTAAAAATAAAACCATTCTCTCCATCATCAATTATTTCGTTATTATAGTGCCAGTCACTTGCAATTATAGGAAGTCCAGCCGCAAAAGAATCCAACAATGTACCGGCAAAGCCTTCTCCTCTATAGGATGTCGGAAATATTAATGCATAATAATATTTCAACGTTTCGACACTTTTATCAAAGGAAACACAGCCTTTATATTGCACATACGGAGGGAATTGTTTTTGTAGTTGTTCAAACCAACTAGATTGTTTTTCGTCGATTTGACCATAAATATCTAAACAGCAAATATTCTTGCCGAGGTTCTCATTAACCTTTTTTATGGCCACAACAGCATCTTCGATTCCCTTTTCTTTCATCACTCGCGAAAACGTGCAAAAATGAAATTTGTCAAGAGAAACCAATGGCAAGTCTTTTTCACTAAGAATTTTCAATTCTTTGAAATTTGGCATTACCAGTACATTCCCAAAACCTACTTGCATAAGGCTTGATTTCATTGCGGCTGTTTCGACATAGATATGCTGAAATTTTTTCAAATATTTTGACAATAGCGGCCTTTTTGTTAAAAATTCTGGCAACCAACCACCGATGACGACATAATGCAATTCTTTCCTAAAAAGAAAATTATAAAAGACCAGCAAAGGAGCAATTATTCGCAAACCATTATGAGCTGGCATCACAATAACATTCTTAAAAAAAACAACAGCATATAACAATGTGAATGGTAGTTTTATTAAAGCTACAAGTCCACCATGAGTATCTATTTTTGCAATTTCATTTTTGCCAATGTTTTTTTCAACTTCGTTTGCGACAATCTTTGTTTTAATGGTTTGCCCATTAAGCAAATCATGCCCAAAACCAAAATGTCCTATGATGCAAACTTTACGCATTGTTTTTTACCTTGTGCTTTCCGCTTTTTCCCAAACAGGTTTCGACTTGCCTGTTATCATATTAAAGACACCTTTCCACTGGGCAACAACCGTCATACAGTAGTAGAATATAATTTTGACCCATCTATTGCTGCTTTTTGTAGTCCATCCAATCAATGCAATTAAATAAAATAAAAGTTGTAATCCTAGCATAATTTGCCAAAACAAACCGTTCCAAGCGGCTAAAGGTATGTTTATCAAAAGAACTAGAAGATGCATCAACCAGAGCAGATATCTACATGATCGATGTCCCAAAAAGAAATATGAAAACCAGTGGCAAGAAAAAATATTAAATACTCGAATATTAGGACAAATATCTCTAAGGATATTTCTATTCATGCGAACTTTACGTTTAAATTCATCTTCGTTTTTTTCTCCAGCTTTTTCATAAGCAACTGCATCAGGATTGTACAAAGCCTTTTTCTTGCTTAGTGCATAAATTAAAGGAAAGTTTAGATCATGACATCTAATCGGAGGAATTTTCACATAATATTCGTTCCTTACTGCGTATATAGCACCATTCCCGGCAGTAATTGTCTGCAAATTACTTTCAACTTTTCGGCATAAAAGGTCTAATTTCCAATAAAACCCTTCAGAACTTGCAGTTTTGTTTCCATCTGTATTCTTATACCGAAGTTGCCCGGTAACATACGCAACGGACTGTTCCGTAAAATAAGAAACAAGTTCACGAACAGCATTTGGTTCAAACATCGCATTAGCATCTGTCATCACAAGAATTTCTGAGTGACACAATTCCTGCGTTTCGTTTTGAGCATTAGTTTTTCCAAAATGATTTACCGTTTTATGAATACGAATTTTATGTTCTGGATGGGTTGCAATGAAATTTTCTACGATTTCATTGGTTTTATCCGTTGAAAAATCAGATGCAACCAAAATCTCGATTTTTTCAGCTGGATAATCAACTTTAAACAAGTTCCTAAGTTTTTGTTCTATAACTTTTTCCTCATTATGGGCAACTACCATAATGGTTACGGTCGGTTCATAAGCCGTATTTTTTTTATTTTCTTTTTTTAATATTTTATTTAATATTACTAATGATATGGGATAACCAATCATCGCCCAAAATATGATGAACAAAGCAATCCACCATATAACTGATAGAACTAGCATTAGGTTACTCTGTTGTAATAATGAATCAAATTGCATTTGTATTATGGAGTTTTTTATTTCTTTATCGCAATCTCGTTATATTTCATCATATAGACACCTTCTTCATAGTTGCCTATACACTCTTTATTCTCTACGCCCTTGAGATTATTCTCAATCAGAGCCATATGATTGCAGCCGCACTCAAATGCATGAGGGTAGCCACCTCCAAAGCGGGGGTTTACTTCAGAGATGTAGTATTCACCGTTAATTTCAAAGATATCGATATCAATTTGGCCGGAAAAGCCACTTTCTTCGACAAACTTCTTTATCAAGGCAAATAGATTCGGTTCCTTGAAAGAAACAGCCTTGTCTGTTTCACCGGCTCGCATCACAATCTTTTTCTTTGTGAAAATAGACACGACCTTTTTGCTAATCATGTCGATATACACATCCGCACCGATTTCCTGACCTTTTAAGAATTCCTGAATCATCATTCCTTCGGAATGCGTGCATAGTAAATCAACAGTTTCCTTATCGTAAGCCTTAGAAATTGCAATACTAGCGCTACCACAGGCGGGTTTTACGAATACCGGATACTGAATTTCGCCCTTTGCTAGGTCAGCGTAAAATGCGTCTCGGTCCATATAGGATTTTGCGCAATTGTAGCCATGGTCTTTCAACCAGTTGTACATCTTGAATTTGTCAAGGCTACGTTCGCAGAGTTCAAAACTTGACCCAATGATCTTGACACCAGCATCATCAAAAAGCTTATGATTCTTAGCCAAAAGGTTCAATTCAGGGTCAATCAGAGAAAGAACACCGTCAATTTGTTCTTTCTTGCAAATATCCAGAATCACATCAAGATAGTTGTCTGCAGTAATGCGAGGAACAATGTAATACTTGTCCGCTTCAAAAAGCGCCGGAGCGATTTCGCTGCAATCCGTAGCAACAATCTTGCCACCAACAAAAGTCCGCTTAAAATACTGGACAACCTTGTTACGAGTTCCACAACTAAGAATCAAGAAATTCATAAAGACCTTTTAGTTCAAATCCTTTAAATCATCAAAAAACAAAGGCGTTCCACCCGTATGAATAAAAAGAACATTCTTTCCAACAATTGAGTTCTTTTGCAAAAAAGCAGTCATTCCTGCAAAGGCTTTACCTGTATAAGTAGAATCCATCGGGATTCCGTAACCAAGCAACACTTTTTTTATAGTATCAGTAATAGCGGAGTTCTTTTCACCGTAACCATCACCGATGTATTCGTCAATAAAAACAACTTTTGATTCAATATCGTCACCAGAGAAAGGAATGTGCTTACTTGACAAATAATCCTTTACGCTTTGAATGACGACTTCTCTACCTCTTGGATTTTTTCTTGCGATGCTAAAGCCCACGATTTTTCGTTCATCACCTTTTATAAGGTTTCCGCAAACAAGCCCCGCCTGAGTCGTTCCTGTTCCTGATGCAAAAAAAATGTAATCGAAACGGATGTTATTCTTTTCCTCAAATTGGGAAATTTCTTCATAGCAATCTACGTAAGCTTGCGTACCTATGTTGCCATGACCGCCACCTTGAATAAAGTACGGCTTTTTCCCCGCGTTTTTCAATTTTTGAATCTTTGCATCAATCGTTTTGGAAACTTGCGATACCGGACAACAAGTAAATTCAGCACCAAATAAAGTCATCATTTTGCTGTTGCTCGTCGGAGCAGACTTTTCTTCGGGAGATATGATGTAGCAAGGAATATCCCTCTGCGCGGCCATATTTGCAACTACACGACAATGATTTGAACTACTAGTTCCATAGGTAACCACGCAATCATACGCGCCATTATCAATTTCCTTAAAGAATCCAATAGCTTTTCTAGCCTTATTTCCCCCAAAAGAAAAAGGGAACAAATCATCCCTTTTCATCCAAAGGTGATTTCCATTGTATTCCAAGAGATCAATTAACGGTGTTGACAGAATGCTTTCTGTATTCATCAAAATCCTCCAGTGCATTAAGCACCACGCCGTCATGAGAAAGAACTACTTTTACTGTGTCAAGAATTATTTTGACATCTGTCAAAAATGTGAGATGCTCAACATACCAAACATCTAGTTCAAATTTTTGCTCCCATGATATCGCATTTCTACCATGAGCTTGAGCATATCCTGTTAAGCCGGGTCTTATACTATGACGCAATTTTTCGCGTTCTGTGTAGTATGGCAGGTACTTTACCAACAGGGGCCTGGGCCCGATTACGGCCATGTCGCCCCTCAGGATGTTGAAGAGTTCCGGGATTTCGTCGAGGCTTGTGCTGCGGAGGAACTTTCCGTAGGCGGTTAATCGCTTGTCATCGGGGAGCAGGTTGCCGTCCTTATCACGCTGGTTGGTCATTGTGCGGAACTTAATGAGCTTGAAGATTTTTTCGTTAAGGCCCGGGCGCGGCTGCGTAAAGAAGGGGTTGCCGTGCATCTTGATAGCGCCGAGGACGGTCAATATCACAAGAACCGGACTCAGGCAGAGAATGGCTGCCAAAGCACAGAAAAAGTCGAGTGGGCGTTTGAAGAAACGAGCGTACATTACTCGAAGCATTCCTTGATGGTCTGGATGATGGCGTCCTGCTGTTCGGGGGTCATCTTGTTGTCGCTCGGGAGGCAGAGTCCGCGGGCAAAGATGTCGGCACCCACGTCTTGGATTCCGCCTGCGATATAGGCGTTTGTGCGGGCGCGTCCGTTCCCGTTCGCGGTGACAAAGGCATGGCTCATGTACATGGGCTGCATGTGCATCGGTTTCCAGATGGGGCGGCCTTCGGCGTTCATGGCGGCGATGCGCTCGAGGATTTCCGTCGGGCAGCTCTTGCCTTTTTCGTGGATGTAGAGGGCCTCGGTTTCGCCGCGCACCTGCTTACACATGGCGTCCTTGTCGATGATCAGGCAGCTGAGCCAGAAGTTCGGTTCGCTGTTCTCGGCATCGTAGGGGTTCATGCTGACGGGATAGCCCTTCAGGCCTTCCTTGTAGCGCATGTAGATTGCCTTTTTCTGTGCAATGTGCTCTTCGAGGTAGGGCATCTGGCCGCGTACCACGCCCGCAATTACGTTGCTCATGCGGTAGTTGTAGCCGATTTCCTCGTGCTGGTACCACGGGGCGGCCTCGCGACTCTGGGTGCTCCACTTGCGCACCTTTTCTGCGTCTTCCTTGCTGTCGGTAAGGAACATGCCGCCGCTAGAGCCGGTGATAATCTTGTTTCCGTTGAAGCTGATGGCGCTGTAGTCGCCAAAGTTGCCGGTCTGCTTGCCCTTGTAGCTTGCGCCGAAGCTTTCGGCGGCGTCTTCGATGAGGAGGGCGTTATGCTTTTTGCAGATGGCGCGGATTTCGTCAACGCGAGCCGGGGTTCCGTAGAGGTGCACGAGTACCACCAGGCGCACGTCCGGGTAAATTTCGAATGCCTTTTCGAGGGCGACCGGGTCCATGTTCCACGTCTTGTATTCTGTGTCGATAAACACAGCCTCGCCGTTCTCGTAGGCGATGGGGTTCACGGTGGCGTCGAACGTCATGTCGCTGCAGAACACTTTGTGTCCGCGGAGCGAACCTTCGCCCGCCTTGGGCATGCCGTAGAGCGCTTCGCCAGCGAGTTTTGTGCAGAGATGGAGGGCTGCAGTGCCGGCAGAGAGCGCGACAGCATACTTGCAACCGACCTTCTCGGCAGCGAGTCGTTCGACCTCGTTGATGTTCGCGCCGACGGTGCTCATCCAGTTGGTTTCGTAAGCTTCAGTGACGTACTTGATTTCGTCGCCGTGCATTGTAGGGCTAGAGAGCCAGACCTTCTTCTCGAAACGCGTCATGGATTACCGCAACCTCAGGGTAGTTGCGGTAGGGGAGGGGAGAAACCGCTAAGGCGGTAAATTTATGTATGAAAAAAACAAAAAAGAGGGGCTATCGCCCCTCTTTGGGGCGCTTTGCAAACATCTGTTATGGTATGGCTGAACTATCAGTTCTGTTTCTTTAGGTGTTTCTTGAACACCTGTTCTGTGTTGGATGTTTTTAGAGGTATTGACATTCCTTTTCTATAGAGTATATTTTAAAATTGTATGAATATTGCGATCTTAATGGCTCAGTGCGAATACCTGAATGTGCCCAAATTATCGGCATGTAAAAATGATTTGTTACTAATGAAGCGCATTGTAGAAAGTTCAAAGAAATATGACGACATTTTAACTCTCGATGATTCTGTTGGTCGTGCGTATGAGGCGAATGAACGAATTATTCAGTTCATCGAGAAATATAAAGGGAATGACAAGATTGATGAGGTCCTTTTGTATTTTTCGGGGCATGGGAACTTTGAAAATAATGAATTCTATTATGTTTGGGATGATTATGAAAAAACGAGAAAACGCCAAACATGTTTAGGAAATACAGAGATAGATGGATTTTTAAGGTCTCTTAACGCGAAACTAACGGTAAAGATTATTGATGCTTGCAATTCGGGGGTTCCCTACTTGAAGGGGGATAGTGGTTTTGACAAGTTTTTAAGTATTTCTAAAGATGCTTTCCAAAAATGCTATTTTTTATTTTCTAGTCAGAATGATGAAACGTCTGGCGCAGATTTCCAAATAAGTCTTTTTACTAAATCGATTTTAAATTCATTGAAGAATTTTGACGAGGGAAAAGGTGTCCGTTACAGGGACATAATGAATTATGTTTCGGATGAATTTGATAAAAATGGCGGGCAGACTCCATTTTTTGTTACTCAGTGCGATAATACGGATGTATTTTTAGAAATCAATTCCGAAATAAAAAATGTTCTCTGCTCGGAAATTTTAAAGGACTCTCCAAACACTGTCTCCGAATTGGGTCCTAGTGGTACTCCGGTAACTCTTCTTGATTTGGTGAAAAAAGATGCTGAAAAATATGTCACTTTTGAAGTAGTGAGAGAATTGCTTGAATTTTTTAGAAAAAAGTTAAGTGCAGAAGAACTGAATCCTGATTTAAAAGATTTGTATACTGTTGAAATTGATGAAATTACGCACTTGAAGAATGTTCCGCAAATTAGGGATATAGCATCGTGGATCAGGACGAAAAATAAGGAAACATATACGCAACTGCATTTAATTTCTGTTCCGTATGAAGAGAAAGTTCCCAAGTATCCGTTTGCGTTGCGTTTACGTTCGTCTTTATTTGCATCGGAAGAAGATTATAAGACGGTGACGAAGTACCGAGAAGAGGTCGATAGCTTTTCGAATACTTTGGAAATGCCTTATACTGGCTTGAATGTTGTTTTTAAAGGGCTGCTTCCAAATTTGATGAATGTATCTCTATGTGTTGTGCCGATTCTTTCTCGGACTAGCGTTTGCTTCTTTATTTCGAAGATTGACTATAAAAGATCTGGCTGGGATGGTCAAGTTATGGATTCTTTCTCGGCGAAATGGGAATGTAAGGAAGTTCCTTATGAGCAGCCTGCCATAGACGATGTTGAACGACATGCCTTCCATAAAGTAGAACGGTATGTTATAGATCTGCTGAAGTCAAAATTCCCTGTAAAAGGGAGCGAAAAATAAGTAAAAATGGATAGAATGGGTAAAATGCGAAGAATTCTGATTGTGCCAGATGGAAAAAAAAGACAAATAAGCAAAAAAAATTAAGATTTTAAAACTATTGGTTGCAAAAAAGCAATAGTTTTTTTTATTTTATGTACTGAAAATGGATTTTTTAATTGAAAATAAAAATAAAATTGATCAGATAAAAGCTGTTGTGCTCTTTATTTTAAAGAGCTTTCCTGATGGTGTTGATTTTATAAAGTTATATAAGATAATGTATTTTGCTCAGCAAAGATTTCTATCTAGCTATGGAAAATTGATTTTTGATGATTGTTTTGTTGCAAAAAAGTTGGGGCCAGTTCCTTATTTAACACATGAAGCTATCCTATCAAAAACGAAAAATAAAAAACCGAAAAATGTAGAAATATCAGAATATTTGTTGGATGGCATTGTTGTTGGTGAAAATTGTGCTAGCTCTACTCAAGCCCCGAATGAAAAATTGATTTCTGGCAAAGCAAAAAAAGTTCTTGAAGAAACAATAGAACGATATAGAAACATAGAATCTAAAGTACTTTCTAAAAAATCGCATGATAAGGCGTACAATGAGGCTGAAATTCGTTATCAAAAAAATCCCGAAGATAACGAACTATCGCTAATAGAAATAGCGAAAGCAGGAAACGCTTCTCCTGCTGTGCTTGAATATATTCAAACGAAAATAGCTTTAAGAAACGCGTTTGCAGTCTAAATGAGTAAAAACTATTTAGACATTTTAAGTGCATTAAGCCAGAAAATGCACCAAGAATCTTGTGTTAAACGAGATTCAATTAAGGTTAAGGATATAATAAAAGTTTCTCTAACTAGAGAAGATGGTCTGACCTTAAATAAAGGCTACGATACACGGGAAAAGTATATTGTAATTGTGGGGAAGGACGAACTAGGGCGTTTGCTAGGTGCTTTGCTTATAAATCATGAGATTGCAACATTCATCCAGACTGACGATGATATGATGAATGCCCAATATATGTTGAAACAAGAATCTTATAAATCTTTTTTGAAAGAGGATTCTTGGCTTGATTGTACTGAATTATTTTCTTTATCTGCTCAAAAAATAGAAGATCGGAAAGGCGAAAAAGTTGCATCATTAAATGATGATGATTTTGAGCGTGTGAAATACACTATCGCTACAACGGAATTCATTGATGAAGCCCAAAAGATGCAGTTTGGGCTTTAGAGAACTGTTGATATGATTTGTCTACAGCTCGGGAGTGTAAATCAAACTGTGTCAAGGGCCTTTCGCAAAAATACTTAAGTCTCAGTTACGCATGAAATCCGCACCATTCGTTCCAAAAATTATAATAACCTTGAGAAAAACAAATTATATTTCTCATTTCTTCTTCAAAAGAATCCGAGTCTTTGCACCTTTTCAACAAAAAAGCTAGTTGGAACATATTAAGCCAACAGGAATCATGAAAACCTCTCCAATCACAGAGTAACTTTTGTTCTACTCCTTTTTGAATTAAATGTGAAATTTCCTCAAAAGATGAATTAATTTTTTCCAAAGAATCTGTATAGGACGCATCGTCGGAAATAAATTTTTTGTTGACGCTATTGTTTAACAAATTTTGGGCAACAATTTTTGCTTGCAATGACTTATAGTCAAACGCACTTACAGATATTCTAATAATACTTCTTTCTTTTAAAAAGAGTGTTCTTTCTGATTTAAAAGACAACTTCCCATTTTTTCGCAAAAGCAGTTCATGACGGAGACTCTGTTTGTGCGATGCAAAAAGAGAGCGTGACAAGTCTAAAAAAGCGTTAACAATATGTCCATTATAAGACTTGCGGCATAGATTTTTCTTTTTTGATTCTATCAGAAAAATTTTTTTCTTTGTTCCAATAATAATATCACATTCCCCGGAATCAGAATCCAATTCAAACAATTCTTTATCTTCTGCAGATATATCATATAGTTCATTTGAATATAATTCAATAGAATTTCGCAAATCCCTTTTCTTAAAAAGCATACAGTTTTCTTCAATATACTTTTCAATACAAGTTCCAATATAAGAGTCAAAACTTTTTCCTTGACTTGAAACAAATCTTAACTTTTTAAATTTTTCTGCAATAGTTTCATAAAAGCCTATTGACATTAATGACTTAGGCAAGAGAAGATACTTTCCAGTTGACAATTTTATAAAAGGCCTTAAGTAATAATCTATTTTAGTAATATCGCTATATGTTTGAAAGTCCTTATTGACTGATTCTATATCGGCGGAATTATCGTCCATTATTCTAGACAACAATTCAGGGTTACAGTCATACGCCAAATCATCAGAATTAACAACGGATACTTTTTTATCATCTAAAGCGAACTGAATGTCCTCTATGGCTACAAAAAAATCTTTTAATGAATACCCAAAATGTTTTAACGCAAATTCATTGAGTTCTGCGTCTCTTGCTAAAAATTCCATATACGCATCCATCTCGTTATACGGATACTGAAGAATATCAACAAGCCAATCATAGCGAATCCATCTATTTAACACTTCTGGTGTTAGAGAATCTGGAATTATTGATTCAAATACATTATGAGGCAAAACATCAATGTACGATGTAAACTGCTTAAGTAAATTTTCTAATGATTTGATTTTTTCCGTGTTCTTCGGCTTTATGCTGTCAAAAGACTCCGATTGAGCAAGGTATAAAATACGATTTAAAAGATATCCATAAGGAATTTGGGTTTCGCTCTTAGGCAGCACCCCACCAACACGCTTAATTACGAATGATGTAGTACTTGAGGAATACGCCAATTCCCCAAACATCCAATCCAATACATTCTTTAATCCAATATCTAAAATACAATCATCAATGCATTTTAAAAAAAGACCTTCATCATCTAAGGACAAAACACCATCTTCACATGTATAGTTCCAACCTTTCTTGCGAAATAAAAAAATGCAGTCTGTTATTCTTAAATTATGACTTGAACAACTATACTGAGGAAATTCTCGAATTCTTTTTCGATAAGACACATATAATAAAGCCTTCTTCCATGCTGTTTGATTTGTTAGAGGCAAATATTTTGTATCTCTATTAGAATCAAGAATATAATATAATTCGTTGCGATAATCAACAGCTTGGGAAGTTGTCAAATATTCTATAGATAGCTGATCAAGTACCGAATAAAGAATTTGACTATCAATAGAATCCTCACTATTTGAGGACAATATGGCTTTTATTTGGCGAGAAATTTCATCACAAACTTCGTCAGACGTTCGCGATAATTTGGGAAATTTATAACCAATAATTTCAGCTATAGCTTCAAAATTAAGCTTGTCATCATTATCAGAGTGTTCTTCTAAAAATTCTTTTACGATTTCAGTGTATTGATCTGTATATGACATATAATTTACCTTTTTCTATTAATTTATAAATTAATAGAAAAATGAAACTAAAAAAAATCTTAAAAGCGGAAAAACATTGTCTCCAAAAGAAAACATATTTTTTAATTAAGTATAGTAGCTAAAATTTGCGAATATGTGGTAAAATTCCAAATTGTTTTCGTGTACACACTTCAATACCTTTATGCTATTGTTCTGCGTTATATTTGAAATTTCTTGTTGATCTATGATACCATAATTTAGCGGGTAATTGACCTTAGTGTTGTCGGTTACGTATTTTTTTATAACATCCCATTTTGAGAAAAATTCGTCGTTTTTCCCTTCATAGTACATTAGATTTATCAAAATATGTCTTGACGGGTCGTAGTTGAATACTTTTTCTATGTGCTTTCTTAAATCGGCATTCCATCCCGTGCAATTGATGGCTTCTAGAACAACCGTACTACAACCTAAATCCATGGATAGATCTAGTTCGCCTGCTTGCTTACCTTTTCCTGCTGATTGACCGCTTCGGTTTTGCTCTTCGAATTTGTAGCCGAGCATGGAAAGTCGACTGTTGAGGATAGATTGTAATAGATCCGTTTTGTAGTCTTCCGACATGTCTGATGAGCTAGCGGTAACGGCTTTTATTTTCTTTAAAAGAATGTTTAGAGCTGTACATATGTCATAGACGACAAAAAGACCTGGATTATCGTTATGTTTGCTGATGGAGGGAGGTAAAACTTTGAAACGATAGTCGTAGGGGAGGCCTAGAATTTGAAGGAAACTTTCTTTTAGATTAGGAAGTTCATCTTCCCAAGATATTTTCAATTTTAGAGAATCATATTCCTTCTTTTCTTCGTTGGTAATTTTAATTGCGCTGAATGTTTGCCTTGCCATTTGCCAATTTTGATGGCTTATAAAGTATTCAACAATGGGTTTTACCAGTTGAAGTTCGCTTTGGTTGCTTCCTAAAGAATGATATAGGTTTAAAAGATCTTCTTCTTTGTCCATGCAGGAGAATAGAGCTGCTTTTGTAAGGTACAAGTAATACCAATCTTGCGGTTGTTTGGTTTCTGTCATCTCAACTTGTTGGATTTCTTGTAATAGAGAGGCAAACTCTTCTTTTTCTTGACGTGTGTGAAATTTTAAATACAAGCGAGCAGCCTTGTATTTTAATTTAGTAGAATCTCCGTCTTTGATTCGGTTTATATAGAATAAAGCTTCATTGTAAGCCATCTGTTCTATTTTTAGTAATGAAATCAGGTAATATTGTTCGTTTCTTAGATTATTAAGGGATTCTTTGTAGCGTCCTGAAGGGTCTTCGTATGGACATTTATATCGAATTAGGTTTTCTATATCTTTTTTCCAATATAAATTATAGATCTTTAGAATTTCTGTATCTAGCACAAATGGTGCTGCTATTTGGTCTTTTACGCGTTGCCTAACCTGATTATCTAATTTATTTAGAAGAATGTCGGCAAAATCATCGTTAAGATGAGAATTGTACAAATCGCGTAAAAAAGAGGTAAAGTCATCAAATGTGTTGAAGTGATAATCAATGTCTTCTGTTAGGTTTATAGAATCCTTTATGTAATCTTTGTCTTCTGAGTTTGGAAGATGATTGTATGCCTTGATTTGCAGTCTAGGGTCATCGCCCTTAGACAGTGCAACAAGAATTTTTTTTCGGTTTGATTTATCAAATAATTTTATTGTTGATATCACAAGAGGGAACAGTTCGTTGTTAAAATCTGCGCCGAAATTTGACTCATGTATAGCTTCAAAAATGGCGAATTTTTGTTTTTCGGGTTTATTAATAAAACAACTGTTTAGGATTTCAACGATGTTTGATTCTAGTAAGTTGATTTTATCGTTGTCTTCATGCTTTCTCCATTCACAATATACAGAGCAGAGAATCTTCAAATGTAAACGGAGTTTCTTTGGACTAGACATTTGTTTATCAAAATTCTGCTCATTAGGGTCATGATTTAAGTGGGTTTTGATTTCTTGGCAAAAAGAACTAAGTTTGTTGTGCTTAAACAACCAATTGAAGAACGTGCTCCAATCAAGTTTATCTATTTCATTCCATTCGCTCCAATAACTAAATGAATCATTTTGAAATACAGATTTTTTATACAAATTATTTATTGAAGAAAAGCATTCTTCTTTTTCTTGCGCTTCTGTTCGATTTAGAAAAAAGAACAGATAGTGAAATGCGCATATTTTTATTTGTCTAACACGTTCTTCCCAAATAGGTTGTTGATAGTTGTTGTAGACGTCTAAGGCTGTCTTAAAGAATGATGTTGAAGGACTTTGGAATGGGTTCTCTATTATTATTTTTTCATATACAATTTTATATAATTCCGACCATCTACTATCGTAGATTCCTTTGATTAAAAACATAAAAAACAAAGCAGCATGTTTAAATTTTTTTTTAGGAATTAAGCTTTTTTGGACGAATGTTTCCGCATATTTTTCAATAATTGCGAATGGAATATGTTCATTAGGCTTTTGCTTGTTGAATTTATCTTCACATAAGAATAGGAAGGAACAGAAAAAGATCAAACCATATTTCTCATTGTCAATATATGCAAGAAGTCGTGCAGGATTAGTCTCGTTTAGAAAAAAAATTGTTTGATTGAGTAAATATGGTTTATTTTCAAATAATTCTGTTATATCGTTTGCGTCGGGATCTTGTATTGAATTGATTAATAGCGACTTCAATAATTTTACATAATCTTCACGAATGTTGAAATCTAAAAATGAGATGCCCCATTCTCTTTTGGAATAAAACTTCAGCCATTTAATAAATGGTTCGTTATATTTGATTGAGTAGTTGGAAACACCTGTTTTTAACACGATGTCTTTAGCAGAAAGGAATGAGTAATGGGCTAAATCTTCATTTAGAAAGATCTTTTCATCTTCGAAACCGTCCTCTAGATCTTGTTCCGTTGATAATATGTTTTTTGCAGCTTTTAGGTAACGTGATTTTTCCCATGCGGGAAGGTTTTGATATACTTCAGGTTTAAAAATAAATTGAGTTGCTTTCAACCATTCTTTTATTATTTCGGTATCATTGTGAATATCACTTGATTGCATTAATGAGTACAGAATTTGAGTAGATAATGATGTTTGATTGACTTTCCCTTCTATTAGCCATAAGTTAAAAATGTAATTGTCATTATTTGTGGTTATTTTAAAATCTTGCAAAAGAGAATCCAAAGCTGGCGCTTTAGGATAGAAATCTTTGAATTGAGTATAAATGGAATTAAAGCGTTGGATAGAAATTTCGCAGGTTCTAGAATCTTTGTGTCTATATTTCTTGGAAAGAAATTCCATGAAACGAAAGTTTTCAAACAATTCTTTATTGTCTATTTCTTTGGGGAGTTTGAATCCATTATTATCGGTTAATAGGTGAAGTATTGCGTCTGAAAGCTTTATTTGCCCAGCAATGCTCCTAAGCCAAAATTTGCCCAAAAGATAGTTTAAAGAAACGTTAGTGAGATTATCTTCATTAAACAACTTAATTTCAGCTTGTATTGTGGCTGTATCTAAAGCGACATTGTTTTGAGATGCGAGAATAATTTTGGCAAAGAATGATGCTGAATCCCAAGATAGTTCGTTGTATTCTTTATATGTTCTAGAGCTACTTTTGGTTAAATATGCGTTGATTAGGCATTCGTCGCTTTGGAGGGTATCGTAATCTAGCATTTGAAACTCCATCTTTTTTCGGTTAAATCAAAAATGAGAATATTCTATTTGAAGGAAATATAGTCAAATCCCTCTAAATCGTGAATGAAATAGATTTTTGACACTTTGTGTCAAAATGATTTATTTATTTTTATAGAGAAACATTAGGATGGTGGCAATATCGAACATGCCATAGAACAACTTGAAGCGTCTCTCAAAAATCCGAAACTGAATCCAGAATGTGCTCAGCAGAAGTTGGCTTTTGTTGTTGGCAAAAATCATTCCCCTGCATCTTCGCCGTTGATTCAGAAAGGCATGAAAAAAATCAGTTCACTGAACGCAAAATTGATTGTCGCAAATACGCCTGCTTCATATACGCTGTAGGCGGTCAAATTTGTGAAGTAGAACCAAACAAAAAAAGCACCCCGCAGGGTGCTTCTTTAAGTTTTGCGCGAAGCGCGAATTAATCGTCGTCTTCAGCCGGCTTCTTGGACATCTGCTTACGCTTGATCGGGTCGAGCTCGGTCTTGCGGATGCGGAGCACTTCCGGAGTGACTTCGATGCATTCGTCTTCGTTGATGAAGGTGACGCATTCTTCCAAAGTCATGCGGCGGTACGGCGTGAGCTGGATCATGTCGTCAGCGGACTTCGAACGCATGTTGGTGAGGTGCTTGCCCTTCGTGACGTTCACGGTGATATCGACGTCGCGGTTGTGTTCGCCCACGATCATGCCTGGATAAACTTCGGCACCCGGACCAATGATGAGGTAGCCACGATCTTCCAAGTTAGAGAGAGCATAGCTTGCAGCTTCGCCCGGTTCCTTGGCGATGAGTACACCGTTGATACGAGACGGAATTTCTCCCTTGTACGGCTGGTATTCCTTGAAGAAGGACTGCGTCACAGCGTAACCCTTGGAAAGGGAGAGGAGCTTCGGACGGATACCGATAAGGCCACGGGAGGGAACGATAAATTCGAGAGAAACGCGGTCGTTTTCGTCGGTGGTCATGTTGACCATTTCGCCCTTGCGCTGCTGGATTTCCTGGATGCAAGCGCCGCTGAATTCGTTCGGAACTTCGACCTTGAAGTCTTCGACCGGTTCCAAAAGCTTGCCGCTTTCGTCTTTCTGGAAAATGACCTGCGGAGAACCGATGGTGAATTCATAAAGTTCACGGCGCATGTTTTCGACGAGAATCGTGAGGTGCAAAATGCCACGGCCAGAAACCTTGAATGTCGATGCACCTTCGGCCTTTTCGACGAGGAGGGCGGGGTCAGCCATGTGGGCGCGTTCCAAACGTTCCTGGAGCTGGTTACCCGTCATGAACTTTCCACCGTATTTGCCTGCGAGCGGCGAAGTGTTCACGGTGAAGAGCATAGAAATTGTCGGCGGGTCAATGTGAATACGCGGCAAGTGAACTGGATTGTTCGTAGAAGAAAGTGTATCACCGATATCGAAGTAGTCAAGACCTGCGATGAGGATGATTTCGCCCGGACCGGCTTCTTCAATCGGCTTCGGGGTGAGGCCTTCGTAGCGGAGGAGCTTTTGCGGACGGACGTTCTTGACGGTTCCGTCGGGGAATGCCTGAGCGTAGGTCTGGTTCGGCTTGAACACGCCCTGCTGCACGCGACCCACAGCCAAACGACCCAAGAAGCTGGAGTATTCGAGGGAGGCAATCTGGAGGAGCGGTTCTGCATTCGGATCGCCCTTCGGAGCCGGAATACGTTCGATAATCTTGTCCATCAAGATGCTGAAGTCGCCATCCGGGTCTTCAAGTTCGGCGCGGCAAATGCCCTTACGGCCACTGCCAAAAACTCTGTCGAAATCGAGCTGTTCTTCGGTAGCATCGAGTTCGCAGAACAAGTCAAAGACCTTGTCGAGAGCGAGGAGCGGGTTGCAGCCGTCGCGGTCGATTTTGTTCACGACGATAATCGGGGTAAGTCCGAGTTCCAAAGCCTTCTTCGTCACGAAGCGGGTCTGGGCCATGGGGCCTTCGAATGCGTCAACGACCAGAAGAACGCCATCGACTGTACCCAAAACGCGTTCCACCTGGCCACCGAAGTCAGCATGCCCCGGGGTATCGACGATGTTCACGCGGTATCCCTTGTACATCACGCTCGTGTTCTTGGAGAGGATGGTAATGCCGCGTTCGCGTT
>JAEEGG010004410.1_pt1 | contig 34103 bp, 25 predicted proteins | sample 9134161 | NCBI WGS metagenome assembly JAEEGG01 (sample SAMN16246543, study PRJNA631951) | gut metagenome | biome: gut microbiome; feature: rumen; material: CR-attached | host: Bos | place: Iran: Karaj | collected 2018-10 | reverse complement strand
ACTCGGCCGGAGATTATCCGGCTGGCGGCGGTTATTAATAAGTGCCGCAAGTATTTTGATTGCCTGTTGGCTCATACTGGGCAGAATTATGATTATAATCTGAATGGGGTTTTCTTCAAGGATTTGAAGTTGGCTGACCCCGATGTGTATATGGATGCCGTGGGCAACGACCTTGGCGAGACGATGGGTAATATCATCGCCAAGAGCTACCAACTTATGGTTGAGGTGCAACCTGATGCGGTTTTGGTTTTGGGCGATACGAACTCATGTCTCAGCGTTATCGGTGCAAAGCGTCTGCATATCCCTATCTTCCACATGGAGGCTGGTAACCGCTGCAAGGACGAGTGCTTGCCTGAGGAAACAAATCGTCGCATTGTTGACATTATCAGCGATGTGAATATGGCATATTCGGAGCATGCACGTCGATATTTGGCCGACTGTGGATTGCCGAAGGAACGTACCTATGTCACGGGTAGCCCGATGGCTGAGGTGCTGCATGAGAATTTGGCCGAAATTGAAGCCTCGGACATTCATCAGCGACTGGGTCTGCAGAAAGGCCATTATATACTTCTTTCTGCTCACCGTGAGGAGAATATTGACACGGAAAAGAATTTCCTATCACTTTTCACAGCAATTAATAAGATGGCTGAGAAGTACGATATGCCTATCTTGTACAGTTGCCATCCGCGGAGCCGTAAGCGGCTGGAAGCTTCGGGGTTTAAGTTGGACTCTCGTGTAATACAACATGAACCACTTGGTTTCCATGACTACAATTGCCTTCAGATGAATGCCTACGCTGTAGTTTCGGATAGCGGAACCCTGCCTGAGGAGTCGTCGTTCTTCACAAGTGTTGGCCATCCGTTCCCGGCTGTGTGTATTCGTACCAGTACGGAACGTCCGGAGGCTTTGGATAAGGGCTGTTTCTTTATAGCCGGTATCGATGAAAAATCATTGTTGCAGGCTGTGGATTGTGCGGTGGAGATGAATAACAATCATGACGATGGAATACCTGTGCCGGATTATGTGGATGAGAATGTGTCGACTAAGGTGGTGAAGATTATCCAAAGCTATGTGGGGGTGGTGAATAAGATGGTCTGGCGAAAATTCTAATCACAATCAAGAATTATAGAATTTGAGAATTATTTTTTAGGCAACTACTATTAATTGCTTGTAATTATAGTCTTAAATTCTTATCGAATTCCAAGTGTGAAGTTTACAAATCCTTGATAAATAGAAGCACCCTAAATAGAAAACCTTTAAATGGCTTTGATATACCCTGAAGAGAGTAAAAGAATTCTTGGAATTGCGATGCAGTTGCATCGTGAGATGGGCTGCGGTTTCAAGGAGAAAGTCTATCAAGATGCTTTCGAGGTACTTCTCAAAGAAAACAAAATTAACTATGAACGTGAGAAGCATATTGACCTCTTGTTTCATGGAGTGATACTTGAACATGACTTTTTCTACGACTTTTTAGTTTACGACAAGATAGGCGTTGAACTGAAGGCTGTGTCTGAATTGTATGGGGAATATGAAGCACAGCTAATAAACTACCTTCATGTCAGTAATCATAAGTTGGGATTGTTATTAAATTTCGGTACTATGAGTTTAGAGTATAAGTGGTTTCCCAATGAGTGGCATCACAGGCAATGTGCAAGCATTGGGTGTAAAAACCTCTAATTCTTAAATTCTTGATAATATTAAAATAGATATGAAGATATTAGTTACGGGGGCGAAGGGGTTTGTTGGGAAGAACCTTTGTGCTCAACTTAATAACATTAAGGAGGGAAAGGATAAGACCCATCCGGGTTTGTCTATCGAAGCTGTTTATGAATATGACATTGATAACACGATAGATGAACTTGATGGTTTTTGCAGGGATTGTGATTATGTGTTTAATCTAGCTGGGGTAAATAGGCCGCAGAACCAAGAGGAGTTCATGCAGGGAAATTTCGGCTTTGCCAGTACCTTGTTGGATACGTTAAGGAAGCATGGTAATCGCTGTCCTGTAATGCTTAGCAGTTCGCAACAGGCATCTTTGACCGGTCGTTTCGGTAATAGTGAGTATGGACGTAGCAAGAAGGCTGGTGAGGAGTTATTTTTTGAATATAGCAAGGAGACTGGTGCCAGTGTGATGGTATATCGTTTCCCGAATTTGTTTGGCAAGTGGTGTCGGCCTAATTATAATAGTGCTGTTGCAACATTCTGCAATGCTGTTGCGAATGATTTGCCTTATACGGTGAATGATCCGTCGGTAGAGTTGGAATTGCTCTATATAGATGATTTGGTAGATGAGATGATAGCTTGTTTGGAGGGGCGGGAACATCATTGTGAATTTGACGGGTTGGATGTTGTGGGGGTCTCGCAGAAATCGCTGAATTCGCAGAAATTGGGAAGGTATTGCTGTTGTCCAATTACGCATAAGGTTACATTGGGTGCTATTGTACAGTTGCTGCATCAATTTGCTGAGCAGCCGAAGACACTCACGATTCCAGAGATTCCTGAGGGGTCGTTTGCCAAGAAGTTGTACTCCACGTATCTCTCGTATTTACCGAAAGAGAAGGTTGCATTTCCGTTGAAAATGAATGTTGATGCTCGAGGTTCATTCACGGAGCTTGTACATACGCTCAATTGCGGACAGGTGTCCATTAATATTAGTAAGCCTGGAATAACCAAAGGACAGCATTGGCACAATACGAAATGGGAGTTTTTCATTGTTGTGGCGGGACACGGATTGATTCAGGAGAGAAAGATTGACTCAGATGAGGTATTGGAATTCGAGGTATCGGGTGACAATATTCAGTGCGTTCACATGTTGCCGGGCTATACGCATAATATTATAAATCTTAGTGAAACGGAGAATCTTGTTACAGTAATGTACTGTAATGAAATATTCAATCCGGATAAACCGGATACATATTTCCTTCCAGTACAGTAATAGTTGTCAGGAGTGTTTTTAAAAGGTATTTTAAAAACAGAGTATTCTCCGCTTCTCTATCGAAAGCCAAGATCAGTTGGCTTTCTTCATGTACTGTAACGAGATATTAAATCAGGGTAAACCTGATACTTATTTCCTTCCAGTACAGTAATATCTGTCAGGAGGGTTTTAAAAAAGTATTTTCTGGATGGAAACGAGAAATAAACTTCAATGACAAAAGAGGTAGACGTATTATTTAAGCTGATCAGACTATCATTAGGCAAGGAGAGAGATTCCTCTTTGCCTAATGATGTTAATTGGGAAGAGGTATACGACATGTCGTTAATGCAAGGTGTGGGTGCTATTGCATGTGACGGGATTTTGGCATCGAAAGAATGTTGTATAGATGAGGATTTGCGTTTTAAGTGGATGGGTCAGAGTATGGTGATAGAACAGAAGTATCTTCATCATAAAAACTTACTTGCAGAATTAGCAAAGATGTTCCAGCAACAGGGTATACAAATGATGTTGCTAAAGGGTTATGGGTTATCTTTGAATTATCCTGTTCCAGAGCACAGACCATCTGGAGATATTGATATATACCTATTTGGAGACAAGTCGAAAACTGATGAATTTGTAGAGAAAGAATTGGGAATAAATGTAAAAACAAGTTACGAAAAACATTCGTCGTTTATATATAAAGGTGTTACCATTGAAAATCATGGTACATTCTTTGATATATATTCCCACCCTTCAAATGAATATGTAAATGATTATATTTGTGAGTTGATAGAAGGAAGAACGGAAGAGGTTACGATAGGCGATTCATGTTTTGTGATACCAAACCCTACCTTGATGGCAATTCATTTGTTGAGACACACTGCATGTGATTTCGCTGCCAATTCCATTTCATTAAGACAAGTATTGGATTGGGCATTACTGGTTGCGAACCGAGGTGCTGAGATGGACTTGCAGGTCATTAATACTTTTGTCGAAAAATCTGGAATGTCTCAGTTCTTTCAACTGATTAATGCATTCTGTGAAGAAAGATTTGGTCTTGATAGTTCATTGTTTTCATTGACAGTGGACGTACCTGTTGATTGTGGTCGCTTCGTTAAAGATATTTTTTTAGGGAAGAGGGTGTCGGATTTTCCGTCACCATCGAAGAAGTTGTCGTATGGTATTAGAAAATCTATGCAATTCTGGCAGAATCGTTGGAAATATAAAATGGTATATTCAGATAGTTTATTGAGTTTATATTTTACTATTGCAAAAAATAGACTTATCCATTAGTATAATTACATAAAGAACAGTTATATGTCTGAGCGTAAAAGAATTTATTTATGCCTTGCCCATATGAGTGAGGCTGGTTTGGAACAGAAGTATATTAAGGAGGCTTTTGACACCAATTGGGTTGTACCTCTGGGACCCAATGTAAACGGCTTTGAGGCAGATTTGGAAGAATTTGTAGGTGAAGATAAGAAGGTGGTTGCACTGTCGTCGGGGACGGCAGCGGTTCATCTGGCTCTTATTGCCTGTGGGGTGAAGCCTGGTGATGAGGTAATCGTGCAGAGTTTCACGTTTTGTGCATCGTCACATCCTATTACATATTTGGGTGCTACGCCGGTGTTTGTGGATTCAGAGAAGGATACCTGGAATATGAATCCTGAACTGCTGGAGCAGGCAATTATAGACCGTAAAGCTAAGACAGGCAAGTATCCGAAGGCTATTATCCCAGTGGCATTGTATGGTATGTCGTATAATATTGAGGCTATCATGTCAATTGCTAACAAATATGGCATTCCTGTGATAGAGGATGCCGCTGAGGGTTTTGGCTCCCGTTTCGATGGACGTGTACTCGGCACCTTTGGTGAATTCGGCATCTTGTCATTTAATGGCAATAAGATGATTACCACCAGCGGTGGCGGTGCATTGATTTGTCCAGATAAAGAGTCTGCTGACAAGATAATGTGGTATGCAACTCAGGCTCGCGAGGCTTATCCCTATTATCAACATGAGGCGATTGGCTACAACTATCGCATGAGCAATATATGCGCTGGTATTGGACGCGGACAGATGACAGTGGTTGATGACCACTTGCGTCATCACAAGCATGTGCAAAAAATGTACGAGGAGCTCCTCGCAGGTGTTGATGGCATTTCGATGATGAAGGCTCCATCTGAGAAATATGACGCCAACTATTGGCTCTGCACAATGTGTATAGACCCCGAACTCCGTATCAAAGGACAGGAGAACGCCTATAAGAAGGTAATCACGGGTGCTGTTGGAGGTGCTGCTGGGGTGATACATGCTGTCGATTCAGCCACGACGGATTGTCAGCCGAATGACAATGTGGAGGCATTGCGCATGTTTATGGATGCTGCTCAAGTTGAAGCCCGTCCATTGTGGAAACCGATGCACAAACAACCGGTGTACAAGAACAATCCGGCCTATGTAAATGGTGTCAGTGAATCGTTTTTTAAGGTGGGTATCTGTCTACCTGCCGGTCCCTATGTTTCAGATGAAGAGGTGCGGTATATTGTTAAATGCATCAAAGAATCTATTGAATGATTTTTGACTTATATCAAATATCGGAAGACAGTTGATTATTTGCCACTCTTTTTAGTGGACAAATGAGTATGTATTAAATTATACTTTGGACTAATGAATCAGACTGAGGTTCTATTAGAGTTTTTAAGAGCAGGTGTGTTGGACAGGTCTCCCAATATTCAACATATAGAAAGTATAGATTGGGAAAGACTTTTGGTACAATCGGGCAAGCAAGGGGTGATAGCATGGGTGTGGGATGGTATTTGTAAATTGCCAATAAGCCAACAGCCCCCTCGGCAACAGCGTATTAACTGGGGCCTTTCCGCACAGGAGATTTGGGGTAATTATCAGAAACACTGTGAAGTCTTAAAAACAATGATTGCTTTGTGTAATGATAATAACATAAGACTATTATTGCTTAAAGGGATTGGCTTGTCAAGACTATACCCTAAACCACAATCTCGTCCTTGTGGTGATATTGACATTTATTTATTTGATGACTATTACAAAGGGAATAGGGTGTTTACAGGTCATGATGTAGAGCGGATAGACAAACATGCAACATTTATTTTTAATAACCTGTTGGTGGAGAATCATTATTTTTTTCTTGAGCCCAATACTCGTCAGATGAGGTCTATTAACAGGTACCTAGAATCCACTTTGAATGATGTGTGCTTAACAGAGGGAGGGTATTACACTTTTTCTACAATTGCAGATTTTGTTTTTCTTACCATGCATACATTAAAGCATTTTAGAGAGACAAAGATGGTTCAATATAGAAATGTTTTGGATTTTGGAATGTTCCTTTACCGTAATAGTGGGAAGCTCCAACCCTCTTTATGCTTGGATGTTCTGTCAAGTTTAAATTTAGTTAAGGGTTGTGAATTGTTGGTCTATTTATCGGAAAAGATTTTAGGTATAGACTTGCAAGAATACCATTTCCATCAAATCCCTAAAGATGATGTTGAGCAAATAAAGGCTACCTATTTAATTGAAAATGGAGACATAGAGGAGAAAAGGAGTAGATCTGATCTGAAAAAACAATATCGCTGTGTTTGGCGTTATGTTCCAAGATATTTAAGCTATTATGTGATTGCCAAAGCAAGGCTATCTTTAATAATTAGAAGTTTGTTTCGAATACCAGCTTCTATGTCGATTGCTCCTTGGTTTTATCAGCAAATCATCCATAAAAATAACTGATAATTACAGGTTAAGTCGTCTGTGATAATGGTAAGGAATTGACCCAGATGCATTTTTTGCTGAAATGGTGAAAGGCAATATCATTTATAGTGTATGAAGGTTTTAGAGATAAATGCAATTTTCTTCTATAGAAGTACAGGCACTATAGTCAGTGATATTCAGTCAATTTGTCTCAAGAATGAGATTGATTGTTATGTTGCATATGCTTCTTCCTTCAATAAGCAAGTCATACTAGGTTATAAAATTGGTTGTAAGTTCTTGCATAAGATGCATGCGTTGCTATGTAGAATTGATGGGAAGCAAGCCTATTACTCATTTTTTGAAACATTTCTTTTACTAAGGTATATTAAAAAACTCAAACCAGATGTAGTCCATCTACATAATGTACATAACAATTATTTACATCTTAATCTTCTTTTAAATTATTTAGCAAAGAATAATATTGCGACAGTTGTCACCTTGCACGATTGCTGGTTTCATACGGGAGGATGCTTCCATTATACAGAAGTAAAATGCAATCGATGGATGCATGGTTGTGGATCGTGCCCCAAGAAATTGAAAGATACGCCTGCATATTTCCGAGACTGTTCATCCAAAATACTTTCAGATCGTATAAAATATTTCAGTGCTATTCCCCGTTTATATGCTGTTGGGGTTTCTAAATGGATTCTTCAAGATGCACAACGGGTTGTTTTTAAAAATCGACCAGTAAGTGTAATATATAACGGAGTTGATTTGGAAATTTTTAAGCCACAAGGTAATGGGTTCAGAAAGAGTATGGGATGGGAGTCAAAGGAGGTGATTTTAGGACCGGCTACAAAATGGTTGGCCTCTAATAATGAAAGTACTTTAAAATATTTTTTGGACCATTTGTCTCATAATCAGATCCTGGCTTTATTCGGTGTGACGGGAGAAAGAACAATATCTCATCCTCAATTATATTACATTAAATATACAAATGATCGAATACGGATGGCAGAGATATATTCGTCTGCAGATGTGATGGTGAATTGTTCGTTTGAAGATTCATTGTCGTTTATTAATATTGAGTCACAGGCATGTGGTACTCCTGTTGTAACATATGATGGAACAGGAATAGAAGAGACTGTAGATGGATTGTGCGGTTTTTCTGTAAAGTCTGGCGATTATGTTTCGCTGTTTGAAACTACTTGCTGTGTATTAAATCATCCTCCCTCATCTGAAAGTTGTAGAGCATGGGTTTCTAAAATGTTTGATAAAAATATTAATTATACTCGTTATATTGACGTATATAGAAGCATTATTAAATCAAGGTGAATCGGTTTTGACTCTGAAAAATAAGAATGTTGGATATACAGTAGGCTTTTTTTAGTTGAAATATGATGGGGTAAAAACATATCGAATCTTTATACAGTATTATGGATTGGGAGGGACTCTGCAGGGAAGCAATTCCTTAAGGGAATAATCGTCCAAAGCAAGGGCTGCCATAATAGGCGGTCCTTTTTGCTTTGGGTTTTATTATCTCTTGGTACATCAATATAAAGAGCATATCGCATGATATGCTCTTTTTTTATTGTACTTCCTTCAAATAAGAATTGGTTTGGCAGTAGGGTAAAAGAAAAATGGTGACAATTACTTGTCACCATTTTTCTTATTAGAAATCTAAAAATTAGATGTTCTGGACAAGACGGATGAAAGCACCGCAGCGTTTTGCAATAACTTCAGCGTTCATGCCGGTGGTCTTGGAGAGCTTAATAGCATTGGCTTCGGTATCGCTATCGGGAGTAGCAGTCCAGTAATAGCTCATAGAGCCGCTATTCTCGGGGAAGTGAGCCTGAGCATTAACATCTCTACCATAGGTGTTGATGGGCAGGAAGACACAACCGTCGGCTTCCATGTTGAACCAATCGCTCATAGCAATGGCAACAGAAGCCTCGGTGGCATTGTTAACTCCAGCATAGTTGGTGCTGTAGCCGTCGGGGAAGATGATGAGACCTTTGACAGTCATGGCTCCGATGGTCAGCTCAGCATTGAGGAAGCGGTCACCGCTACGGGTGTTCAGGAGGTAATCCCATTCAGCAGCGGTAAGGGTGCGCCACAGATTTGCAGCGTTGCCACCGTTCTCAATTGCGTTGTTACCCCATTCGTTGATGCCAGCCAAAGCATCTGTGCCGGGGAGATAGTTATATGTACCAACTCTGTTCCAGATAGCATAGCTGTTACCAGTGTTACCAGCAACATCATTATTGGCAACATTATAACGGTTAGCACCCCAAGAAATGAGGTCACGATCTCCACCATAACCTTGTCTCTGGTTGATAACATCTAAGTAATCCCACTGGTTGTCAGCAATGTGCCAGAAAGGATGGCCTTTTACTGCAACATACTGAAGGTTACCCTTTGCAAAGCGGACAGTCTGGCTAGCGCTGACGGAGAAAGCACCATTAATGGTACCAACAGGGTTGGCGCTGAAGTTTGCACCGGAAAGCGGAGTGTTGATGTTAAGAGTGGTATAAGCAGTACGGATAATGCTAATATTCTGATAACGTTTAACAAACTGAGTGTTTCCAGCGTAGAAAGTTATAACAAAAGTTTTGTATTCAGCGGGAGGCATTGCAATTTTGTAAGCTTTTGCAGCAGGCACTTCAGGATTTTCGACTTTCAGGGTGATGGTCTTGGTGCCATGGCCATTGGGCTGAACAGGGGAGATTACGGGATTGTTGGGATCGGTCATATCGATGCGGAAGTCACCGTTGATAACCTGATCGGTGGTGACAGAAATGCTATCAATAGCAACATCACCGCTAACAACGATCTTTGCAACACCGCAAAGATTTTTGAATTCATAACTGGGATTCAGGGGCTGTTCAGCATACAGCGGGAAGTCTTTGTAAAGCTCACCAGCCACACTGTTCTGAACCTTAGGCATTGTAAATGCGCCAGCATTTACACCAACATTCCAAGGATAGATACCAATGATGGGACCATTGGAACGATCGAAAGGACGACTGGTATTCACATTCTGAACAAAATCAAATTCAGCGCGAGGAGCCATTCTTGTGGCTTTGTAAATGGCAGCATAGCCATTCTGGTCAATGAATCTGATTTGGTCACCCTCGTCCCAGTAGTAGGTATAGGTCTCACCCATCTGGTGGACTTTTGCATCGTTGAGGATTTCGTTTTCTTCAAGAGTAACAGTGATAGGCTCTGCTACAGTGTTCTCTTCTTTGTTACAGGATGTCATTGCTATGCCCATAGAGGCGATAGCCATAATGTAAACTGAAAGTTTTTTCATTTTCTCTTTCGACTTAATTTTAGTTTTACTTTGGCAATTAATTTACCTTTTTTAGTCAAGTTCATAAACGGGGCCACCGGTGCCACTTTCGATGCCACCAGACACCATAGTGCCTTCGAAACCGCGCTCAACGCGAGCGTTCATCAACTCAACCACAGGTGCTACATACATAGCTTTCATTTTGTTTGTCATTTCTTTCATTTTTTTTTCTTGATAATAGTTTTTTGTTGTTAATAATTATTTTAATTTTCATTCAAAGGTATTGGATAACAATGCGTTCCGCTAATTGCTATCCGAACCATATCTAGTGCAAAGATACACATATTTTTTTAATTGCAAAACTTTTATTCATTTTTTTATTCCATATAATAATTTTTAACGTATGACGTTATTGAAAACAAAATAAAGTTGATGATAATATGAGTTTAATCGATTTTTTTAAAAGTAATCGTTATTTAAAAAGTAATCGCTCTAAATTCTTGGTATTGCTTTTTTTATTTGCTTTGATTGTCTTTTCCGGTGGAATATTGTTCACTCTTGGACTTGCATTCAGAAGGCGAACATTGCTCTTCCGTATGTCGTATATGCTTATAGCTGTTCTGTGGGTCGTTTTGACAATTCGGGCCATTTGTGTAAAGGTGAATATCAAGGCAATTTGGCAAGGCATGATAAGTGAGTTTTATGGCATGCAGGAGAATTACGAAAGATCCTTGAGCAGAAGGTATCAAGATCTGCTTTCCCGATACCCGATGGCTGTTGCCGAATACGAGTCCCACTGCTGGCATCAAGATCCGAGGCCGACAAATTCGGAGATTATGGAGTCAGCTTTGGCGATAAGCGAGCAGGAGTGGGTGGATCGTGAAGTCGCTGCCAAGAAGAAGATTGCCGATAAAAGTGCTTCGCATAATTCTTAGTTTCTGTTTTACTATAGTTTGACAAGTATAATCGGTCGTTGATGTAACCATCAAGCGTCGTCATTTATTCGCTCGTTATTCGATCGCTTTCCCTTTCTTTTCCGTTTCAGAAAGGGAAAAATGAGGGAAACATATCGAAAAACGATATGATAGAGAACGGCGCAACATCGAGCCCTAAAGGCACACAGAGGTACGTTGGGGACAAATATGCGACACTATCGGAACGTTGACGTAAGGTGGTGTAATCCCCCACAGAAAAAAAAGTAACTTCCGCGCGAAGCGGCAAGCATCTCACCGAAATAATCGTTGCTCCCATTCGGTGGCGACGTTACTTTGTGCAACATTCGCCAGCTGTATTGGACGGTAATAAGGGATGAAACTCGTGAAACTTTAGTATTTTATTTGACGGGGACTTCGCTGCCGGAAATGAATAGACGGCGGATTCCTGTGCTCGGGATTTCTTTTAGGGGAATAACCATGATGTCCTGTTCCAGGATGACGAAGTCGGCTTCTTTGCCTTTCTCTATGCTGCCTTTTCGGTCTTCTTCAAAGTATCCTTTTGCCACCCAGCAGGTGATGGAACGCAGTGCCTGTTGGCGTGTAAGGGAATCCTCGGGTTGCCATCCGCCGACGGGTTGTCCCTCGAGATTTTGTCGTGCCACGGCTGCATAGAAAGTGTAGAGTGGGCTGATGTGTTCGATTGGGAAGTCTGTGCCATTGACAACCCAGCCGTTTTGTTGCAGCAACCGTTGGTAGGCATATGCATTTTTCACTCGCTTTCCAATCCTTTCTTCTGCCCATGCCATGTCGGATGTGGCATGGGTGCTTTGAATGGAAGGGATAATGTTGTTCTCGCCAAATAGGTGAAAATCGTCGGGATGTACAATTTGAGAGTGCTCAATACGCCAACGGCGATCATTGCTTCCTTTTAGCACTGAGCTATATGCGTGAAGTATGTTACGCACCCCGGCATCGCCTATGGCGTGGGTGCATACCTGGAATCCGGCATCGTAGGCCATTCGGCATAAGGAGTCGTAGTAACTGCGGGGGTAAAGCTGTAGGCCCCGGTTGTCTGGGTCGTCGCTGTAGGGCTCGAGAAGGTTGGCTCCACGCGAACCCAGTGCACCGTCGGCATATAGTTTAATGGAGCAAACTGCGAGACGCTCTTTGTGTACGGGTCCGTGGGGGAGAAAGTGCTGGAGTGTTCTTTCGTCGGGGTTAAGCATGGCATTGACCTTGATGAGGAGGTCACCGCGTTGCTGTAGACTGTCGATTAGAAGGATGTCCTCAACGCTAAGTCCAGCATCGGTGACGCCAGTCAGGCCATTTGCAAAACAAGCCTGCTGTGCGGCCATGAGGGCTTGGCACTGCTCTTGGCGCGTGAGTCTCGGAATGGCGGCTTTGACACTGTCGTAGGGAGCATCGAGCAGCAGTCCGGTCGGGCTGTCAATATGCATGAGTTGCAGGAGACGGTCGTTGACGAGCCCCATATGTCCGTCAATGCGGGTTATGGCCACATATCGGTCAGGGAAGAGTTTGTTGAGGAGCTTGTTGTCGGGGAATTGTTTGCCTTGCCACAGGTTCTGATCCCATCCGCGGCCGAGGAGCCATTTGGATGGATGTTTTGCGGCATGCTCCTGGAGACGTTGTATCACTTCGTTGAAAGAGGTGCAGCCGACAAGGTCGGCATAGCGTATCATGGTTTCGCCCAAGCTCTTGAAATGACAGTGGCCATCCATAAAGCCAGGGTAAATTGGTGCGCCTTTGGCATCAATAAGGCTGTCGGCAGTGTAATGCTGCAGTATTTCGTCGTTTGTGCCTACTGCAATGAAATGTCCGTCTTTCACGGCAAAGGCTTCGGCTTGGCTGAATGATTCGTCTACGGTGTAGACCACGGCATTGTGTACTATCAAGTCAGCGTGCTGCTTGTTGTTGCAGCCCGCAAACAGTGCAAGGGCAGTCATGGCAATGAGTAGTATCGTTCTGTTCATATAGTATAGTTATTCCAATTGAAATATTTTTTCCATCATCTGCCATTTGGCTGTCGAGGGAGCATCCGGGGAGCATCCTTGGTATTGGGCCACGTAGGCTTCCCACTCTGCCTGGCGGGGCAGTGCTGCCAACCGTGCCATATCGCGTTGCCAGTCGAAGTCGTCAACGGTGTCGCAAATCATAAACACTCGGTTCCCTAACCGGTAAATCTGCATGTCAAGTATTCCCACCGAGTGCTGCCCTGCCATGACTTCCGGCCACACATGTGCGTGTGCTTCCACATATTTTTCAATCATGGCGTCGTCGGCCACAAGGTCTAATGTTTGGCAGTAGCGTTTCATTATACGATTCTTATTTTATAAGTTCTATTCATATATATAGCGTAGCTGAGCACCACGGCAAAACAAATGAATGGGACGAGATAGGAGGTGTGGATTGAGAATGTGTCGCTCAGCAAACCCTGCAAAGGTGTGAGTATGGCTCCTCCAAGGATTGCCATGATAAGCCCTGAGGCACCAATTTTGGCATCGCCGGGATGCCCTCCGGCCGCGGGATCCTCAACATGTTCGAGGGCCAGACCGTAGATGGTGGGGAACATTAGGCTCATAAACGCGCTGATAAGTATCAGTGCGCCCACCAGCAGCCAGCCGCTTCCGGCAGTGCATATCACCACGGCGGTGCATGCCAATGACATTGCGGCACCAAACAGCAGTAGCTTTGTGGGAGCAAAAAACTTCATCAACCAAGTGTAGACAAATCGCGACAAGCAGAATCCCACGATGGAGATAAGGTAAATCGTTGAGGCCGGTGCCTCGGTAATTGACAGCTCCTGCATCACAATGCGGATGGTGAAACTCCAGATGCCAATCTGTGCTCCGACGTAAAAGAACTGGGCAATCACCCCTCGGCGGTACTGCTTGTTGCGCAGCAGGCGACCGAAGACGGCACCGAGTCCCTGTACATTGCCGTCCCTGTCCTGCCCGCCCGGCATTTTAATTGCCAGCATGACGACAAGGATGACAATCAACACCAGCCCCAGAGTGGCATAGGTGCCTGATATGGAGTAAAGGGAAATGTCGCTCAGGATAAAGTACTTGCTCATCAGTATGCCCAGTATCGACCCTATGGGGTTAAATGCCTGTGCAATATTCAGGCGTCGAGTGGCGGTCTCTGGTGACCCCATAGAGAGGATATAAGGATTGGCAGTGGTCTCCAGCACTGAGCATCCTCCCGCCATAATGTATATGGCAATAAGGTAAAAACCGTAACTGGCGGCCTTGGCTGCGGGCATGAAAAGTATAGCGCCTGCGGCATATAGGCAGAGACCCAGCACGACGCCGCTCTTATAACTGTGTTTGCGGATGAACAGGGCGGCAGGCAGCGCAAGGCAGAAATAGGCACCGTAGAAGGCAAATTGGATGAGCGAAGTCTGCGTGTCGCTCATGGACATGATGCACTTGAAGGCAGACAGCAGTGTGTCTGTCATATTATTGGCCAGCCCCCAGAGCAGAAAGAGCGAGGTGACCAGAATGAACGGTTTCAGGTATTGTTTCTCTATGGGTTTCATGTCGGCAAGTTTTAGTGTCGTCTAATGTGTAGGGGGATGGCCTCTTGGTGGTGTTGGCAGAAAAGCTTCTGGTTGTCCACCACCAGTGCAAGGTATCCGCCACCTCCGGCGCCGGGCATTTTCCATGCCAGCACGTCGGGGTATTGCGAATATTGGTCAATAAAAGTCTGTACACATCCTTGAATCATGGCTGGGAACAGGGCTGTCTGTGCATTGAAAGAGTCTCGGTAGGCTGAAGCGAAGCCGTCGAGGTCGCGTGCAAGGATAGCCGACCAGCATCTCTCGGCCGCATTTGCCAAGGCTTGCACTTTCGGCCGTGTGATACTGCTTCCGTTCACCACGTTGCAGTCGGCCGCACGGGGCTCCATCGGAATCATGCACAGGTGTTGCTCTAACCACGACAGAACTGCCTCGTCGTTGCAGGTCTCAATCTTCTCCGGCCAGAAATGGTTGTCGTAATAATGGCGGCATAGTCCCGGAATGCAGATGCCAATGGCATCCTGTGCACCGCTGATGATGCCGTCTTCCCGTTCCGGGCTGTTTTCGAAGCAGAACACTAGCCGTGCCAGCATTTCCGGGTCCATGTTGGGCAGTTGGAAAGGCCAGATGCGTTTTATCTGGTTTCGGGTGGAGGTGGAGAGTCCGCAACGTTCACGGATCTCGAAAGTGGGGAGAAGCGATATGGTGATAGCCCATCCTGGAGCGTGGCAGCTGACATAGGGCTGGTCAATCCATGTCCCTGCCAGGTCGAGGCGTGTAGGCAGCCCAATGCATGCCTCTGTGCTGTTGAGGTGCTGCTTGATGCTGGTCGAGCTGCGGGGAGCCATGCCCTCGTGAGGCTCGCGCTCCAGCACGATGTATTCCATGCCGCGCTGTTGACACAGTTGCCGTTTGTCTTCCGAGGCTCCGTCCGAGTTCACTACCAGTATATCGGGTCTCACGATGTCCAGCGTGGGCAGGAAGTCCAGCATGCCGCCACCCTGATTGATATAGGCGTCTTTAACATAGCGGATGGCCTTGACCATGAACAGGCGTTCCTGCTCGGGGTAGAGCGTCTTGTGCCCTTTGAGCTGCAGGATGGTCTCGTCCGAGCCGATGCCTACGTACAGGTCACCGTATTCCGCCGCTTGACGGAAAAACTCAACATGTCCGCTGTGGAGGAGGTCGTAACAGCCGCTTACAAATACTTTTTTAGTCATATTACAATAACGGAGAATCTTGTTTTATATTGTGCGGGGTGAATGGTAGATGTTTTGCCATTGTAACAATACCCAAAATTTGCTGTTTGGGATACAATTCAATCCTGTTTTTAGGAAGGAATATAGGAATGAATGAAAAAATATTTCATTGAAACACAGTGTGTAGAAAAATAATTCTAAATATTTTTTTGTCAATTGGGAAAAAAGTAGTACTTTTGCACCCGCTTTTGAGACGTGAAATGGTCATTGCGTCTGACAAAACAAAGAGATTGTCCATTGGTGTAATGGTAGCACATCTGACTCTGGATCAGCCAGTCTAGGTTCGAGTCCTGGATGGACAACAAGAAAGCCCCGCAGAATGCTCTGCAGGGCTTTTTTCTTTGTGTCACTGTTTATTGTTTCACACGTTTCATTTCCCACGAGTCTTTGCGGCCGTTGGGGTAGGTGTAAGTCCAGATGAACCATTCCTCGTCGAGGCGTTCAATGTCGAAGGTGAACCAGCGGCTGGAGTTGGGCAGTGTTTTCTTTTCAATCAGGTCGGCATAATGGATTGTCCACTGGTCGTCGGTGTTGTTCTGCAGTATCATGTCGAACCCTTCGGCATGTTCGGAGAAGAGGAACTTGCCGTTTTCCACACGCCATCGTCCTTGGCAGTAGTACATGAAGTTGAAAAGATAGGTTTCTGTTTCTGCAGTTTCAGAACGCCCTCCTGTCGTTTCTCTCACTTTTGTTGAAAGCAAGTGGTGCTGCAAAGCGGTGTCGGCGAAGGTGCCGTCGGCGTAGAAGTCGAGGGTGCCGGTTTCGTCGCAGTGGATGGTGCCGTTGCCGTCGGGAGCAGCATAGTCCCAGGAGTGTGTGTACACGTAATGACCGGGGATGTGCTGCTCTTCGGGTTTCTGTATTTGGCTTTGCAGTGCCATGGGAAGCAGTGCCAGCAGGGTGAAGAGTATTCGTTTCATTGTCGGTTATTCTGTTGTGGTGCTGGTGCTGCCGTCTTCTGAGCCTTCTTTCGAGCGGTTCTCCAGTTCCATTTTACCGAAACGGAGGGTGATGCCTGCCGAGATATAGCGGCTGTTGAGGGTGTAGCTGTTGCTTTCGCTCAGCAGGTAGGGGTTGGTGTTGCTTGAGCCGGTACCGATGGTCTTGCCCCAGTTGAAGATGTCCTGCACGTTGATGTAGGCAGAGAGTTTGCGTTTGAAGAAGTCGGCGCGTACACCGCAGTTGAGGAAGTAGCGGGCCTTGCGCTCGGAGGCCAGGCTGATGGTGGGGGAGGAGTAGTTGGCAGAGGCGAAGACTTGGTATTTGTTGTAGAGTTTCACCCAGCAGTTGAGGCGTGCGCTCCACGATACTTTGTGGTTGCTCAATTGCAGGTTGGTTTCGGGGTGGGTGAAGCTGTAGCCATAGTCATAGACGTTGGTGTAGAGTCTCAGGTTGAAGAACCCCGAGGGGCGGAAGGTGACGAATGCTGTGCCGCCCACGCGGTAGGAGGAGCCCATGCTGTAGGGAACGGTGAACTGCACGATGCGGTCGAGTATGGGGTCTTCCACGTCGGTGGAGCTGGTGAGACTGCTGATTTCGTTGGTGCTGAGGCGTGCATAGCCTTCGAGTCCGATGTTGCCGAAGGTCATGAAGAACTTGTTCCAGCCCACTTCGGCATTGTGGGTGTAGGAGTAGGTGCCTACGAGGTCACGGTTGCCGATGGAATAGCTATCGACGGAATAGCGTTTGTACGTTGTGATGTTTTCCTCGCCGGGATGGCGCATCCTCAAGGAGTAGTTGAGCTTGAAGTTGTGCATGTCTTCCGTGCGATAGGACATGTGTATGGAGGGGCTGAAGGTGATAAAGTTGCATGCGGTGTCGTCGATGGTGAAGGGGTATTTTTCGCTACCGAAGTATCTGAAATCGATATGCTCGTATTGTGTTCCGAATCCCAGTTCGAGGGTGAAGTTGCCAAAGCGGCGTGTCCATTCCACATCGGCTTCTACATTATGTTCACTATCATCAAAATCATAGCTGCGGAGTTCGTCCCTTACATTGGAGGTGGAGATGCTGTCGATGACGTTGTAGCTGCGCGATGTGCCTTTAAAACCGTAGCCTAAGCCGAAGGAGAGTTCGCCGCTCTCGCTGTAGGGGCGGTTGTAGCGCACGTCGGCACTGAAGTTGTTGGTGATGTATTTGTCAAGATAGCACTTGTCATAGTTTTGCCCAAGTGTGTAGGTGGTACCCGACTCGTACAGCCTTACGAAATCGTTCTGGCTGTTCCCGTTGTTGAAGTTTTCGTGGATGCTGGCGCGGATATTGTGGCCTTTCTTGTCAAACTTGTGTGTAAAGTCGATGCCAGCCATGCCGAAGCCGCTGTTGCCGGAGTTGTTTTTGGTGTCGGTGTATTTAAACTGTTCAAAAGGCATGAAACTGGTGCGTTCCCAACCCATGGTGCTTGCACCGGTGTTGTGGCTGTAGTTGTAGTGCCCCATGAACTCGATGTCGGTCATGGTGTCGATGGCGTAGCTTACGCGGGCAAAGATATTACCGTTAAGGCGTTTGCTGTTGCTCTGGTTATAGCTGGTGTCGATAGCGGTGGTGTCATATTGCTTGTCGGCGGTCTCGCTGTCCTTGCGGTAGGTGGTCTTGCTCCATCCGCTGTTGTTGGAGTAGTTATAGCGGCCGCTGGCATAAAGGTTGACGGAGAGTTTTTCGTTGGCCCAAGTATAAGAGACCCAAGGCGACACAAAGGGCTGTGTGGCGCCGTTCACGCCGAAGCTGATGAAGTGGTTGCTCTTGATGTAGGCTGAGGTGATGATATTGATGACGGCATCGGCGCTGGTGGCATACTTGGCCGAGGGGTTTGTGATGGTCTCGATGCGGTCAAGGGCATTGGCCGGAAGGGTCTCGAGGTATGTCTTCAGGTTCTCCTCTGTCAGTTTGGAGGGCTTGTCATTCACCCAAATCTCCACACTGGAAACACCACGCAGAGTGATGTTGCCTTCGATGTCCACCTCCACACCCGGCGCGTTCTGCAGGGCGTCGCTGGTGGTGCCGGTCTGTATGGTGGGGTCGTCGGCCACATTGTATATCAGTTTCTCGCCATCCATGGCATAGAGCGGGCGCGAGGCAGTCACCTTTACTTCTGAAAGGGTGGTGGCACCCGGTGCTACCTTGATGGTGCCAAGAGCCGTGTTGTTCTCTACGGTGAATGGGGTCATGATATTTTTGTAGCCAATGGCAGACACCCGCAGCAGCATCTTTCCCTGCGGCACGTTGGCAATCTCGAAATATCCGTTCAGGTCGGTGATGCCGCCTTTCACCATCTGGGTGTCTTCGGCGCTGAGGATGGCGACATTGACATAGGGGATACCTTCACCGCTGACGCTGTCTTGCAGGGTGCCGACTACTTTGAAGAGGTCGCCTTCTTTCACGGTTCGTTTCTGTCTGACTTGCTGGGCTTTCTCGGCGGCTTGCTGTTGCTGGTACTGCCTTCTCATTCTTTCGCGGTCGCTCATGGAGGGTCGGCCATTAGAACCTCCCGGAGGGGGACCCATGGGCCGGCCACCGGGGCCGCCGCCGGGCTGTGCATATGATACAGAGGTTATCAACAAGAACAACAGCAACGTCGCTGTCGAAAAAAGTTTAGTTGTGGTAATCTTCATAGGTGTTGAACGTTTATCTTGTAATATACATTTAGTTTGTTTAATGGTTCATTTATTGCTTGTGGAAGAAAAAAAAATCATCCGTTGCGTTTCTTCCTGACGGGAATGGCAAAGGCGTAGATGATTATGACAAGAGCGGTCAGCAACTCCGCGCAGGGGACAGACAACCACAACCCCACCGTGCCCCAAAAACGGGGCAGCAGGATGTATGCCGCCACGAGGAACACTACTCCCCTCAGCAAGGTGAAACCCGTGGCTGCTCCCGATTTCTCAATGCTTTGCAGGTAACCCACGGCACAGATGTTCACCGCCATAAAGAGGAAACCGGCACCGTAGTAGGGCAGTCCCTCGGCTGCTATTGTATAGGCCGGCACGTCCCGGTCAAGGAAACACAGCACCATCTGCGGCGAAAAGAAAAAGAACAGCAGGCTCACCGCCAGACCCACGGCCACAGACACTGCCATGCTGAACCTCACGGTATGGCTTACGCGGCGGTGTGCCCCGGCGCCGTGGTTGTAGCTGATGATAGGCTGTGCCGACTGTGCCACGGCGCTGCATATCATATACACCAGCGGGAACAGATAACAGGCAATGCTGTATGCCGCCACGCCGTCGCTGCCGATATACTGCATAAAAGCCATGTTGCCCGACAGCATCATCACCGCCACCGCCAGTTCGCCCACCAAGCCGGGGGCTCCCACTCGGGCCATGTAGCCCACGTTGCGCAGGGTCAGCCGCAGGCTCGTCCAGGTGTGTTTCAGGCGATACAGATGCAGCGTCCTTGTGCGGAACAGCATATAATACACCACCATCAGTGTGCCGACAAGCCCGCCGATGTCTGTGGCCAGAGCTGCGCCCATCACGCCCCAATGGCAGGGGAAAATAAAGATATAGTCCAGTACCCCGTTCACGATGGCCGGGATGATGTTCGACAGCATGGCATAGCGTGGCGACCCGTCCAGACGGATGACAAACAGACCCAGAGTCTCAATCATCAACAACAGGCATGTGGGCAGAAACCACAGGTAATACTCCTTGGTCGAGGTATACAGGTCGCCTTTCACGCCCAGCAGCGTCAGCACTGTGTCGGGGAACAGGTAGCAGAATGCCCCCAACAGCACCGACACGCACATCCCGGCGACGAATGCCTGTGTCACATTGATGCGCGCCGCCTTCTCGTTGTTCTGCGACAGGTGGATGGCTGCCACCACACTGGCACCCATGCCCATCATCATGCCCATGCCGTTGATAAGCATCATGATGGGGGCTATCAGATTGATGGAGGCCAGTCCTGCCTCACCGATGCCGTGCCCCACAAAGATGCCGTCCGTCAGAAGGAAGGCCATGTTGAACAGCATCCCCAGCAGGGTGGGGAAGAAGATGCGGGCAAAGAGCGGCCCGATTTTCTCGTGGGCGAAATCAATGTTGTCCCTGTTGTCGTACATATTATTGCTTTTTTATCGGGAATGAGCAAGGGAGCAGGGGCGGATATGCCGTCTCCTGCTCCCTTGGCAGTAGGGTTATTCTTTCGTTCAGCCTAAGCTGTCTCCAGGGCTTTTCTCCTTTCGTAGAACTCTGCATGGGCGGTTTCCATGTAGGGTCTAACCCACAGCAGGCCGATACCGAAGGTGATAATGCCCAAAAGTATCCAGCCTATAAAGCTCAGGTCAAGCAGAAACAGTTTCCACTTGTAGCCCTTCATCAACTGCTGGCTGCGCTTCAGGCAGTCGTACTCCGACATTTCGGGGTGGTCGTGCACCAGGTAGGGCGTCAGTGCATAAGAATAGGCCTTGACAATGCCGGGGATAATCAGCAGCAGCAACCATAGGAAGGTCAGCACCAACACCAGCAGCGAGGCACCCAGCATGCGCCCGTATTGGTGAAAGGCACTGAAAGGCTTGGTCACCAGGTCGTCGCCTTCCACCTCGCTGCGGACAAGATGCAGAAAGGCGATGGTGAAACCGAAAGCCAGCGGACAAACCACCAGCAAACCGGCCAATGGTATCGAACCCGCCACCGAAGTGACGGCGTAAAACAACAGGGTGCAAAGCACCGCATAGAGCCAGTTGCCCGACAAACGCTCACGCGCAGCATGGCGTATCTGTTTGTTCTCCGGCATGGCCGAGGGGTTAATTGTGCTATATTCTTCCATGATTTGTTTGTTTTTTCAAGGATGCAAAAATACGAAAAAAATACCAAATAACAATTTTTTTCGTTACTAATTATTTATTTCTTTGTATCTTTGCAGCATGAAACGCTTTTGTATTTTATTGCTAATTTGCTCTTTCGCCGTTGCTGTGCGTCCGCAGGAACTTCGTTTATCCACTGCTCTTCCGCCCGATACAGCAGCTCTGCTTATCGATTACCGCTACTACCATTATCAGGTACAGCGCGAGTTGCGCCTGCTGGTTGACGAGCCGGACGAGTGGAGAACCGAACTGCACTGCGATGCGATTCAGTCCGATGCCTGGCGCCGCGACCACGGGCGGCAGTACACCTGGCGCATCGGCGTCGATGCCACCACATTTCTGCGCGATGCCGCCTTCTCGCTGCCCTACACGCGCGGCTACACCGCCACCGGTTTCTTTGTGAAACCCTATGCCAAGCACCTCATCTGGCAGGACGCCCAGATGACCTTCGGCCTTCTCCTGTCGGGCGTGGCGGGCTACGACGGCTTACGGGCATGGCAGCCCCTTGTGCGGCTTGAATATGAACCGTTCAACAACTTCCGCCTTGTCATGGGTTCGCTCTATGGGACGATCTCCCACGGCCTCTACGAGCCGATGCTCGACCGCGAGCGATTCATCTACGACCACCAGGAGGAGGGCGTGCAAATCCTCACCGATTATTCAATAGGCTCCCGCTTGGGCTGGCGCATGGACACGTGGCTGCATTGGGAAGACCTGCTCGAACCCTGGCAGCCCAAACAGGAACGCTTCTCCCTCGGCAGTTCCCATCTGCTCATCCTCGGCGAAGGTTTGTGCCATGGGCGCATGACAGTCAGCCTTCCACTTAGTTTTCTCGGCAGCCATCGCGGAGGACAGTTCTCTTCACTCGACACCTGTATCCAGTCCCTCTTTACCGAGAGCGCGGGACTCCGCGTCAACCTCGCCACGGGGAAGTTTTCAGCCGTTGCCCTCGATGTACCGGCCTTCTTCTTTCAGGACGTATCGCCTACCAAGTGCCTGTCTTACAACAAAGGCTGGGCCGTATGGCCGCATCTCTCCTTCGACTGGCAGTTTGCCCACGATGTCCCTCCTCCTCCCGACGAGCCGCAGCCCTTCTGGCGCGGCAGCTGGCGACTGCTGGTGCAGGCGGGCTACTGGCACGGACACCAATATATTGCCCCGCGCGGCAGCTACCTGTTCCAAAGCGTCAGCTGGCACCGTCCCGATTTTGCCGAGCCGGAGAGGCGGATGGTCACCGCCAAACTGGACTTTGAGAACCGCTACAGCGCCCGTTTCTCCTTGGGTCTCGACACCGAGTATTACTACGACCTCCGCGAGCAGGCCATGGACTTTGCCTTCGGCCTCTATCTCCGCTATTTCGTGATGTAATCGTTGTTCATCATATTTCCCGTTTAACCCACATCGGTCATTTGGGTTTTTGCCGGATTTGTCGCATCGCTGTCTCGCCGTAGATTTGTCTTCACTTCGCTATCCCTTTCTTCGCACCTTCGTCAGCAAAATCACTGAAACCCGCTGCAAAAGTACACATTTTGTTTTTGACAGGTTCGTTTATTTACCTTAACCCCGCCTCGTCTTTCGTAAAATTACCAATAAGGGATGTTAAAACGATTTTACAGGCTATTTGTTCTCAGTATCGACTATGCTCTTTCAGCATTTCTTCCATATTTTGTCAAATGTTGTTAAGACACTGTTGTGTAGTTCTTTATGCACTTTGTATTATATTCTTTTCCCATCGTTTTCCCTTCCGGAAAGGGAAAACGATCGAATAACGATCGAATAAATGACGACGCTACGACGTTTGCACAGCGGGTGGCAGAGGTTGTGTGTTTTCCTGAAATCGCTTGCAACGTCTAAGAACGATTCTGGATAAATGAGGGAAAAGGATTGGGCTAACATTGGATTTTTGGGAAAAACAAACGCCCTCCCGTTGCGGTGAGGGCGTTTGATGTGTCTTTATCGCCGGACTCAGTCGAGGGTGTAGACTTTGGCGTCGATGGGAGTGTTGAGGAGCGGCTTGTGGGTCTTGCCTTTGGCATCGAGCCCCATGTAGTATTTGTGGATGAGGCCCAGTTTTTCCTCCATCTCCATGTAGTCGACGAGGCCGGTGTTTTTGTCGTATTTGAGCAGCATTTTGGTGATGCCTTTGTTGTAGCCTTTCTTTACAGTGAGGGTGATGATGTAGTACTTGGCGTCGGTGGCCAGTTGGAAGTCGGTGTTGAGGTTGTTGTAGATGCTGTAGATGTCGCCATTCATTGACCACGACATGGCGTTGCCAAGCAGTTTCATGAGGGGGACGAATTTGTAGTTGAATTTGAGTTTGTGGCCGTCGATGCCGTTGTAGAGGTGAGTGGTGTTGATGATGTAGTATTCGCCTTTGGGGTCGGAGTAGAGCATGGAAATGTTGGCCTCGATGTCGCCCTTCTTGGCGGGCTTCACTTTGGTGACGTAGAGTGTGCCGTAGCGGTGGTAGGTGGTGCCCTTCTTGATGAGGTCGTGGCGGAAGGTGTTCTGCAGGGTGCGGTATTGCTGGTTTGCAGTGTGAATGCGGTTGAGGATGGCGCTGTCTTGTGCGGTGATGGTCTGTGCGGCGGCGGCAGGGCAGAGTGCCAGTGCCAGTGCGATGAGGATGAGTGTTTTTTTCATTTGAGTTAGTTTTAAATTGAGAGTCCCCCGACGGGGTTGTTTATCGGGGGACTCTTTGTTGTTTAGTATCGTTTCCGGGCGGTTTATTGCACGGTGAATTTTACTGCGTTGCCGTTGAGGCGGTAGAGGTATACGCCGGGTGCATAGCCTTGCAGATTGAGGCGGTATTCCTTTGTGCCGCCGGGGATGACGAGGTTGTCAACCATGCGCCCGTCGGCGGAGTAGATGGTGAGGTAGGCATTGAGGGGTAGGTCGGCGGGAATCATCATGTAGTCGGTGGCGGGGTTGGGATAGCAGGGTGCTTCGGTGTAGGTAGTGTTGTCGTCGATACCCAGGGTGTTGGGGTAGATTTGGTAGACCATTCCGTGTCCGTGGTTGAAGGTGTAGCCGCTGGCGGTCTCGACAGAGGTGGTGGGAGCGAGGGTAAAGAAACCGTCGGCGTTTCCGCCCCAGCCCCAGCGGATGAAGAACTTCTTCTTGTCGGCGGCGGAGGAGCCTGCGATGACGAAGGCGTGACCGCCGGCATCACGGCCGGTACCGTTGTAGTCGACGCCACTGTAGTAAACGGGACGAGCATGGTCGTCGATTTCGCTGTGAAGGATGGAAAGCCACTCGGCATCGGAGACGAGGGTGGTGAAGTCCAAGCGTCCTGCCGCATTGATATATGCTCTTTCTCGTAAGATGTATTTGGCATTGGGTGAATAGCGGAACCATCTGGAGAGGGCACCAGGAACATCTTCGCTGTGTGCGCCGCTGCCTTCCACGTCCCAGTTCATCTTGACGGTGATACCGCATGCAAGGAGCAGCTTGCCTATGGCCCGTATTTGTTCGTATGAGCTGTTATTTTGAAGTTGGTTAGGCATGTTGTCATAGTTGAATTTGTTGCTGTCGACTCTGAATTTGTATTTCAGGGTGGTGCCGTTCCAGGGGCAGCTTGCGGTGCTTTCATTGTCATTGCCTCCTACTTCGGGGTGTTTCCAGAAGTGGATAATCATGCCCATGGCGGTGGCCACGCAGCCGGCGGGGCAGTGGACTCCTTGCTTGACGGGGCTCCAATAGTTGTAGGGTGCCTCTTGGTTCCATTTGGCCTGTACGAGGACGGCTTTGCTGTCGGGGTTGCAGGTGAAGGTTTGCTGCGTCATTTCGTCCCAAAGGCTTTTGGCCTGTGCGGAGGCAACGGCGTTGCTGTTCTGGTTTTCACTGACTACACGCACATAGCCGTCGAGTATGTACTGGCATGCAGGGTTGATGTTGTCGGGGTCGAAGCTGCCGACGGGCGAGTAGGCAAGGACGGGATCGACACAGTCGGATGCAGAAACAATGATGAATCCATTGCCAGCTACATTGAATGCATAGAGGGCAGGGATGCAGAGTGTTGGGTTGTCAAACTGCTGGATGAGTTTGAGGTTGTCGGCTTCTATGGGTGCCTTGGCTCCGGTAGCTACTGTGAAGTAGTAGGCTCCAATCTGTTTTGCGGTTTGAACGTCGATGTTTTCGGCTTTTGCACGACCGCACAGGAATACGGAAATAGCCAGGACGATGGATAATACTTTGAATTTCATTGTTTTTAATTATTAATAAAGATTGTTTGTATTCTTGATTTCAAAAGGCAAAAATACAAAAAAAATGGGAATTATTTATTAAAAAAAGTTATGGAAAGAAACTTTTATGTATTCATGGCGCGAGCAGGAAGAAAACGGCAAGGCCGAGATAGTTGCCGATGAGGTAGCCGAAAAGGCCTATGGTGATGCCGAGCATGATGAGGTCTTTGTTTTTGAGAAGGGCGGCCACAAGTGGCACAAAGGGGGGTGAATTGATGAGTGCCACAGAGGTGACGAGGGCGCTGTCGCCGTCGAGATGGAGGAGTCGCGAGAAGAGGATTTGCAGCAGTAGCGAGCCGAAGATGATGAAGAGTATGTACCAGAGTATGCCGAGGCTTCCGGCAAGGTTCATCTGGCGTATGTCGCAGGCGTTGGCGATGGTGAAGCAGAAGAGGTAGACGCAGTAGAGCCCCACGGAGAAGGAGAGGGGCTGGCGGCTGCCGGCGTTGTTGTTGGCACGGCGTATGAGGGGGAGGAAGGTGGCGGCTATGGAGAGGGTGGTGAGGATGAGGATAAGCATGGGGGTGGAGAGGTTTTCGGGGAAGAGGGTGGAGAGGAGGTATGATGCCACGGCAATGGCCAGCGCGACGGGGAGAGCGGGCAGTTGTGCCTTGAGGCTCCAGGGAGCGGACTGCTGGGGCGTTGCTGCAGGTGCCGGGGTCTCAGGGTTGAGGCGTGAGGGCAGTAGCCGTCGGAAGAGGGGTTTGCCGAAGCAGATGACAAAGACGAGGTAGAGACCGGTGACTATCAAGTCGTAGGATGTGATGTAGAGGTAGGTGTCCGGGTCCATGCCTACGCCGCGGGCGATGGCTCCCATATTGGGGATACCGCCTGTGTAGATGCCTATGGCAACGGCACATACCTGGGCAAACTGACGGGGGTCGCTGTTGCCGCGGAAAAGGAAAAAACCTGCCACGGTGACAATGACGACGGCGGTGAAGCCGCACAACCCCGCTTTGAGGGCTTTGCCCGTGGACCATCCCGACAGGTTGCAGGCAAGGAGCATGAGGGGGATGGAGAGGGGGATGCAGATGTTGCCTATGAGGTTGTTGGCGGCGAGGAGGCCGGGCTGCTGTATCCACGGCGTAAGATTTGCCACGAGGAGGCCAATGATGTAGAGCAGAGCCATGGGGCTGACTTTGTCTATCCATGTCCATTTGCGGGCAAGGAGCATGACGAGCGCCGGGGTGGCAAAGAGATATAGGAGGTAGAGGAACACTTGGCGGATTATTGTATGTGGGTTAAGAATCGGTTTGTGTCCCAGCGTGTTTTGTGGTTTCTTCGAGCTCTTCTTTGAGGTACTGGCCAGTGATGTTGTCGGGTTGTGCGGCTATCTGTTCGGGTGTGCCGCAGAAAGTGATTTGGCCACCTTTGCGGCCGCCGTCGGGACCCATGTCGATAATCCAGTCGGCCACTTTGATGACGTCCATGTTGTGCTCGATGACGAGGATGCTGTTGCCGCGGTCTACCAGTTGCTGGAGTACCTGCAGGAGAATGCGTATGTCCTCGAAGTGAAGGCCTGTGGTGGGCTCGTCAAGTATATAGAGTGTGTTGCCTGTTTCGGGGCGTGCCAGTTCGGTCGACAGTTTGATGCGCTGGGCTTCGCCGCCGCTGAGCGTGGTGGACTGCTGCCCAAGGGTGATGTAGCCGAGGCCCACATCCTGCAGGGTCTTGAGCTTGCGGTATATTTTGGGATGGGGCTCGAAGAAGGGCACTGCCTCGTTGACTGTCATGTCGAGCACATCGGCGATGCTCTTGCCTTTGTAGCGTATCTCGAGGGTTTCGCGGTTGTAGCGCTTGCCGTTGCACACTTCGCAGTTGACATAGACGTCGGGCAGGAAGTTCATTTCAATGGTGCGCACTCCGGCACCCTTGCAGTGTTCGCAGCGGCCGCCGCTGACGTTGAAGGAGAATCGGCCGGGCTTGTAGCCCCTGATGCGGGCGCTGGGCAGCTGGGTGAAGAGGTTGCGTATCTCGTCGAAGACACCGACATAGGTGGCGGGGTTGCTGCGCGGGGTGCGGCCGATGGGCGACTGGTCTATCTCGATGACTTTGTCGATATGTTCTATTCCTTGTACCGTCTTGTAGGGGAGCGGCTCTTTGGTGGCGTGGAAGAAGTGTTGGTTGAGGATGGGGTGCAGCGTCTCGTTGATTAGGCTTGATTTGCCGCTTCCGCTGACTCCGGTGACGCAGACAAAACGGCGCAGCGGCAGGTCGAGGGTGACGTTTTTGAGGTTGTTGCCTGTGGCGCCGGTGACAACGATGTGGTTGCAGCCCTCGATGGGGCGGCGCTGGGGCAGGGGTATGTCCTTGACCCGGTTGAGGTATTGCAGGGTGAGGGTCTTTTTCTTTGAGGCGAGGAGCTGCTTGTGAGTGCCCTGGAAGATGATTTTCCCTCCGTGGATACCGGCTCCGGGGCCGATGTCCACTACATAGTCGGCACTGTTGATCATGTCGCGGTCGTGCTCCACCACGATGACGCTGTTGCCAAGGTCGCGCAGCTCTTTGAGGGCGTTGATGAGCCTTCTGTTGTCGCGCTGGTGCAGGCCGATGCTGGGCTCGTCGAGGATGTAGAGCACGTTCACCAGCCGTGCCCCTATCTGTGTGGCAAGGCGTATGCGCTGGCTTTCCCCGCCACTCAGGCTGCTGCTGTTGCGGTTGAGCGAGAGGTAGCCGATGCCCACATTGATGATGAACTGGATGCGGGTGAGGATTTCGTGCAATATCTCGTGGGCTACGATTTGTTGCTGGGGCTCGAGGCGTTCCTCGAGGTGCAGCAGCCGGTCGTGGAGCTCGGTGAGGTCGAGCTGTGCCATCTCGCCGATGTGCATGCCGTCGATTTTGAAGGCGAGGCTCTCGGGCTTCAGGCGGTAGCCGTGGCATTCCGGGCACGGCACGGTGTTCATGAACGAGGAAGCCCATTTCTGCAGTGCCGGGGAGCTCTCGTCCGAGGCCACTTGCATGATGTAGTTGACAATGCCCTGGAAACTGGTGCCGTGGTTCATCTCGTAGGCATCCTCCATGCCGGTGAAGTCGCTGGTGCCGTAGAGAATGGTGTTCATGGCATCCTCGGAGAAGGAGGACACTGGGTCGTCGATGGTGAAATGATAGTGCCGTCCCAGATTCTCCAGTTTGCGGTAGAGATAGTTGGTGGGGCTGTACTTGCCCAGCACTTCGAAAGCCCCCTGCCGGATACTCTTTGACGGGTCGGGAATGAGCTTGGTGATGTCAATCTGCGCAATCTGCCCGAGGCCGTTGCACTTGGGGCATGCCCCATAGGGCGAGTTGAACGAGAAAGTGTTGGGCTCCGGTTCGGGGTATGACATGCCTGTTGCGGGGTCCATGAGCAGGCGGCTGTAGTAGGTGGGTTTAGGCTTGGGGGCGGGAATGGGCGACGGGGGTGTGTTCTCCAGCACCATGAGAACCCCCTTGCCCTGCTTGAAGGCTGTGCGTACAGCCTCTTTCAGGCGGTCGGTGTTGTTGCCTACGCGGATGCGGTCCACCACCAGTTCTATGTCATGGGTCTTGTAGCGGTCCACCTGCATGTTGTAGGTCAGCTCGCGGATTTCCCCGTCCACTCTCACGCGCAGGAACCCCTTCTTTGCCACCTGCGTGAACAGCTCGCGATAGTGTCCCTTGCGCGACTTGACCAGCGGGGCAAGAATCATGATGTCTTTGCCCTTGTACTGCTCGCTGATAAGCTCGAGGATATGTTCTTCGGTGTATTTCACCATCCGCTCGCCGCTCACGTGGGAGTAGGCAATGCCCACACGGGCATAGAGCAGACGGATAAAGTCGTAGATCTCGGTCACCGTCCCCACGGTGGAACGCGGGTTCTTGTTGGTGGTTTTCTGCTCGATGGAGATAACCGGGCTGAGGCCGGTGATGCTGTCCACGTCGGGGCGCTCTATGTTGCCCACAAAGTGGCGGGCATAGGCCGAGAAGGTCTCCATATAGCGGCGCTGACCTTCGGCGTGGATGGTGTCGAAGGCCAGGCTCGACTTGCCGCTGCCGCTGAGACCGGTGAATACCACAAACTGGTCGCGCGGGATGTCGATGTCCACATCCTGCAGGTTATGCTCGCGCGCTCCTAATATTTCAATGCTGTCCTTCAAATAGCGATGATTATTGTTGAGTGACTGGGAAAAAACGTATCAGAGGCAAACCTTTTCATCTTTCAACTCTCCAAAAACTCCGTCCTTTCCCTAAATGGTTGTCAGCAGTCCGGTGTCTTTCTTGCCCTTGGTGAGGGTGCGGTACAGGGTGCCGTTCTCAACCGGCAAATCTACGGTATAGGTCTTGTTGGCCTTATTCTTCAGCATGTCGGTCTTAATCCACGGGTTGAGCATCCGCAGCATCTTGTAGTTTGTCCCGTGGCTGCGGGCAAACTGGTACAGGTCTATATTCTGGCCGGAGAGGGTGGCCTTGCGGGTGGGCACAGGCTGGTAAAGGTCACATTTGCGCAGGTAGTAGCCGTACTGCCGGGGATTCTGCATGATGAGCTTGATGGCAAGGATGCGGTAAACATACCGGCTGGTCTCGGTGTTGAGCCAGATGTCGTAGTACACGTCGGTGCCCTGCCTGTCGATGCGCCGGGCAAGGCCGTTCTCGCCGCAGTTGTAGGCTGCCGCTGCCGCCGTCCAGCTGTGGAACTTGTTGTACAGCGAGCGAAGGTACTTGCATGCCGCCTCCGTCGAGGCCGCCAGGTTGTCGCGCATGTCTATCTCGTCGTTCACCATCAGCCCGTAGTTGGCCCCCGTGCTGGCAATAAACTGCCAGAAACCTTGCGCTTTGGCGGGGGAAGTGGCGTTGGTCAGGCCGCTTTCTATTACACACAGGTATTTGAAGTCGGACGGGATGCCGTTCTTTTTCAGGATGGGCTCTATAACGGGGAAATAGCGGCTGGCTCGTTTAAAGTAGAGCACTGTGCTGGATTGGCGGTACATATTGACGATTAGCTCGTTGTCAAGCCCTTCCCGCACATAGTAGGTGGCCAGCGGCACACTCTCGCCCGCAAAGGTGAGGGTGTCGGGAATGGAAGGGGCGAAAACCTTGTAGCCGTTCATAATGGCGCGCCGGTGCGCCTCTTCGCTGTCGTCCTTCTCGGTGGAGCACAGGCAGACGACTCCTGCCACAACCAGAAGAGCCGTTGCCGCAATCCATCCCAGTCTCGCCTTTCTCATTTCTCCAGTCCTTTCGCACCTTCAATGCAGCGGTTCACTATCACCTCGGCCACCTCGCGCTTGCTCAGCAGGGGAGTGGTGTAGGTGTCGCCTTCCCCTTCGGCGCCGTCGCGGCTGATGATTGTCACCCGGTTGGTGTCCACGCCGAAACCTGCTCCGGCGTCCTTCAGCGAGTTGAGTACTATAAAGTCCAGGTTTTTCCTCTCCAGCTTGCGCTGGGCGTTGGCCAGCTCGTTGTCGGTCTCGAGGGCGAAGCCCACCAGCGTCTGTCCCTCCTGTTTCATGGTGCCCAGCGTGGCCAGGATGTCGGGGTTCTGCACCAAGTGCAGCGTCATCCCCTCGTCGCCCTGCTTCTTCAGCTTGTGGTCGGCGGCGTGGTCGGGACGGTAGTCGGCCACGGCAGCCGAAAGAATGGCTGCGTTGCACGACGGGAACAGCGCCGTGGCGGCGTCAAACATCTCCCTTGCGCTCTCCACGTCGGTGCGGTGCACATGCGGATGGGCGATACCGAGCGCCGTGGGCCCTGTCACCAGTTCCACCTCGGCGCCGTGGGCGGCCAGAGCCTCGGCTATGGCAAAACCCATCTTGCCCGACGAGTAGTTGCCGATAAAACGCACTGCGTCGATTCGCTCATAGGTGGGACCCGCCGTGACCAGCACGCGCCGCGAGGCGAGCGGCTTCGGCTGCTCCAGGGTGCGGCGCATAAAGTCTGCAATCTCCTCCGGCTCGGCCATGCGTCCGGTGCCGGTGGCGCCGCAGGCCAGCTGGCCCGAAGCGGGTTCAATGATGTTCACGCCTATCGAACGCAGGTAAGACACATTGCGCTGCACCGCGGGGTGCTCCCACATCTGCGTGTTCATGGCCGGAGCCACAAACAGCGGCTTGCCGCTGAACGACAGCAGCAGCGTGCTCAGCGCGTCGTCGCCGATGCCCGATGCCAGCTTGCCGATAATGTTGGCCGTGGCCGGAGCCACCACCATGGCGTCGCCCCAGTCCTTGAGGGAAATGTGCTCTGTGGAATGGTCATTGGCGGGAGAGAACAGGTCGGAATACAGCCTCCTGCCCGACACCGTTTCCAATGTCAGCGGAGTGACGAACTCCAGTGCATGGCTCGTCGCCACACACTGCACCTCGTGCCCGGCCTTTACCAGCAGCCTTGCCAGCAACGGAGCCTTATAGGCTGCAATGCCTCCCGTTATGCCCACTATCACCCTCATGCCTCGGCGCTCTGTTCGGCAATCACCGAGTTCTCCAAGGCCTCCATGCGCTGCTGCTCCTGGTCTTCCTTGGCAGGGTTGCGGTAGTAAATCTCGTGGTTCAGATACTCCTCTGTAGCCACCAGCGCGGGCTTGGGCATCTGCTCAAAGCGGCGCACCACCTCAATCTGCTCGCGGTTCTCATAGTACTCGTCGATGCCGTCGTTGTTGTTCGAGAACTCCTCAATCTTCTTGTGCAGCTCCTTCTTCTCCTCTATGGCAATCTGGTTGGCGCGTTTGGTCAGCACGGCGACAGTCTCATAGATGTTGCCTGTCATTTGGCTGAACTCAGCGGTGTTGCGGGTGATGGTCGTGTTGGGTACTTTCTTCTTCTTCTCTTCCATGATATTTTTGATTGTTTGATTGCTTGGGAATTGAAAATTGAAAAATGAAAGTTGCTGCCGCACTCGGATAATTCTCAATTCTCAATTCTCAATTCTTAATTCTCAATTTTTCTCAGCGCTGCCTTGGCCTTGGTGTACAACTCCTGTGCCGACGACAGGTATTTCGAGTCCTGGAACAGGGCCGCGAAGCGGTCGAAATCGTTCACCACCAGCTGCAGGCGCTCGCGCATCTTCTCCTCCGTGCTGTTGATGCCGTATTCATAGCCGCTGGCCAGCATATAGTACATGGCCTGTTCGCGCAGCGGCGATTCGGGGTAGTTGTTCAGGAACGACTGTAGCGACACATAGGCGGCGTTGTACTGCTCCGTCAGATAGTAGCTGTAGGCAATGTCGTAGTCCTTCTGCATCAGCTTGCCGCGCAGCTCGTCCAGCCGGCTGTTGATTTCGGGGATGTGCAGACTGTTGGGATAGCGGTCCACAAACGACTCGTACTCGGCTATGGCCTCCTTCGTCAGCTTCTGGTCAAGATAGTAGTCGGGCGACTGGTTGTATTTGCACGTGGCCGACAGATACAGAGCCTCCTCCGCGCGCTCGCTGTAGGGGAAACGCTTGTAAAAGCCCTTGAACTGGTAGCCCGCCGAGTAATAGTCCTTGTCGCCGTTCATCAGCGACATGGCATAGTACCACGAGATATCCTCGGCGTTCTCCTTCCCGTGGTAGTGCATAATCAGATTCTCGAACAGCTGGGTGGCGCGGGTGTAGCTCCTCTCGTTGTAGTATTTCACCGCCGCCTCATACTGTGCGGCAAAATCGTTCCCCTTCAGCAACTTGTCATAACTGCTGCAAGAGGCTGCAAGGGCGACGGTTACGATGAAAAAACTTATCTTAAAAACGGTCTTCATAGCCTGCAAAAATACACTTTTTTTCTCAAATAATGAAAACACGGATGAAAAAATTATTGCTTGATTGTCTGATTGATTGAATGTCTGAGTATTTCCACTCAAGCATTTACTCATTCAAGCATTCAAGCAATAATTCAAGCAATCAAGCAATCATTCAACTATCAACTTCCTCACGGCCGTTCCCTCTGCAGTGGCGACGCGCACAAAATAGACACCGGATGTTATTGTCGACAAGCTGATGTGCTGACACATTGAAATCTTTGTTGGAGGAATGACCGTGCGCCCCCTGAGGTCAAACACCGTCAGCGTGGCGGCACAGCCGACACTGACCGTGACATCTCCGTGCGCCGGATTGGGATAGACTTCAACCTTCAATCCAGCGCCATTGACCCCAAAAATACCCGCCGTCGTGTCGGCCACCCACTCGAAGAGCGCCACAATGGCGGTGTCGGAAGTGACGAGGATGCTTCGCGGATTCTCCGTGCCGCCGTCGTCCCAGCCGAGGAACTGCCAATATCCACCCACGGTGGCGGTGTCCGTCATCGTGTAGCCTATCATCACCGTGCTGCTATCGGCATAAGTGCCGCTGCCGTAGGTCTCGCACACTCCGCTGACATTGGCCGACACCGAGACTGTGCGCCACACCGTGTCGGGAGGCAGTGGTGGTGTGGGAATCGAGTCGAAATAGGCGGTAAGCATGGTGTCGCTTACCAATAGCAGAGTGCGGG
>JAEEGG010004409.1_pt1 | contig 34103 bp, 27 predicted proteins | sample 9134161 | NCBI WGS metagenome assembly JAEEGG01 (sample SAMN16246543, study PRJNA631951) | gut metagenome | biome: gut microbiome; feature: rumen; material: CR-attached | host: Bos | place: Iran: Karaj | collected 2018-10 | reverse complement strand
TGAGCGCCTGACCATCACCGTAAAGTCCATCGGCAAGGCCTACAACCCCTTGATTGAGTACAACCCCGGGGCAGCTGATGCAAATCTCAGCATGATGATAGTAGAAGGTTTTTGCCGTAGCATCGACTACCGGTACCGCAACGGCGTGAACAGCCTCTACCTGAACTTTTGACGCAAAGTGACGCAAAGGGGTGACGTGACGCAAAGGGGTCGTTTAACAATGCGTCAAATGACGCAAAACGAAACGACCCCTTTGCGTCATTTTGTTATCTTTGCACCTAATATGAAACATATACAATATCAGACAGAAGGAACCTGCTCACTACTGATAGACGTAGTGGCCAGCGATGACGACGTAATCCAGCAGGTAGCGTTCCTGGGCGGCTGCAACGGCAACCTGCAGGGAATCAGCCGTTTAGTAGCCGGTCAGAAAATAGACGATGTAATAGCCCGCTTAAACGGAATAGACTGCGGCGGCAAAGGCACCTCCTGCCCCGACCAGCTGTGCCGCGCCCTGGAACAACTCAAAAAGTGACGCAAAACGAAACGACCCCTTTGCGGCGATTTAAGAAAAAAATGAAAAGAGTCCTAATTCCAATCCTCCTTGCAACCGCGCTGAGCGCCTGCAGGAACAGCATCGGCCCCGCAGAGGAATCGGGAGCCAAAGTAATCGACATCCCCATGCTCAAAGAGAGCCGGACCGAAGGCAAACCGGCCTTGACCGATATAATGGGATCCATCGACACCATCCGCCTGGGCGGCACAGTCATGGAGAGTTTCATAGACCATGTATCGGGCGTAAAATTCAGTAGCGACCTGATATTCGTCCAATCATCGGATGTCCTCAATATCTTTGATTATCAAGGCAATATGCTCACAACCATAAAGCACAAAGGACGCGGCCCCGGCGAGTACATCCGTCTGACCGCCTTTGACATAATCGAGAGCCAGCGCCTCATCTACATCCTTGACACCCAGAGCCAGCAGGTCATAATCTACGACTTTGACGGCAAACACGTACGCCATTTCTCCCTGGATTGCTGGGATGTGGTCGATTTCGCCGTCCTGCCCAACGGACACATGCTGCTCATGAAACTCCTAGGCGACAGTAACAGAGGACTTTATGAGGCCGATGAAAACGGCGGCAACATACATCCGCGGTATGAGGTAGAGCCCGATTTCAAGCGCGTGGTCATATCATCCGGGTATCTGATCCACATAAACGACAGCGTGATAGGCTGTTTGGGCCAGGAGGACACCGATTTTATCTATCATTATCAGAACGGCACCCTGACCCCCGCCTATAAGATCAAGACCGATATCGTCATCTCCCAGCAGGCCCGCCAGCGATCCAGCGCCAGCGACGACCCCAGCGAGACATACTTCAAGGGGCAGTACTGGGAAATCGAGCGATACATGGGATTAAGCATGAATAACAACGACCAGTTTGTGTTCGCCATGTACGACAAGGACTCCGACCGGACAACCCGCTACTACAAGAGCGAGCTGACAGAGCCCGACTCCACGATACAATTTGTTCCCTCGTTCGAATACTGCTACAAGGGCAAGCTGATAAACGCATATGATTCCGGCCTCATATTGACGGTCCCCCCCCTTCACGAGGCTTTCCCCGAAATCACCGAAGATTCCAACCCCATCCTCCTGATCTTTACGCTCAAGTGACGCAAAGGGGTCGTTTAACAATGCGTCAAGTGACGCAAAACGAAACGACCCCTTTGCGTCGATTTAACCCAAAAAACCTACCTTTGCAACTGTTTCAAACCCAACCAATAATTAATTATGAGAAAAACCCTTCTACTAGTCCTTGCATTAACATCCCTCCTAGGATGCACACAAAACCCTAACCAAAACCCCGCACTACTACTCCCCGACAACAAAATCCGACAAACACCCTTTGAAGAAATAGCCACCGACATAAAACTATTCACCCTGAAAAGCCACATCCTGATGAAAGGAGTAGAGATGCTCTACGGCATCGACGACCTGATTTTCGGCCTTTCAGAAGATCATCGGACCATATATTGGATAAAAGGAGATTCCGTCATCGGCCTACTGGAAAAATACGGAAGAGGACACGGAGAATACACATACATCAATGACTTCACATATTACCCCCAGGACAGCATCCTCTACGTCCACACCATAGATGAAAGGCTCATGAGGTTCCAGGGATTAAGTGGCAAATACCTAGGTGAATGCTCTGAATATCAGGGCGATACAGGAATGCAAGCCCTAGACAGCAGGACCCTGCTCGCCAACGGATCTTATGACGGAGAGGACGGCCTGATACACCAAGGACTGTTCCTGATCGATGCCCAAACCGGCAAATTGGGCAAAATGATTTGCCCCATGGATTACGCCCAGAGCTTATACTATAATGATGAGACCCAAAATTACCAGAGCGGCGATTCAATCTGGTTCATAGTTCCCGGGCCCGGCGACGACGACAATGTAGTGTACATGTTCCTGCATGACAGCGCCAGAGCCGAGCTCTCATTCAAATATGATGAAAAATGGAGAATCCCGGAGAGCACTCTCTTAAGGGAATTGCCCGTCAGCTACAGAACAGATATAGAATTTATCATTCAGAAGTTGCAGCCCATGATGGATTACAGATTAAAGGAATCCTACTGCAACGGAGGTTTTCACCTGATTAACTCCAAAGACAGAATGACCTTCTGGAGTTTCGCCCAGATGCCCCAAGCCATCCTGAATATCATCGAGAATAAGAAAGATGTGAGCCGATATCTGATCACACTCCCCGGATTTGAAGACTACGTATACCCCACATTCATGTTTGGGGATTATTATGTAACAACCTTCAACACCCCCTTCGGAATAGCCATAACCGATGAGCAGCAACTCACCCCTCTGGGCAAGCAGATCAAAAAAGAGATCGACAACAGCGACGGCAATCCCGTACTCCTGCTGTATCACGTAAAGTGACGCAAAGGGGTCGTTTAACAATGCGTCAAGTGACGCAAAACGAAACGACCCCTTTGCGTCCTATTTAGAATAAAATACCAGCCAGTTTGTTGCAGCTGGCTGATATTGCTTATGAATATATGTTGCCTGACCGCCAGAATATAATCTGTACCAAGAATAGTTCCAGCCATACCCCATATCTGTATATATTGCTTCTGTAACTCCGCAACCTGACAGCAATTCTATGAAAGCACCAAACTGCATGGTTGAAGCCGCATCGGCTATACACAAACGGCCATCTCTTTCGCACAATGCCCGGAACAGATTTGTGTTTCCTGCAGGACGGGTGGTGGGTACTCTTTCACCTTGATGTATCATCATTTCCTGTGCAAACCCTGCACCATTATTATGGGCGGCAGACTGAAATGCATTATCAAACGCAGCAGGATCGGCATCTTTGTCATATAGAAAAGCCCACTCTCCATTGTATGCTACAAAAGCACCGGTATAACGGCTAGTCTGAGGCTTTCTATAATACACGCCACCCGTTACATGTGAACTGCATATTCTTCTGTGGTCTGCTATTGTATCATAATCCAAGGTAAATGCTGCGGCACAACAAAAAGCGGCATTAGGATCTTTGTTGGGTTCTGGCCGTACAAAGCATCGAAGTTCTACCGAATCAACTGGAGGATAGTATAATATTAGACCGGTGATAGTTGAGTCTATATGTACTGATTGTTTGGGTATAATTATTTCCGGCTCAAAAATACTATCACTCTGCTTCTGAGGATTACAAGCAGACAATATGATGATTACGAATATGGCAGATATACAATTAATCCTTTTCATTAATCACATCAAGCAAATGTGAATGTAAACCTTATATCTATTTGCAAAAATAGGAAAACTATAGATACGACAAAGAATACTAATTTGATTAAGGGGCTCTGTGGGCTGGAGTGTGCAGGACGTGACGCAAAGGGGTCGTTTCCCTTTGCGGCGTTTTTAAGGCCGATAACAATACATTCGGGCAAAATCCTGCAGACGAGATATCTCAATCTTAGGAAAATCTATAGTCTTCAGGATATCAAAATGCGAGTCAAATGAATTTTATTTTTCCGGTTTGTATGGTGTTCTTAAATGTTCGTCCAACAAGGAATTGATCTCGCTTGCGCCCCACTGTTTCTCGGCCCAGAACTTGTCAATAGACTCCTGAGTCCTTGCGGCAACTTCATCGGACATAACGTCGAACGGAATCCTGCCCCTCTGCACAACAGCCCGGGCAAAAACGTTCATGGCAGCATTGGCACTCATGCCAAACTGACTGCAAAGTGCATCGAACGATGACTTCAGATTAGCGTCCATGCGGACAGTCATTGAAACCTGCGGCATAATTAAAGCTTTTCAATCAGTGCAAATGTAATCAAATTAAATCATTCTGCAATAATTTTCAATCAAAATAAGACCGATAAGCGAAAAGTGACGCAAAACGAAACGACCCCTTTGCGTCACAAGACTTCAAAGACAAGGGAATGTTCGAGATCCTCACCTCCGGCAAAGCTTTATAGTGAACCGTCCCCAATGGTACCGCCCGATGCATTACGGCTCAGAACAAACCCGATAATAACAATTTACGGCTCAAAAATTTGAATAATGAGCCGTATTTTGTTTATATTTGAGCCGAAAAACGATGATTATGACTAGAGAAAATGAAATACTGCAGTATTTGCATTACAATCCAGGAGTATCAAGATCAGAGATTGAGACCGGTATGAACCTGAAGGAGAGCCCGGCTACGGTAAAGCGTATTCTTGCCGGGTTAGTAGAGTCAGGGCAGGCTGTTGTCATCGGCCAGGGACGTGCTACGCGTTATAGCGTATCGGCCCAGGCGCATGTTACCATGCCCCTGAATATTGATACATACTTTGAGAAGGAAACTGATGAGCGCATAGTGCAGACTGATTTCAACTTTGAGCTGATAAATGATATCCTTCCCAAAGTGGAATTGTTTACCCCACAAGAGAAAGAGCAGTTAGACGCGCTGCAGGCCCAGTTTACTAAAAACATAAAAGACATCACCCCTACCGAATACCGCAAGGAGATGGAACGCCTGGGTATAGATTTGAGCTGGAAATCATCACAGATAGAGGGAAACACCTACTCCCTGCTGGAGACCGAAAAACTGCTTAAGGAGAAACAAACGGCTCAGGGCAAGACCAAAGAAGAGGCTGTCATGCTGCTTAACCATAAAGATGCGCTGGACTACATCCTGGAGGAACCTGAACATCTCAAGGAACTCACTATAAGACGTATAGAGGAACTCCATACACTACTTGTAAAGGAACTGGATGTGGACAAAGGAATACGCCGCCGCCGTGTTGGAGTTACCGGTACCAACTACCGTCCGCTGGACAATGAGTTCCAGATACGTGAGGCCCTGGAGGACAGCTGCCGCCTGATAAACGGAAAGGAGAGCGTTTTTGAAAAAGCACTCCTGGCTATGGTGCTGATTTCATACATACAGGCATTCAGTGACGGTAACAAGCGAACCGCCCGCATGACCAGCAACGCTATTCTGATAGCCAACCGATACTGCCCCATATCATTCAGAACTGTTGATTCTGTTGATTACAAAAAGGCAATGCTCATATTCTACGAACAGAACAACATTTCTGCATTCAAAAAGATATTCATAGATCAGTTTGCCTTTGCTGTAGGAACTTATTTCTAAAACAGCGCCATTGTAATGAAACGCATAGAAGTAGCCGCCGCCATAATCCACGACAACCAAGGCCGAATCTTCGCCACCCAGCGAGGCTACGGCGACTGGAAAGACTACTGGGAGTTCCCCGGCGGAAAGATAGAGCCGGCCGAAACTCCCCAGCAGGCCCTAACCCGCGAAATCCTTGAAGAACTGGACACCCGCATCATAATAGAGCGCCCCGTCACCACCGTCGAATATGACTACCCCACCTTCCACCTGACCATGCACTGCTACCTCTGCAAACTGGCCGGCCCCAGCCCCACCCTAAAAGAGCACGAGGCCGCCCGCTGGCTCCCCAAAGACCAACTCCGCAGCGTCCGCTGGCTCCCGGCCGATCTCTCCATCCTGGACCTCCTCTGAGGGGCCGATGCACGCGAAGCCTCAAAGCACGCAAGCCCACCCGAACTTTCGGGCAATCTCAAGCAAAAGATTCCTATCTCTGACTGGAATAGTAACCGTAATAGATTCTTGCTGGCCATCCCGCTGAGAGATACTTGTCTGATCCAAATTATAGTTGGTCTGCAGATTCATCCAAATATCAGCAGGAATATTAAGAGCCTTCTCAAGCGCTACTGCCACACTGAGTGACACGTTCCTCTTACCGTTAATAGTCTCACTGATAACAGACTGCTTTATCCCAGTCTGCTCAGCAAGCTCCTTCTGTGTCATGCCACGAGCAATCAGTTCGTCCTTAATCATCTCCCCGGGGTGAGTGGCTTCAAACGGGGTCAATACCTTCTTACTCATAGTGCTTGGAAATATGGTCTATCCGACGGCAAATATAACAACAAAAAACAAAAGAATTCGCTGATTTGCGAATTCTTTGCGAATTTCTATTTAGGCCGATGCCCGACTCGCCCACTCCCCCAAACCCCGCCCCTACGGGTGCTATAGTTGGCACAATAATTGCGATTGCAGCTATTGTTCTGATGATCGTTTTCAGCGACTTCCTGGTTCCGATCGTGATTGTCGGCGGTGTTGTTTATTTGTTGGTCCGATGGGTGATTGGATAACACATTGCAATTTATAACCATTTTTATGTCTCAATGCAATAGATAAAAATAGCATTGTAGAATAGATGTTTATAAATTGTTATTACGGACCTACTTGTAATACAAAGGTTTTTACTATCTTTACTTTTTAATAAGGAACAGCGACAAATAACGCTAATTAGCACTTTATTAACCCCACTCAGTCCGATATGACTGACAAAAAAGTAACAAATAACCATGGCAAAAAGTAAAATTAAGATAGGGCTTGTTGATGCCGACCTGCTTTGCAATGGGACGCGTCATCCCAACCTTGTCTTAATGAAACTTGCCGGATTCCTCAACGACAACAATTTAGAATTTAATCTAATAATTGATCAGAACGAGGATATTACCCATTATAGCATCATTTATATTTCTCGTGTATTCACATTTACAGAGATGCCTTTATTCTATCAAAAGGCTACGCCATCCCAAAAACGTAAATTTCGAAAGGGGGGTACTGGTTTTTATGCCAATGAACTAAATGTGAACAAATATCGTTATAAGCGAGAAAAGGACATGAATCAGTTGGAAAATGATTCTTTCCTTAATAAATATCCCAACCATAGGGGTGGTTTACGCAAACAAGGAATAGACCTCGCAAGACAAATGCCATACTACCATCTTTATGATAAATTTATAGACCGTAAAGTAAGTGAAGGGTATAATCGCGATAAATACAAAGACTATCAACAATATAGCATTGGATTTCTCACACGTGGCTGCATACGTCATTGCCCCTTTTGCATCAACAAATTAGAAGATAAGATACTTCCTTATTCTAGACTTGATAGCTTTCTAGATAATGAACGTGACGAGAAAGGCCGCTTAGTACGTCCATATATATATTTGTGGGACGATAATTTTCTTGCATCAGATCCTACCATATGGCGTTCTAGACTGCAGCAATTAATAGAAACCGGTAGACCATTCCAATTCAGGCAAGGCCTTGATGAAAGAATGCTTGCAGAAAGTCCATATGGTGAAGAAATGGCACAATTGCTTTCTAAGGCTAGATATCATGGCGACTTTATCTTTGCTTTTGACAATTGGCGTGACAGACCAAAGATTGAGAAAGCATTAAAAATATGGAAGCATTACAATCCTAAAAAAGGAACAAAGTTCTATTTATTTTGTGGCTTCAAACAAACAGAGCAGAATCATCAAAAGTTCTACCGCGATATATATGAGATATTCCAACGCATACGAGTATTAATGCAATATGGCTGTATGGGGTACCTCATGAGACATGAAGATTATCACCATGCCCCTATTTGTAACATATATATTCAAATAGCAAGATGGTGCAATCAACCTGCTTTTTATAAGAAAATGTCATTCTGGGAATTCATTTATAGAAATCAAACATTTTGGGAGCAACAGGCCGGATTTGAGGTTGCTCAAGAAATAAAAACCTTTAAGGATTTTCAGACAGATTATCAGAATGGTTATTACGAATGCAAAGACAGCAGAGGTAAAGTGCGAAAAGTATGCAAACCATTACAAACATTGCTAGATGTCTTGGAACTATTTCCTGATAAACGAGTGGAGCTCATTGATATGTTTAATTACAAGATGCTTACATTAACGGATCCCAAATTATGGGAGTAATCACATAACAATAAAGGTTTATAAAAGGCTATAAGATAATGATATGACCCCAATAACAAAATTATTAACCAATTTAAGTCAAGGTTCTACAGATTCAGTTCAAAGTGGACAATCTTTGGGAGAACTTGATAATTACCTTCACATCCGTAGAAGTCACATTGAAGATGCTTTGTGTGGAAGAATGGATGATATTATAGCCCAAGGAGGAGGTATTATTCTCTTAGTGGGTAGCGCAGGGGATGGCAAATCTCATCTAATTAGTTCTATTAGGAATCGTGATCCATACAAGAATACCATAAAATTCTATAACGATGCAACAGAAAGCTATTCTCCAACAAAAACCGCAATTGACACTTTGAGGGAGGTGTTAGCTGATTTTTCTGATGAGAAAATTGAATCCACTACAACAAAGCTTGTATTAGCCATTAATATTGGAAAACTCAATGCATTTATTGAAGATCCATCAGTTCAAATCCAATACAGCAAATTAGTATATTTTTCAAAGCCGCTGTTTACAGAACAAGGGAACAACATTAAAGAAACAAATAGGCTCAAAATAGTACAATTTACTAATCTTCAGATATTTGAATTTAACACTGATGATGAAAGCACATATCCCGTATCTTCATATTTCTTCAAACAATTCTTAGTTCGCATAACCAATAATGATTACAGCAATCCATTTTATCGTGCATTTCGTGAATCTATTCCCTTAGATAGCTCAAGAACAGACCCTGTAGTTATTAATTATCAATTGTTATGCCTTGATGTTGTACAGGATACCATCATCAAACTAATTGTTGAGGCTATCATTCGATTTAAATTAATGGTTACACCTCGAGACTTCCAAGATTTTATTTATTCTATTATGGTCTTTGAAGACTTGGACCATTATACTGATGAAAAATATTTTCTCGAGGCTTTACTACCAACCATGCTATTTAATGGGAAAAGAAGCAAGATTCAGCGATACCTCTCATTACTTGATCCCCTAAAGTATAGTAATATTGAACATGACGAACAATTAGCATCTTTATTTACTTCTCCCGAAATACCACCACATTATTTGGACGAAGATAAGCTTAACACCACAGCCCCAACATTAGTACAAAAAGTAAGGGCCATGTGCAATAATAACAGAAAGAATATTATGCGGACAACACAATTCTTATTCCGCATAAAGCATTTACTATCATATCATTCTGAAAGTGAAGAATACAAAAACTTCCTTAGTACACTCAGGGGCTTTTATAAAAATGATGGGCAAAAAATTAATGAGGTATACCAGATGGTTTCAAATGTGATACCAAGACATTATGGTTCTTATTACAGTCCAGAAAAGACCGTACCACTTAATATTCAAGGTAGTCACCATAGATTATTTGCCGAAGTCCAATTATCTCCTGACAATTATTCATCAATTTATATTTCACAAAATGAATTTTCAATGGTTTTAACCCTCACATGGAAAGTGTCATCAAAAAGAATAGCGCTACCCATTGATTATCAACTATTTGAATATCTAACATTTTTAAATAATGGACGCCTTTCTTTAAACTTTGAAAGTAACAAAAATATGGCATTCAGCCATTTCATCAGGCAATTGGTATCATATAGCAACAGCTCTGATGAGGTTACTATTATGACCTCGGAGAACAAAAAATATAAATTGTCGAAACAGTTTGGAGTAATCAGTTTTAGAGAATGTTAGACATTAATAGATATAATACAGAATACCATTTGGAGGATGGTATAAAGTTCAAGGATAATTGGACAGCCACGATTAGGGTTTTACCTTTTAACCTTAATCCATCAACATCTGGTTTTGACAAGAATTGTGGCCTATCTGGTATTACTGGTGCTTTCTTTCGCAAATGGGGAAGGATAGATGTAGAACCTATACAGAACTACAAGAATAACGTCGAAGAACCAGTGAGTTCATATTTGCAAGAAAAAGGTCAGATGAACAGATCTCAACAACAACAATTTATGCATGTTGTTGAAGATATCCTTTATCCGGAAGGCAAAATGTCTGTCATTGATGCGACATTTCTTCCGTATATTCCTCTTGTTGAAGATACAATCAAAGACACAAGAACAGGAAAGAAATATATTGATGGTCAAAAGAAATTATCAGACTATCTGTATTCTATGCTTTTAGAGGATAATAGAGAAATGTCCAACCAACTAAAAGGCGAAGAAAACCTTTTTAGCAAAAGCATACGTGAAGGAATGCAACGTGGTCAATTTTTTAATTTACACAATAATGATGAGTATTATATTCTTCCATTCATCAAGCACCTTTTTAAAGATGATCTTAAATGGCTAATGGATCAAGAAGACTACGTGATTGTAAAAAATGCCCACTATCTCCTTCACTTTTACGCATGTCTTTCCATTTCTCAAACCATTGCTCATATAGTTAATTGGAAGGATTTTAATGAAAATGATATTATTCCTTTTTATTACATGTTATCTTCGGAGTCTGCTTCGGAATCCCGTGATGTAGTATGTTTGGGGTGGGAAAAGTGGATCTCACGAGACTATCTTCAGAATCTGCTGGCAAGAGCACAAGCTTTAGATATTTTCAATACTCTTATTGGAGATAAACCTATTGGACTTTATTCTGAAATAATCAGTTCTTTAGGTCAAGAATCATTTTTAGATAATAAGAGTCTTTGCGAAAGAGTTCTTTCTGAATATCACAAAGACAAATATGACTTACTAAAAGAAAGACAAAACATTAATAAAGAAGATCTTCAAACAGAATATGATTATACAGCTAATTCATACGAAGAATTTTTTCAGAAATTAACCCATCTATGTATACAATTTCAATCACCAGATTATAAAAATAGACTCGAAAAAAAAGTTAGAGATCTATTTGAGGTTAAGTTCTTAAGAAATAGACGAGGAATGAAAGTGTTGGTTCTGGATGAGGACATCCTTATCTTCCTTATAGCAATGGTTACTAAAGAACAAAGGATGAAACTTGATGAAATGTATAATGCGTTTCATGGGTATGGAATATTCTTCGATATGAACACACGTATAGCTATAGAAGCCCAGCTATCTAAGTTAAACTTACTCGATAAAAAGAGTGATTCAGGAGAAGCGCAATATGTTAGAGTCGTTTTATAATTATATCGTTGACGAGTTGCTCATTCCTTTTTTTGAGCAAAATGAGATAGAACCAGGTTCTCGTTTCTATGTTATTATTGAAAACAAGAATCATAGAAATGGTTTACTGAATGCTATGCATTCATCCTCCTACTCAAAGGATATCACTATTAGTAATATCTTTGATGGAAGGGTATATAATGTGGCTGAAGAAAGTTATCCTACTTTTTGTATAGCCCCACAACACAGCCAGCACTCTTTAATAGTAGGAAACAGCGAAAGTGCCACCGAAGATTACCTCACAACACTACGTAATGCTGTAAGTTCTCCCACATCTAATTACAAAGATTATGGAGTACTGTATATTTTATCAAGCAACCGTCTCGAATCACTGACAACTGCTAGTATAGACCTACAGAATCATGGGATGCCCCTTAATACTAATTACATAAGGGATAACATAAAGAACAAGATAGATAATTGTTTGATGAATGCCAATGAAAAACTATACCTAAAGAATTCTCTTGAAAGAATTACTCAAAGAATTGGCGATGGTGGTTATACCTTATTTGATTTCAAAGATATATTAGGCGTATTAAAAAACGGGTCATTAAAAAATAAGTTCTCTACTCTGGGCTATTTTGAGGATGATGATATTTATGATATGTTTTTCACCCCATCTGATAAAGACTTACAAAACAGGATAGAGAATAATGCCCTGCTTTATAATCAAGTATCTGATATTATCCTGCAATCTGATGGAGACGAAAGAAAAGCCAAACTTTCGAAATATCTTGATGACAGACTCGTAGATGAATTGTCTAAGGTAACGAATATTGAAAATATTGATTATTCTGTAATAACAAGAAGCATAGATAGAAAGAATGCTGCAGCTACTCTAACATTTGAAGATGTTAAACTTACAGAAGATAATCAAGACATTCAACTATTGAAGAGGACAAAGGGCAATACGAAAAAGAAAAGCACAACATACATAATTATTTGCGATAGCACTGAGAATACAACCACGAAAATAAGATTGAGTTTTAACAGTGACATCAAGGGAGTATCTTCAGAAGGACAACCTAATGGAAGATTTCTGTATATTGATGTTTCAGACACTGTAAAAATCTTTACAGTAGGTAAAGATGATAATGTTCATAAATTCTTTATTAAAAGGATATCTGCTAGATGTGGAACCTTTGATAGCATACACCAATATTATTCCATTAACAAAAAAGGAGCAATAATTATTGATGTTCCTGAAGATATTATCACGCTTTGTATTGGATGTGGGCAGAATCCTATTCAACCGAATTTTGGACAGATTTCCTGGGAAGATGATTATCTATTATCTATACCTATGGATAGTGCAGATGATTCTGACAAAATAAATATATCTATTCTGTTTAGAGGCAAATCTGTAGAGTTTGTATTTGTTCTTAGTTCCAACCGCGTCCAGCCAAAGTCGCCAATGTCAATATTTGAGCAAATTTGGCTTAAAAGAGTAACATTTCATGATGCGGTTTCCAATAGCTTTGGAAAAGCTTTCATAAAAATCTGTACTGATGAAGATGAATACTCTGTTCATGATGATTTTCGAAAATACCTGCGTCTTGAAAAACAGATGATAGAAGAGCATAATTATGCTATGACCTGGAGAGATTCATTAAACGAATATCAGGGTATGTTTATTGACATTACAGATAATATAAGAAATGCATTAAACAGGATATTTGATTACTTCCAAAGAGAAAATACAGTGCCATCTCTCTGTTATATTGACGAAGAGCTTGAACAACTCTACCATGATTATTTAATGGAAGTAGTTATTCAAACGATAAATGCTATACCAGAGAATCGTGCCATGACAAAATATGAATTGGGATTGACTCATCTGGGGGTTATTGAAGGTCCTGAGCGCATCATGTTCAGTCCCTTCCACCCTATTTTGGTCGCTTATATGTTAGAATTTAAAAAGAAATTTGACAGTGAAGACTATCAATCAAATACATTAAGACTTATCACCCCATATTACCTAATACCATACCTGTATTATAATGACCATAGTAAAAGACCATACTCAGATAAGGAAACTGAAGATATAAAAACATGGCTCTTTTATGAGGACGTTAGTAGTAATCAGCAGATTAGGACATATAACATTACAACATCAGTAGTACATGAGAAAATAAATGATTTCATAGGTTATTTTAATTATCTTTTCCTTGACAAAAATTGCCCGATAATTATTAGCACCATTGGCATACAGGATGACTCTAATGTTATTAAAGGAATCTTGGAATTCATAAAAGAACAGTATTTAACTGGTGTAGTTCAATGTATAGAAATACACGAGTATGTTGATAATCTGCTAGATGAAACTTTCTTTGAAAGACTCAATAGACTCAATTCTGACGATCTTATTGTTAAGGAACTGGAACAGATAAAAGAGGTTATTGATTCTAAAGACTACACTGCACATGAAATTATTAGACAACTCTTTTCAAGGGTATCATTTTACAAGCATGAAATTAATGAACAAAGCCCAGGTATAGGTTATTGTCATCTGGCATTTTATCAGATGGATACTGGTACAGAATTCATAACACCACCATCTAATGATATGCGTGTTGAGTTATCCTTAGGAGGACTAATTTCTATACCTTCTACTCAAAATAAGGATCAAGAATATACTATTGGTTTTGGTTCAAAAGGTCTAAAATATGATGGCATTATTTATCCAGTAGTCTCTGCATTTAACACTCTGTATGCTAATGCAAGGAATGGCGGTCGCAACCAATTCCAAAAAAATATTAGTGTATCTAAACGTTTTACATATCAAGCCAAGATCCTTCTTCAATCTATATATGAGAAGGCCAACTGGGTAACATTCTTACACCCTGAAGTTGATATCAACTTTTTTTATAAACAAAACCTATATATCGTACACTACACAGACCAGTATACTATCAATGCAAAATATGATAGTATAACTGTTACTAAACACATCTCGCAATATGAAAATATGATGAGTTTAGAATATGAACGGTATACTAGCGGTGACATAAATGTAACGGAGTTTAAAAAGACGATGACCAATTACTTTAACAGTTTAAATGGTAGTTGGCTTCTTGGTGTTATTGGTAAAAACGAATTCCAAATACGAGAAAAACTAAGTATTGTTGCTGCCAGCATAATAATGAGATATTTCTTAAGTCGTTGTAATAATGTTATTTGGTTGCCTATTTCTTTAGATGAAATACTTAGAGTATCTGGTTCCATAGGAATGACACAGTCTGGATTATTTACAGCAAAACAATTAGGAGTAACCGGCTCTCTCTCAGATGATTTATTGATGATGGGATTATATATAACAGAAGAAAGAAAGCCTCTGCTCCTCATTTATCCAGTAGAAGTTAAAATGGCAAAAAGCAGTGCACATACTTCACATGGAGAAATCCAGGTCGTTCGTACATATAAAGTACTTAAAGAACATTTACTGGGCAAAAGTAATTTCACAAAGGATATTTATAAGACATTTTTCGCATCACAATATTTAGCTAATGCCGATAAGTTATATGCAAATGATCTCTTGTCTAAAGAAGATTATGATTTGATTTCTGATTATCGTTTTAATCTTCTAAATGTTGAATTTGAAATCACAGATGATGTTTTTGATCCATCAATTGGTCATGCTGCATTAGTCTATTTTTATAGCAGCGTTCAGCATAGCCTTCAAACAAAATTGATAGATGATGTACCAGTTTGTCATATTAATTTAACTCAAAGTGCATGCTTCCAAAGCGTGGCTAATCCAGGACATGAATTTGTTCAGTTTTTGAAAGAAGGAGAAGTTTACGTATCTGATTCTGAGTATGATTTATTAGAACAAGAAGAAGAAGAAGAACAAGAAGGCTACGATGAAATTGGATTTTTCCGTAATGTAGCAGATGAGATAAAACCATATAAATACTCAGAACCACAGTCAGAGATTATTCTTAACGATGAACCTGAATCTCTCAATATGGAACCCCATGAGGATATTGAAACTATTGTGACACAAACGCCACCAACAAATCATGCCATAAAGTTATTAATTGGTTCATCTGTAGCAACTGGGCGTGATATTATTTTTGAGCCTAACAACACCCGAATGGTTACCCATCCAAACATGGGAATCATTGGCACTATGGGTACTGGAAAAACGCAGTTTGCACGTTCAATTCTTGCACAACTCTCAAAAGAGGGAAATAATAATGTGGGAGGTCATCCGGTCGGAATATTAATCTTTGACTATAAGGGTGATTACCGCGACGAAGAATTCCTTAATGCATGTAATGGAGGGAAAACATACAAATATAATTTACCCTTCAATCCTTTAAAACTGATAATCACCAATGATATTGAAGGAATGAATCTCCCGGCTATAACTGCCAATCGTATAAGTGACTCTTTTGGCAAAGCTTATGGCCTTGGAGTTAAGCAACAAAATTCAATTAAGCAATTGATCCTTGATACTTATGAGGAGTTTGGTATTACAAGAGACCCGGAGACATGGGGCAAGATACCACCCACGATGGATGATGTTGTTTCTAAGTTCTTTGAGGAATATGATGTAAATGACTCTGTATATGCTCTATTTAGTACATTGAGAGATTACACTATTTTCACAAAAGATAATTCTAAATGTGTTTCTCTATTTGAATGGTTAGATAGTGTTAGAGTCATTGATTTAACTTTATATCCAGATGATACAAAGAAATTAATAGTATCACTTATCCTTGATTTGTTTTATGCAGAAATGCAGCAAATAGGTAGTAGTAAACAAGAAGATGGATACCGTGAGTTGAGAGCCATGATAATGGTTGATGAGGCTCATCAATTCCTTCGCAAAGACTTTACAGCACTCAGGAAGATAATTAGTGAAGGAAGACAGTTTGGTGTCGGAATGATACTATCGACTCAAAATATCAGTGATTTCAAGACTTCCAAGGAGGATTATTCGCAATTCGTTTTAAGTTGGGTTATTCATCATGTCAATTCCATTAGCAAATCTGAAATATCAAGTATTTTCGGAGCAAGTGACCAAAATGGTGAAAAATACATGGACTTTATTAATAGAGCAAAGTTATTTGAAAGTGTTTGTAAAATTGGAAGCAGAGTTGAAGGTATTAGGGATTTACCATTCTTTGAATTGATCCAACAGGATGAACGTTTTATTCCTGAGGTATAACTATTCTAATATTGACAAAACAATATGGCAACAGAATTACGCCCTAATACAAACGATAGGATACTCTGCGTAAAGGTTGGAAAAGTCTTAAGAGAGAACCTGTATGAGATGACCCGCAAATATTGGAAAGTAGACTTTAATAGAGCTAAAAAGGCAACTCATGTTCTTGCTGTAATTAATGGTATTGTAAAAGCTGTTTTTATTCCCAGAGAATGGACGTTAACCGACGATCCCGCACATAAAGGAAGATGTGAGTTTACAGGAGTTGAAGATGATAATTCTATATATGTAGGTAAAGATGTAAAAGGTTTCTATAAACAAGGTTGTTCTAACCCTGTCAGATATATTAATATGTGATCAAATAGTAACTTAATGAATAGAACTGTACTGGGAACATTCGCTTCATGGGAGATCATAACAGCCAACAAGGCTATTAAGCATTGTGATAAATCTGTTTTTAATAGATTGGGTTCTTCTATTCCCCAAAACCCATAAGTTGGTTTTGGGGAATAGAAAACAGTCCAATAAATACAAGAAAAAAGATTTACTACAGATACCTGAATAAAGATTATTGATTATAGCGCTGTATCGGTACCAAGCGTATCACTATAGTCGATATCACACCTTAACAAATAGGGGCCAACCAGTACGCGAACATCGGACCTGAATCAGAAGCCAACAAGCCGTCCCCTTTGTCAGCTTGCGCCCCACCCTGCACTGAGCCGAGAAAGCACAGAAGAGGGGGTGTGAGCATTTGTGGAGGGCGTGAGCGGAGAGCCCACGGAGGATCCCGTTAAGAACGGCACTTGTTTGACGAACGTTAGGCCCCGAAGGGGACTATAAGGAGGAGTTTGCCGTTTAGTGGTCCGGAGGGGCTCCCTTTTGCGAAGCAAAATAAAACAAGGATCGCTACGCGTAGCGTAGCCCGGAGCAACTGTCTCACACTCCCCTTCGGCGCTTTCCGGCGGAGGTTCCTAATACGCAGTAATCAGACATCGGCCCAAATAAAGAATGACCCAGAAGCTGATGGGCAAATAAGCATTGAGGAAGGCAGCCACGTGCGTTGCTCCCAAAGACGAAGATTGAATCAAGACATGGGGGCCTTGATACTACTAAATCAATTATTTTGAGGGAGGTGGCGGCGGAGTTGGTACTCTCGTCGGTATTTCCCTTGTATCTGGTTCCGGGTAATATTTTATCATTATTCTTTAGGTTTTACTGGTGGAGGTGGAGTCTTTACAACTGTAGGTTGAGAGTACGTTTGATACTCCTTTGAACCTCCTGATTGTGAATCATTCTGTCTTTTCTGATTATAGCGCATAAAGGATACCACCTCTAGCGCTCGAATGGATACCGGTCCTAGCGCTCAATAGGATACCGCCGTAGCGCTCAATACGGTACCGTCGTAGCGCTCAATACGGTACCGTCGTAGCGCTCAATAGGATACCGGCCTAAACCTGTGGTTTTGTTATTATAAACTTCATAATATTGTCTTCGTAAAGGAGACACTATTATGGCTAATAACAAGATTACAATGATCAAGCTCAAACGCATGCTGCAGTTACTAGATGCAGGCAGGTCAATGAACGAGATCTGCCGGGAGCTCAATATGAGCAAACGGACGGTCCACAGTTACAAACAACGGATAGCAGGGACTGGAGTCCCGCTTACGTCTTTACGTAAGTTGGAAGATGCCCAGTTGAATTCCATCCTCCAGCCTCAGTCATCCGTTCCTCAACCAGATGAGAGGAAAGAGGTACTGGATAAGGATTTGGAAAACTATCTGCGTGAATGGAAGAAGCCTTATGTAAGTGTTCTTTTGTTATGGGAAGAATACCGCAGGGATAACCCTAACGGATATCAATACACACAATTCAAGAAGTACCTCAAGGAATACAAGAAGAGCAAGGACCTCTCATATCACAACGTGTACAATCCTGGCGAGGAGATGCAGATTGACTACGCGGGTGACAAACTGTACTACCGGGATAAGGACTCCGGCACGTGGATTGAGGTAGTCGTTTTATGCTGCATAATGCCATACAGCAACAAAGCGTTTGCAATGGGTGCTCTTGATGCGACTCAGGAGAACCTGTTCCATTGCCTGTCAAAATGCTTGTCATACTATGGCCGTGTGCCCAGAATAGCCAAGAGCGACAATATGGCCCAATGGGTCAAACATGGCAGCACATACGAACGCTCATTCACTGATTCCGTTGATGAATGGGCTACATATTACGACATAATACCTGATATGACCAGAATACGTAAACCGCGAGACAAGGCACCGGTTGAGAGCCTTGTGGATCAGGTTTACAAATATGTATACGCACGCATGCGTAATACAGTCTTTTATTCACTGAATGATCTTAACAATGAGATCTTCAGGCTCATTGATGAATATAACAGCAGACCTCTTCAGGTCAAAGGCGAGTCACGAGACGCCATTTACTATCGTGAGGAGTATCCTGTTATGCGCGATCTGCCCGATAAGCCGTACTCTTTCAGATATAGGAAAGAAGTGATCCTGCCAGCGGATTATCACGTAGTAGTAGGCAAGGAACAGCACAAGTACAGCGCTCCGTACCAGTATGTAGCTAAGCAGGTGACAGTCCTTTGGGATATGGAAACCGTTGAGATATACTGCAATATGGAACGCATAGCAATACACCGCAGGAGTTTTGAGAAGTTTGCCTACACGACTGATGAAAGCCATATGCCTCTTAACCACAAGGCATATAAGAGAAGCCGCGAGCTCAACGCTGATGACTATCTCAAACGGGCTATGTCTATAGGTCCAGAATCAAAATGGGCCGTCAGCAATATCATAAACGGGCCCATCCTGCCTCAATACGCTTACAGGAACTGCCAGTCGTTTTTCAGGTTTGCCGAGAAACATGGCGAGAGACGTGTCGAGAAGGCATGCTACTACATACATCTGCAGACAGAGACCTTTTCCATCCAGATGCTCAAGAACATGATTGAGAACAATATGGATAAGGCTATAGGTGTCGGATCTACAGAAATCATATCAATCACTCCTCGCAATGAGAATGTGAGAGGTGCGGAAAGTTACTCACAGATAATAGGCTGAAGTCATGAATACCCAAGAAACCATAGATCTCCTTTACAAACTCAAGCTCAAGGGTATGTCAGACGCTTATAAAGCAATAACTCTCATGCCTGTGTCAGAACGTCCTGATATGGACCTGGCAATAGCCAAAATAGCCGAAGCTGAACAACTTTACCGCGACAACCAGAAAACGCAGATGTATCTCAAGACTAGTAAACTTAGATACAATGCCAATCTGGAGGATATAGAGTGCTCTGAAACACGTAACCTGACCAAATCAAAGCTGCTGGAAGTCTCCGACTGCAGTTTTGTACGTAGAGCAGAAAACCTGCTCATAACGGGCCTTACAGGGTGTGGCAAGTCATATCTGGCTTGCGCTATTGGACGCCAGGCCTGTTATCTGGGATTACGTACAGAGTACATCAACATGAATAAGTTTATAGAGAAAATCGCCCTAGCCAAGATGGATGGATCCTTTTTGAAGGTAATCACACGTCTGGAGAAGAACGATCTTATAATACTGGATGATTTTGGATTGCAGCCCCTGGACACCAACTCCAGGCTGGCATTGCTACAAATACTGGAAGAAAGATATGACCGTAAATCAATGATCATCATCTCACAACTGCCAGTAGCCAAGTGGTATGATTACATTGCTGAACCCACACTGGCTGATGCCATCATGGACAGATTGGTCAGCAATGCAATCCATATAGAACTAAAAGGAGAGTCAATGAGACGTAAAAAGAAAAAATAGACATATATTTACCGCACAAAATCTACAGGCTCTTAAGCCGGTACCCATTTGCGCGCTAAAGTGGTACCCCTTAGAGCGCTACGGCCGGTATCTTTAGAGCGCTATACACACTTTTCATCTCTTTCTGCATATTTATCATAATAAACCTCTTCTAGATAGGTAATAGTCTGCTGATCTGTCTTGCGTTGTTCTCTTCGCCTAATATTTCTAAGGTATTTGTTAAACTCTGATTGTTTGGGGCATTCTTCCTTTTTCTGTTCTATAAATTCTTGAAAGGCTTGCTCTTCTGTCATATAACCTTTATCAAACTTATAGAACAATTCTTCCATTTTTAACTCATAAGTATTATAATAGGTCATCATATTATCTAATCGACATAACTCCTGTTCATCTTGTAGTATTTGAGGAAAAATAGATTTTACTATAGAAACAAAAGTTATTACCCATAGTGCAATGGGAGCCAATTTAGGTTCAGCTGTTGTCAGTATAGTACCCAAAGCAGCTGTACCTGCTATAAAGACATGATATAGTCTATTCCATCTTCGTTGTCTGTTTGTGTATTTACTAATACATTGTGCATTTGCATGTGCCTGTTTTAGTTCTTCCCATATTTTATTTCGAACATTCATAGTTATGAGGTTTTATGCATTATCTACATCCAAATATATAAAAAACAGATTGTTATCTCTTATCATTCCATCAGGAAGTTATCGTCGACTTATTAACACCCGTCTCTTTTTATGCAGGAATAACAGACTTGAATAATTGTTGTTTGGGATACCATGTTCTAACTAATAATAAAACGCTATATTTGCTGTATCTAATACCAAAGGGTATTCCAGACTGCGTCGTGGTGTTAGATTGGGATGCCCTTTGTTGTTTGCAAACCTTGTTTAACTGATTAATACCGTGCTTATGACTAAGAAGAAAAGTTCTGAGACATCGGTTGTTGTTGAGAATCCTGACAACCTTCCTTTGGCTTTATTTGATGATGCTAAGATTGACATCACATCCCTAATTTATGTTATCCGGGGACAGAAAGTGATGCTGGATCGTGATTTAGCCACTCTATATGGAGTGAAAACAAAACGTTTGAATGAAGCGGTAAAACGTAATTTGAAACGCTTTGAAGGTGATGATTTCATGTTTCGCTTAACAATGGATGAAACTGAATATGCACGTTCAAGGTCGCAATTTGCGACCTTGAACAATGGCCGAGGTAGCAACATTAAATATCTTCCCTACGTATTCACAGAATTAGGGGTTGCCATGCTCAGTAGTGTACTGACATCGGAAACAGCTATCAATATTAACCGTGATATTATGCGCGCTTTTGTTACATTCAACCATCTGACTTTGCATCCTCTTCCAGAAGACAATGCGGAGTTGCGCGCCGAAATACAGGCTTTACGTGATCAAATGAATGATATTCTGGCAGACCAAAATGATATCAATGAAACAACACGTGCTCAGCTTAATGCTATAAGTAGCGCTTTAGCTGAATTACAGAGCGAGCGGTCTAAAAGTGCAAAGCGTAACCCTATTGGATTCAACGCTCCAAAACAGTGAGTATTAATGTGCGGGCATCGGCCCCACTAAAGAACAGCCCAGAAGCTGGCGGGAAGATAGACATTGGGGAGTTCGGCCGCGTGCGCGAACATCGGCCCTATTTGGGATTCGCGGTAACCGGCTATGCCGCAGCCTATTGGGGTTACCAGGAACTTGTACTCGGGATGCTGACTGGCGAAGGCTATGAAGCGGTCAACGGCGAGTTTGAGACTGTCCAGGCCTTCCATCGTGGGAATGGCGTAGGATTGGCCTTGAAGGCCCTCGCCCACTCCCCACTCTGCGCCGAAGTGATCTAACGCAAATCTGGCGGCTCCGCCGGCGTGCATGCCGTGAGCGTTGCTGCCAAAGACGAAGATCTCACCAGGTTTAAGCGATGTTATAAGATCTGGAGTAATTCTGTCGTTACTCATGATTGTATTTTGTCCCGAGACTATCAACTTCTATTTCTTTCCGCCTACGACAGCTTCTGTAATGTCCGCTATCGCTCCAAACAAAGAGCATAATGGAAGAATTGAAAACATAATACAAGGTATATAGATAAACCAACCGGAATCATCAACTGCCCCTAAGATGAAGAATGTAAGAGCACCAATGACAGTGACTGCAATCATAATACCTCTCCAAACACGCAATCCATTGGCACTTGGAACTTCTACACTTTTGTCTTCTACTACATCTTCCTCGACATAGTATTTCAACACCTCCTCATATTCTTTGTCCGTCAACTCAATTGGTTTCTTAATTCTTTTGTACCATCTACGTTCATCGTAATCGAAGTGAAATAAATAGTCTTCTTGTTTATCGGAGTATATTTTCTCCTCTTCATATAAGCCAAGTTTGATGAGAATCTCATCCTTTTTCTTTTTCTCCTGTGCCAGCTGCTGTTCTTTGGCGCTAGCAATAAATTCTTTTACTTTAGCATTCATAAGACAATAGTTTGTTGGTTAACATTAGTGTTTATCTTCTGGAACATGTCCCGCATATATGGATTTGGGAACAATCTCAACGCAATTGAACATGCAGACAGTTCCTGGATCATCATCGGCCTTTTGGATTCGGATATAATAGTTTCTATCTGATCTAAAGTATCTGGCACATATTATCTTGCGGTAAAAATTGGCATCATCACGAAGAGTATAGCCACCATCACGGCTATTTCCATAACAATCAGGACCTTTCATATAACCAAGGCTACGCATAAGACTATCGTTGGCTGCAATCAGAGCATCCTTATCTTCGCATTGGTCATATTCATTGTCCCTTACCCAACCCGTGATACTATCGTATCCACTTAGTCTGAAATCAACCGGGTCACCACAAGGTTGCCAATTCCAAGTGTCAGCAGGGCTGGCGGCGTCATCATCAGACCTTTCACAAATGTAGAACTGAACTACCCCACGATCTTGCACATTAGTGGCAGCCAAAGAAAAATTATGGTATCGTATCTCATATGTGGCATCGACGGGTACTGGTGGTATTTTAAAGGCCAAATCATAGTTTCCCTTTATTGTCATGTCTTCGCCGTTCAAGAAGGGGAACATGGGATCCCTGTATCGTACAAAGAATTCTGATTCTTGATTTATCAATTCAACGTTTGTGCAATAGCCGGGAAGATACTTATATGTTATACGCGGAGTCTCGCCAGTATACAATCTTCCGCGTCCACCACTGTTAATAAAGTCGGGAGACAGAGTATTTGCCATGAACCTCATTCTGCACTCCAGGGTATGATTCCTGGTGAAATCATCATACAGCAATAGTTTGGTGATATAATGATAGATGCCATTCAAAGTCATGTTCATATTGTCTTTGTATTCACCATTCCTACCACTCAGGATCTCTACTCCCTCTGTTACCAGATTAGTTGCTGCCGTTCCCTTACGGTTTATGAATATACCTATGCGACTGTTTGGATCATGTCCACTATATGCAGAACTTATACGCATTACGGAATGAGGCATGAGGGTTTCATAGAAATCCTCAATATCCTGTTTCTCTTTTATATAGTATCTTCTAACTATTTCCGTCTGTGCCGCGTTTAGCTGGTCATACGTCAACCAGCACGGCAAAATATGATACGATATTAGTTTGTTCAAGGGGCTGTTTCTGTCCTTGTCATCCAAATCCATGTTGGAAGGGTCATTATATACGGTTTTAGCAAATTCACGCAACTCATCTACATTGTGAATATAATACTCATCGACCAAGAAGGAATCTGGGACGATGAAGGCTGTGAACTTGAACAGCCTCAACTCAGGAATTACCTCAAAATCCGTCTCATAAGAGGTGATGTGAGTATGGTGATTATCGCCATCAAGTACGGCCCGATATGTCCATTCATAATCTATACTTGGATAACTTTCATCTATAAAGGCTATAAGTGAATCCTCCAGCCCCGTTAGATGTAATGCTTGATAAAAGATGGAGCAGTCCGTATTTGATTTGATGAGTTTTCTAAGAGACTCATAACCTTCATCCTGGGTGATGTGAATTGTATCACTCAGTATGCTGTCCTGAGTCTGTATTATGATATCACATTCACGCTTATAATAGTTATGATTTGCAGATATGCTCAAGGTTATGCTGTCTGAGCACATCGCCTTTGTATTTATCTTACTAACCCAGTCTACCGGGATAATTATATCGTAATCACAGTTGACATTCACTGCCAATGTGTACGTGTTCTGAGAGCAGTCAAATACAAGTAGTTTATTCGATATGGTCAGAGTATCTATTTGTTCAGGAACTACTGGAGTCAAAGCCTCCTCTTCAACCGGAGAATTAATTAATACTTCTGTACATGAAATTGCAAATACTGTTGCTGCGACAGCAATGTAGAATGTTAGCCTTTTCATATTTAAGCAATTAGGTCTAGCAAAGATAATCAAAAGTAGAAAAAAAGAACAATTGGAATCTGTCCCCTTTTGTACTATTTCACTTGGTTATCAGGTAATTGATTATATTCGCGGATACGAACCTAACCCGGTCTATCATGCTTGATTACGACGTTTTTGACTTCCAGGAGCATATGGAAGAGGAACGGGAGCTCAATCAGCAGCCCAAGCCCTCACCTCAGGGGAACGGTGTTCCTGCCGGTGCCATCGTGGGTGGCATCGTTGCTGTAGCCATAATCGTGCTGGTGATTGTGTTCAGCGATTTCCTGGGTCCCATCCTGATTGTGGGCGGCGTGGCTTACCTGCTTGCGCGGTGGTTGCTGGGGTGACAATGGAATAATAGTAGAACTGTCCCTTCTATATTCTATGTACATTTAAGGATAGTAATCCGTTTGCACAAATAAACTGCATTTCTCTCATTAGCCTGTGGATGTATTATTTATAGCATAATTTGCTATATTTGTTTCGTTTATCATTAGCCACAAATAATGAAAAGGATAACTGTTTTATACTTGCTGTCATTGCTTCTGTTTTCTTTAAGTTGTGAAGATGAAAAACAGATAGTTTACAATCCAAACGACAAAGTAATAATTACGGATAGAGGAGATACAATTCGCATAGATAGTCTCTTTATATCACAAACAGGACAAACAGATGCAAGAATTGAACTAATGATATCCCTACCCGATTCTATTGACAAAATAGAATGTGGGATCGAAATCTCTACAGATAGCACTTTCAAGGAAGGCTCAATACAAAAAGTCAAAGCCAAAGAACCCATAATGGGCAACAATCAGGTATCAGTTCTCATAGAAAACCTTAGACCTAATGAAAAGTATTACTACCGCGTATATTATACCTACAAGAATATCGTCAAAAATGGAATGATACAATCATTCAGGACTTTGCCTCTTGAATGCAGTTATGTAGATTTAGGTTTAAGCGTTTATTGGGCCTCTTGCAATATTGGCGCGAATGCTCCCGAAGAATATGGTGATTATTATGCATGGGGAGAAACTAACACAAAAGAAGTTTGTACTTGGTCTACATACCAATGGAAAAAGGAAAATAGTTCTTTGTTGACGAAATATTGCCCTTTAGAAGAATATGGAATTGTAGACGGAAAAACTCTATTGGATATTGACGATGATGTCGTAAAATCTCTTTATGGAAATGATTGGCAATTGCCATCTAAGGAAGAATGGATAGAATTAGAGAATAATTGTGATTGGAAATGGACCGCGATTAATAACACCACTGGATGGTTAATAACCAGTATGATAGAAGGCTACGAGGATAGATCTATTTTCCTCCCAGCTTCAGGTGTTTTAAAAGATAACAAATTGATAAATGCCGGTTCATTCGCTTCTTATTGGTCCAACCAATTGAATGGAGAGCGACCACGCACGGCATATGCTCTAAGAATAGATTCACTTGAACATTCAACGACCGTTTACGATCGTTGTTATGGTCTTTCTGTTAGACCTGTTAGATTCTCAAAAGAATGGTTCGATAATACAGTAATCACTCTAAACTATGAGCAAAGAACGGTTTTTCCCAGCTATTCTTTTTCTCTGACACCTACAGTCTTGTATAAAGATTCTGTCATCTATGGATCTGGAATTTGGAGTTCAGATAATCCTACAGTCGCAATAGTTGGCGAAAATGGGGTCGTAATGGCCCTTTCTGAGGGAACTGCAAATATCTACTATTCCATTAATGATATCCAAGCGAAGTGTACCATTAACGTTCTTGCTAGTGAAACAAACATTGATCATAATTATGTTGATTTAGGATTGAGCGTTAATTGGGCGACTTTCAATGTTGGCGCTATAACCCCGGAAGATTTTGGAGATTTATACGCATGGGGGGAATTAGAGAAAAAAGACAGTTATACCCAGCCCAATTATAAATATCGTGATGGTTATATAGACGGATTGAGAACTCTTTCTCTTGATGATGATGTGGCTCATGTTAAATGGGGTGGTAGTTGGCGAATGCCATCATTTGCTGAATTAGAAGAATTAAAATACAATTGTAGTTGGACTCAAACGACGATAAATGGCGTTAGTGGGTATATCGTCACAAGCAAAATTGCAGGTTATACAGATCGTTCAATTTTTATACCTGAAACACGACCAAAAGAAAATAATACATATGGTTTTAACAGCATTTATTGGTCAAGCACTATTGAAACCGATATTTCATCTTATGAATATAAAGATTTGGCTAAAGGCATCTATTTAAACAATTTGGGTAGATTCAGACGCGACATAGGTTGTTCTGTAAGGCCCGTTTCTCCATCAGATTCATGGCTCTCAACCATTAGTATTTCTTTTGATTCGGATTCTGCATTTTTATTACCAGGATACAGACTTTCATTAAAAGCATCAGTTAATAAAGGGAATGATGTGATAACACTAAATGATATGATAAAATGGACATCAAGCAACCCCCATGTTGCAGACGTTGAATATCAGGAAGGATCATCTAATACTATTAAAGCTCTTGCACCAGGTTACACAACAATAACAGCATCTATCCAATCTCAAATTGCACAGTATACCATTAAAGTTTATGCTGAATCTGAAATCGAACATGAGTACGTTGATTTAGGTTTAAGTGTAAATTGGGCAACTTTCAATGTCGGTTCACTTGATCCTTATGATATTGGTCAAAAATATGCATGGGGTGAAATAGAGACAAAGGATAGATATTATGCATATGACTACAAATGGTACGATTACGTTCGTTATTCAGATGGAAGATATTTTTTCAATATTCAAAAATACAACTACATTTCTGAAGAAGGTGTAGTTGACAATTTGACTGAACTGGAGTTGTGCGATGATGTAGCAAACATAAAATGGGGTGAAGGATGGCGTATGCCGACAAAAGAAGAATTCGAAGAATTATTAAACAATTGTAGTGGGTCAAAAAAGGATGGTTGTATTGTTTTGACCAGCAAAATAGACGGTTTTACAGATCGTTCTATAGTGTTACCCGTACTTAATAATACACTAAGCTATGACCAAGCTACTTATTGGTCCAGTTCACTTTATCAAATAACACTTGGCAACTATTATTATTCATATGACCCTATAAGTCTCGACAAAGCTTTTTGTCTCAATTTGTCACCGAATAATGGAAGTGAACATTATCGTTGTAATATAAATATGGCAAGTAGAAGTGAAGGTTTATCAGTTCGTCCTGTAATTGAATCAAAGAATTGGATCAGTCAATTATCTTTAACTATCAGTGAGCAATTCGTTACTATTCATCCTAATATTTCCCCCAGATATTGTCTAACCGCTTCTGCCATGAATAATGGAATTGATGTTAGTGAAAGAGTAAAATGGACTACCGATGATCCCAATATTGCTGTAGTTGACGAAATCGGCGTTGTTACAGGTTTATCGACTGGAACAACAATCATCACAGCCTCTATGTGTGGGGTTGAAAGAAAATGTACAGTTACAGTGGCAGAACCTCAGATTGTGAAAGAGTATGTTGACTTAGGCCTATCCGTAAAATGGGCGACATGCAATATAGGTGCCGAAAAGCCTGAAGAATCTGGTAATTATTATGCCTGGGGAGAATTAGGAACTAAGGATGTTTATTCATCTTATAACTACAAATACAACAAAATGGTTTATAATACAAATAATAAACAACACACAACTAGTATAACCAAATATAATAACAACACCAGTTTAGGATTTAACGGTTTCGTTGACTATAAGATGACACTTGACGCAGAAGATGATATAGCACACATAATGTGGGGAGATAATTGGAGAATGCCCACATATGCCGAGATAAAGGAGTTAGTGGATTCTTGTATTTGGACGTGGACATCAATCAATGGAAAAAAAGGATATATAATCAGTGGAAAAAAAGCTGGCTACGAAGATAAATCCATATTTCTACCTTCAGCTAGCGATGGAGTGCAAGGGGAAATCTACACCCTGAGCGAATTTGGTTATTATTGGTCAAACTCACTTCAAAGTACTAATGCATCCTACTCTTCGTGTATTTGCTTCAATACAAATAGTTGGGGAGATCCATGGCACGGCATTGGTTCTATATCTCGTTATCAAGGATGCGCTATACGACCAGTTTTTCCCTAATATTAATTCTTATCTTCACGAATAGGACCATCATAGATGTATTTAGGAACTATTTCTATCACATCTAAACGCATACTCCTTTTTTCCGCATCTTCACCTTGGTCTAGTTTCTTAATCCTCAGATAGTAATCATTATTTGCTTCCAAATATACATCTGAACATATAATTCTTCTTAGCATATGATCTTTGTCACGATATGGACGATAATCATAAGTAGTATAAGATGCCACATCTTTCATATATCCATGGACTCTCAAAGAATCATCATTTGCATTAATTAATGAATCTTCATTCTCTAGCCCACTAAAAACATCATCTTGCACCCATATGTCAAGACATTTTTCTCTAGGATTAAAGAAAGAGATGGGAGATCCGCATTCAACACCATTCAAATAAAACTGAACAACATCTGGCCGATCGTTACCATGTGAACCTCTAAATCTAATCTCATAAAGACCATCCGTTGGAACTGAGGGCAGTTTAAAACTAATATCGAATTGTGAACCGAGAAATAATTCATCACCCATAAAGCTGTTATACCCCCTTTTAAGATAGCTCAAGAAAAACTGTGTATCATCTGATACGCAATAAGACTTTTTAAAGTGATCATTGAGAGAAACCACCATTCTATTACCATCATCATAGTATGAACTATCGCGAGCGCCGTTATTCATTATCTCAGGAAACATAGTGGTTGGTAAAATCCTTAATCTAGTATTCAGCACTTTTTCTCTTTCAAACTTCCCGTAAGTGATAATATCTGAAAGATAATATGCATATCCGTTGGATGCCTCTATACCATTCGGATCTATTGATATTCCCTCCACTTCTGTTCCCTTTCTGTTTATGAATCTTATTTCTGACTGATATGGCGTACTAATCTTCAACAAGGAGTGTTGCAACAATGGAGAATAATAATCTTCAAAATCAATCTCATTCCATTTAATAAAACGTCGCTTAATCTCTTCATGAGAAGGATTTAGCTTATCATAACTAACACCCATTGGAAGTATATGATACGAAATGAATCTATTTAGCGGATTTCTACGATCAGTAAAGTCTTTATCATATTGGTTCGCATCTTCTGGAAAAGATTCATCATATACTTTTTTAGAATAAACAAACAAATCATCAATAGTATTGATGTCATATTTTGAGGAGAGAATAGAATCTGTCTCACAAAAAATAGTATATCGAATACACATATAATCATGATAGGTAACGCTATACCAGGAATAGCCAAAATAAAAACGGTTTTGTTCAAGCTCGCGGCTAACAAAAGATTCATCAACATATTCTCTAATTGAGTCAATCATACCTGTGAGAACCAAAGCTTTGTAAAAGAGAGAAATAGATTCATCTCTCTTTAATGCTTTAGCTAACGAATTAAAACCTTCTTCTTGGCGAAGGCGTAGTGTGTCTGACATGATACTATCCAAAGATTGGATTATAATATCACATTCACGAGGGTAATATGTTTTATTCTCACATATACACAATGTTATGCTGTCTGTACGCATTGCCTTGGTCTTTACCCTACTTACCCAATCAACAGGAATGATAATATCGTAATCACAGTTTACGTTAACGGCAAATGTGTATTCGTTATAATTACAATCAAGCTCAATTAGTTTGTCTGATATAGTCAGAGTATCTAATTTAATCGGAATTACCGGAGTCGAAGGCTCTTCTACAACAAGATTATCTATTGGCTTATCAGTGCATGACAACCCGAATGTTGTTGCAATTAGGACGATGAAGGATGATATTCTTTTCATTTCTAAATAATCAGGTAAAGCAAAGATAATCAATAGTTGGAAAATGATACAATTGGGGGCTGTCCTCTTTTGTGCTATTTTGTTTTGCGTGCGGGCATCGGCCCCTTTTTGGGCAACCTGCACTTTGTTTCCCAATAATTCAATACTTTTGCACCTAAAGAAATAGAATAAAACTATGAAAAGGTTTCTTTGGGTTCTATTATGTGTGGTCCCCTTGTTTTTAGGGTGTGATAAAGACTCTGAAAAGGAGGTTTATGAGTATTATGTCCGATACGAATACAGTCTCACATTAACAGGTCCGACGAGTGGGACGAGTTATTCCAGCAGAACTCTTAGCATTAATACTGATTCTGGTGTTATTAATGCAACTACCTATGCTTATAGTTATTCGGAAATCATTGGTCCGGTAAAAAAGGGTTTTAAGGCAAGTATTACTCTAAAAGAAGAACAGGTTAGCGGAGGAACCAGGAACTTGAAAATTTATGTTGCCAGAGGGTCCGAACCTTTTGCTCTTAAAGCGACATCTACCAATACTGCTTCGGTTTCCTACACAATTAATTAGTGACATTTGGGGACGGTTAATCAGTTTTTTTCTATGTTTGTTGTGCCTAAACCTATTGAATTCCAAACAGATGAAAAGACATTGCCTTCTGACCGTCTTTTATATTATCGCACTGAGCCTCTACATTGCGGCTATTTCATCGTGCAGTAGTGAGGAGGATAAGTTCATAAAGGAAAACTGTTCCCTTTGTAATGCTTCCGGCAAATGCCCCCAATGTCATGGTTCGGGCAAGGGGTGTAACTCCTGCGGCGGCACGGGTAAGCATTGCAGCAAATGTAACTCGACCGGACAGTGCACCACTTGTCGCGGATCGGCCCAATGTAGGACATGCGACGGTACTGGCAAGGAGGTCTGCAGGTCATGCTGGGGTGACAGATGGTGCACGGTATGCAAAGGCAGCGGCACTATTCGTAAGCCTTTTAGCGGCTCGGAGCAATGCCCCACTTGCAAGGGTACCGGTAAATGCCGATCCTGCCAAGGTACGGGACTGGGTGACTGTAGGAAATGCAGCGGATCGGGCGCATGTCCCGAATGCAAAGGAACCGCCAAATGTGACGTTTGTAACGGCAATTCTACGTGCAAATTATGCGGCGGCGACGGTCACTGCCCGACCTGCAAGAATCACGACGGCAAGTGTCCCAATTGCGAGGGCAAGGGCTACATTCTGAAATCGCGCACCAACAATAGCAGCGGTTCCAGCGGCTACGGCGGAAGTTCCGGTTGGGCCGATGACTACGACTCCGGTTCCAGCTCCAGCTCAGGACGCAAATGCAACATATGTAACGGTTACGGTGACTGCCGATTTTGGGGCTCAGTCTACGACAAATACCACTGTCACGGCTCGGGCGTCTGCCAGTATTGCGACGGAACCGGCTGGAGCTCATCCAACGTCCCATGCCCCAACTGCGCCGTTCCGGGAAACTACGGCAAGGCAGGCAACGGCAAATGCACCTACTGCAACGGCAGCGGCAAGTGCAGCACCTGCGGCGGCGACGGCTACAAGTGACAAAGGGGACGGTTCCGTTTGGCTACTTTTGGTGACAGCGGGGACAGATCTCTTTTAGCGTGCGGGCATCGGGCCCCACTTTTGACTTGGTAGGATACCGGGAATTTGCTATATTTGCAGTAACTAATACCTGAGGGCGTTCCGCTGGACGTTGGTGTCGGGTTGGGATGCCCTCTTGTTTTTGATATCATGATGTATAACCTAATTAATACTTGTTTGTTATGACATTGAAAGACATTCTTAGTCCTAAGTACAATGATGCTGTCCATCAGATTAAGGCAGCTATTTTGCAGAGTCAGTCTAAGGCTCTTGCTAGTGTTAACCAGGAGCAACTTGCTCTTTACTATGGCATCGGCCGGTATATTTCCTATAATACCAGAAAGGGGTATTGGGGTAAAGAAGCTATTGCTACAATCAGTAAGCAGTTGTCAATTGAGATGCCTGGGCTTAAAGGTTTCTCTTCTAGTAATCTGAAAAACATGAGACTTTTCTATGAGCAATGGAAATGTTTGGACACCTATTCGTCAGTCGCAACTGACGAAATGCAAAAAAATGTAAATTCGCCAGTCGCGACTGGCGAATTGGCCTCAAACACCATTACAGCGAGCATTCATCATTTAGATATACCCATCGCTGCTTTTGTTAGTATAGGTTTTACTCATCACATAGCAATTCTTTCAGGATCCGAGACATTGGAAGAAAGAGTTTTCTATATACGTCTATGCCATGAAGAAAAATTATCTGTAAGCGAACTTCAAAAACGTATCGCAGAGGATGCATACCACAATCAAGGTAAGATGCCAAACAATTTCAGCGCAGCTATTCCTGATGACAAACAAGCATTCAAAGCGATTCAGATGTTTAAGGACGAGTATCTGCTCGACTTTATCAACGTTGAACAATTAGGACAACGTGAAGAGGATATTGATGAACGTGTAATAGAAAATGAGATTGTACACAATATCAGGAATTTCATAATGACTTTTGGTAAGGGTTTTGCGTATATCGGAAACCAAGTTCATTATGATAAACTTGGGCATGACAGTTGGATTGATTTGCTGTTCTTTAATAGAATTCTACGATCACTTGTTGTGGTTGAACTTAAAAAAGGATCTTTCAAACCAGGTTATTTGGGACAACTCTCCCACTATCTTCACATCCTTGATGATGATGAAAGAATTGAAGGTGAGAACCCACCGTTAGGCATTATTTTGTGCAAAGATGCCGATAAGACTTTTGTGGAATACGTCCTTCAAGATTACCAGCGCCCAATGGGCGTTGCCACATATAAAGCTAATCAGGAAAAGCTCAAGCAACTGCTTCCGGATGAGGAAGAAATGAAGAAGTTGCTGTAGCCATTGGGGACGGTTGACTTCGTCGAGCTAAACCTTCTCTTTGGCTACTTTTGGTGACAGTGGGGACACATCTCTTTTTTATCACCGGTGGTGAGAGTATGTTTCGCTTAACAAAGGATGAAACTGAATATGCACGTTCAAGGTCGCAATTTGCGACCTTGAACAATGGAGGTTCAACTGACCCTTCAAGTTTGAGGTCGCAAATTGCGACCCCAGAAGTAAATGAAGATGAATACGTTACACGTTTGCGGTCGCAAATTGTGACTTC
>JAEEGG010004404.1_pt1 | contig 34151 bp, 21 predicted proteins | sample 9134161 | NCBI WGS metagenome assembly JAEEGG01 (sample SAMN16246543, study PRJNA631951) | gut metagenome | biome: gut microbiome; feature: rumen; material: CR-attached | host: Bos | place: Iran: Karaj | collected 2018-10 | reverse complement strand
CGACGAAGGCCTGACCGCGCACCGCAGTCTGCTGGAGGACTTGGTCGACTATGTGGGCGAGGGCAACCACTGCCGGTTGATGCTGATAGGCGACACGGCCCAGCTGCCGCCGGTGGGCACCAGCCAAAGCCCGGCACTCGATATAGGTTACCTCTCCTCCATCCTCCACCTCGCGGTGCATCACAGCGAACTGACCGAGGTGGTGCGGCAGGACCGCCTGTCGGGCATCTTGCTCAATGCAACGTTGCTGCGCCAGCATATCGCCATGCTTCCTGAAGGGGGGCAGCCCGACATGCCGTTGTTCGACCTGGAGCAGTGTCAGGACGTGGTCAGGCTGCAGGGGGAGGAGCTGGAAGAGGTGCTCAATGCCGAGTATCGCGAGTGCGGGATGGAACACGTCACCATCATCACCCGGAGTAACAAACGCGCCAATATGTTCAACCAGGCTATCCGCAACCGGATTCTTCTGCGCGAGGAGGAGGTCAACGCGGGCGATTACCTGATGGTGGTGAAGAACAACTACTATTGGCTCGAGGAGGACAGCGGCATGGGATTTATCGCCAACGGCGACATCGTGGAGGTACAGAGCCTCCGCAATCACCAGGAGTTGTATGGTTTCCATTTCGCCGATGCCACACTCCGCTTTGTGGACTACCCCGACATGCCCCTGCACGACTGCAAGCTGCTCCTGGAGACGCTCCACAGCGAGTCGCCCTCGCTTACCGCCGACCAGTCGAGGCAGCTGTTTGAGGCGGTGATGGAGGACTATGCCGATATGCCTCTCCGCGCCGACCGTCTGCGTGCGGTGAAGCAGAACCCCTATTACAATGCACTGCAGGTCAAGTTCTCATACGCCCTCACCTGCCACAAGACGCAGGGCGGACAGTGGCACACGGCCATCGTGGACCAGGGCTACCTCACCGATGAGATGATAGACAAAGAGTACCTCCGCTGGCTCTACACCGCCGTGACACGCGCCACCGACAAGGTGTATCTCCTCCAGTTCCAAGACAATTTTTTTGCCCGTCCGGATAATAATTCGGGCGATTAGTAGTTATACTAACGTAGTATTTTTGAATGCCGGGTACAGGTTGCGGCGCATGGCTGTGGCAGGTGCCGGGCACAATAAGCTGACGAACCTAACACTGATTACTATGAAGAGCGGTCAACATCAAACGATGAAAATGCAACAGAAGCTCTCCCCACAACAATTGCTGCTGTTGCAACTGATACAGATGCCCGTGACTGAATTGGAACAGCGACTCAAAGAGGAGGTTGAAAAGAACCCGGTGCTTGAAGTCTCTTCCAGCGCCAACGACATGATGGAGCCCCTGCCCGAGACCGGCACGGATGCAGCCTTCGACATGATGAGTGTCGACACCGACGACGATGACTATAGCTATCGCGAACGACAAGAGCGCGACAAGAATGTGGATGTACACGAGAAGGTCTTTGTGGCCGAAGACTCGTACTTCGACCATCTCATGGGCCAGCTGGCCATGCGTCCCCTCACTCCGCAGCAGTACAGTATCGCGCAGGAGATTGTCGGCAGCCTCGACGATGCAGGCTATGTGGGGCGAAGCCTCGACCTCATTGCCAACGACCTCGCCTTCACCCAGGGCATAGAGGTGACGCACGATGAGGTGGAGGAGATGTTGCACATCATCCAGCAGTTGGATCCTCCGGGGATAGCTGCACGCAACTTGCAGGAGTGTCTCTCCCTCCAGCTGCACCGCGCCGAGGACCAGGACGACGACACCCGCAACGCCACCGCTGTCGTCGACAACGCCTTCGACGCTTTCGCATCGCATAACTACCAGCGGGTCATGGATGCCTTGTCGCTTACCGAGCCTCAGCTCGAGGCCGCCATCGCCCGCATACGCCGTCTCAATCCCAAGCCCGGCACCGGCGAGGCCGACACCTCGCGCACCCGCTACATCGTCCCCGATTTTATCGTCACACGGCACGACGACCAGCTGACCCTCTCGCTTAACGACCGCTACCTGCCCCAGCTGCAGAAAAGCCAGGACTATAACGATATGCTCCAGCAGCTGCAGGCTTTGAAGAAACCCTCGCCCGGCGAGAAACAGGCCCTCGACTTTCTGCGTGCCAACTTCGAGAGCGCCGACCTGCTGGTCGACACCCTCCAGCAGCGCCACACCAGCCTGTTGCGTGTCATGAAGGTCATCTTGAAGAAACAGCACCGCTTTTTCATCACCGGCGACAGCGCCGACCTCAACCCCTTGCTGCAGAAAGATGTAGCGGCACAGACAGGTTACGACATCTCCACCGTTTCGCGTGTGGTGAACAGCAAATATGTACAGACCGAATTCGGCACCTTCCTCCTCAAGGAATGCTTCTCGCAGGCTATCCGCAACGACCAAGGGCAGGAGGTGGCCACCGAGACGGTGCGGAGCGAGCTGCAGGCCCTGGTCGATGCCGAGGACAAGCGCAACCCGCTCTCCGACGATGCATTGGCACAGCAGCTCTCGCAGCGGGGATTTCCTATCGCCCGGCGCACCGTGGCCAAATACCGCGAGATGCTCGGCATCCCCGTGGGGAGGCTCCGTCGCCGCCTCACGATGCTTTTGATGCTGCTTGCCCTTGGGGGTACGCTGGCAGCCCAGCAGCCGCAAAAGGAAAGCTACTACGATTCGCTGCTCAATGCCCGTATCCGCGAAGGACGCGCCAAGGCCCGGGCGGAAAAGACCCCGGCCAAGAACAACCCCTCGCACAAACCCGGCCGTCCCGCCCTCGAAATCCATGAACCCGAACCGGACCCCAACATCATCGATACTGCCCTTGCCAGCGGCGACGAGCTTATTGATGTCATGTACAACGCCACCCTCCCCCCTCCGTCGCCCCTGTGGTATGGCCGGAACCTCAGTGGCGCCCATGTCCGTCTGGTCACCCTCTCCATGGACTCCCTGCCCGACGAGATTACCATCCGGCTGCTCAAGAACAACGAGAAATTCTGTTTCCCCGTTAAAAACATCATCACCTCACCTTATGGTTGGCGATGGAACCGACCCCACCGCGGGGTGGACATCCGTCTGCGCATGGGTGAGCCTGTGCACTGCGCCTTCAACGGGGTGGTGCGCATCGCCCGCCCCATGGGTGCCTACGGCAACCTGGTGGTGGTCCGCCACTACAACGGCCTCGAGACCGTCTATGGCCACCTCTCCAAAATCAATGTAAAGCCCATGCAAGTGGTGGCCGCCGGACAGGTGCTGGGCTTGGGGGGCAGTACAGGGCGCTCCACTGGTCCGCATCTCCATTTCGAAGTCCGTTTCCAGTACGAGCCCTTCGACCCCGAATGGATTCTCGACTTCTCCAACTATACCCTCCGCACGCGCAAGCTCTACCTCGACAAAACCTACTTCGGCATCCGCAAACCCTCCAAAGGCGAATCGCTTGTCTACAAGGCCGACAAGAGCATCGTCCCCGAGGAGCCTGCCACCGTGCGCCGCACCAACAAGCCTGTCTACGCCACCATGCGCAAATGCGAAACCCTCGACGACCTTGCCCGCCGCAACTACACTACTGCCGAGAAGCTGAAAGAACTCAACCCCGATGTCACCAAGTTCAAGTCAGGCATGCGCCTCAGGGTGAGATAAGTCATTGAATGTGTTATCTTGTTAATTCGTTATTTCGTTAGTCTTGTAATCGCATAAACTCTTGTAAACACCAATCGCAGTCCTTTATAATGTGTAATTCGTTATTTCGTTAGTCTTGTATAATGTGTAATTCGTTATTCCGTTAGTCTTGTACTCGCATAAACTCTTGTAAACACCAATCGTTATAGCATGAAAATAGTCTTCATGGGGACCCCCGACATTGCAGTCCGCTCCCTCCAGTCCATCATACAAGCCGGCCATGAAGTGGTCGGAGTGGTCACTGTGCCCGACCGTCCTTCAGGCCGTGGGCTCAAGCTCACTGCCTCGCCCGTCAAACTGTGTGCGCTGGAACACGGTATCCCCCTCCTCCAGCCCGAGAAACTCCGCGACCCCCTTTTCCAGCAGCGTCTTAGCCAATGGCAGGCCGACATCTTCGTTGTGGTGGCGTTCCGTATGCTGCCGCAGAGCGTATGGGCCATGCCTCCCCTCGGCACCTTCAACCTCCATGCCTCGCTGTTGCCCCGCTATCGTGGTGCCGCCCCCATCAACTGGGCTCTCATCAATGGCGAGACCGTCACGGGTGTCACCACCTTCATGCTCAACGAGCATATCGACCAAGGTTCCATCCTCCTGCAGGAGTCGACACCCATAGCACCCGACGACACCGCCGAGACCCTCCACGACCGTCTGGCGGACATCGGTGCCCGCCTGGTGGTCAAAACCCTTGAGGGAATCCAGAGCCATACCCTCACGCCCCAACCCCAGCGGCATACCGACAACCTCCCCGCTGCCCCCAAGATCTTCAAGCCCGACTGTGTGGTGGACTGGTCGCTCCCCGGCCCCCGAATTGTCGATTTCGTACGCGGACTCTCACCCTATCCGGCAGCCACCATGATTCTCGTCGGCCCCGATGATGTCGAGCATCCCTTCAAACTCTTCCAGGTGGCCTTCGCCTCCGACCCCCAGGCTGTGCAGGGTGCCCTCCTCTCCGATGGGAAAACGTACTTAAAAATCGGTGTAAACGGTGGTTTTATCAGCATTTTGAACCTCCAATTAGGTGGCAAGAAACGGATGCCTGTAGCCGAGTTTCTTCGTGGCTGCAATGTAAACGACTGGAAACTAGTGGAATAGTTTAGTGCTGTTTTTTTAACACATTTTTTTTTCATCAAGAGAGCCAACTAATAAAAAAAAAGGTTTATATTTGCAACCGAAAAAAGTGTATTAACCCAGTTAAAAAAACCACTATGAACAAGACCGAATTAATTGCAGCCATGGCAGAAAAAGCAGGTTTGACCAAAGTCGATGCCGGCAATGCCCTCAACGCATGCGTTGACGTAATCAAAGAACAACTCGCTAAAGGCGAGAAAATCACTCTCGTAGGTTTCGGCACCTTCGATGTCAACGAGCGTCCCGCCCGCATGGGTCGCAACCCCCGCACTGGTGAAAAAATCAAGATTGCCGCCAAGAAATCTGCCAAATTCAAACCCGGTAAGGGTCTTATCTAATTGGTCAGTCGTCAATGCAGAGGAGGGTACCCCGTGAAGGCACCCTCCTCTTTGTTTGTTCCTGTCATACCCTAAGAGGATTGCCGCCCATCACCCCCCAAATGGCGGGAGAGGAATAATACCGTATATTGTGCAGTGCGGTAACTTAATACGCAACCCTGTCCCCCTTCCCCTTCCACAGCACAAAACTGTGCAAAGCCTCATCCCTCAGCATAGAGACGATGGGTAGCTTTCGCTGCTCCAATGGGCTGGACAGCTCCTCGTAAATAAAGTCGTCGGCAAAGTCGGCCTCTGCGGCGTCTCTTCGTGTATTTCCGTAATAAATGCGGTCAATCCCTGCCCAGTAAATGGCCCCGAGGCACATAGGGCATGGCTCGCAGGAGGTATATATCCTGCAGCCCGAAAGGTCGAAAGTGCCCAGCTTGCGACAGGCCTCACGGATGGCGTTCACCTCGGCATGGGCGGTAGGGTCGTTGTCCAAGGTTACACTGTTGGAACAGCCCGCAACAATTTCCCCCTCTTTCACAATCACCGCCCCAAAGGGGCCGCCGCCGCTCTCCACGCTCTCGTTCGCCAGGCGGATGGCCTCACGCATAAACGCTTTGTCCCTCTCGGTTATTTCCGGCGTGTTTGTCTTATTCTCATTCATACCTCACCTAAACGCGGAAAAACCGTTTTTATTGTATGTCGCATCTCCGTCACCTCCTTACCGCTGGCGGGAACCACCCAATCGGTCAGTTGATATGAAAAGTGGAAATTGCTTGATTGCTTGAGTGTCTGGCGCGGTCAAATACTCAAACACTCAAGCAATCAAACATTCCGACATTCAAAAGTTGCCTCTACTTATTGCAGGATGAGTTTCTGCGAGGAGGAGCCTTGCGGGGAGGAGAGGGAGATGAAGTAGGGGCCGGCGGGGAGGTCACGGAGCGGGAGGGTGGCGTTTGAGGAGCCTGCTGGGAGCGGGAGGGACAGGACGGTGTGGCCTGAGGCGTCGAGGAGGGAGAGGGAGCAGCCGGAGCCGCAGGGGGCGGCAAGGGTGACGGTGACGCTGGTGTGGGCCGGGTTGGGTGAGAGGGAGAAGGCGGGAAGCGGGGATAGGGGCGAGTCGATGCCCTGCTGCTGGGAGAAGAAGGCAGTGAAGATGGTGTCCTGCGTGACGACGACGGTGCGAGGGTTGTCGGTGTTGTGGTCGTTCCATCGGAGGAAGCGGTAACCCGGGACAGTGTCGTGGGCGGTGAGGGTGGTCGATTCGCCGTCGAAGAAGGTGCCGCCGCCGTCGACATAGCCATAGGGGTTGCCTGCCTGGACGATGACCTCGAACTGTTCGGCGGTGGTGAAGTAGGCGGTGAAGGAGGTGTCCTGAGTGAGGAATATGCTGCGAGGGTTGTCGGTGTTGCCGTCGTTCCAGCGGAGGAAGCGGTAGCCGAGCCTGGGCACGGCGCGGATTTCGACGTGGGTGAGGTCGGAGTAGGAGCCGTCGCCCACGGTGTAGCCCATGAGCGAGTCGGCGGGCGTGGTGCGTACATCGTAGAAGTCGGCGATGGCGAAGAAGGGTCCCCAAGTGTGACCGCTCGGATGTGTAGGATTGTGGTCGCTAATAGGCGGCTCATAAAAATCAGTGGTCGGAAAACATTGGACCTGAAGGATGAAATAGCCGTTGAGGCTTATTTGGGCGTACCATATTTTCCTGTAGTACGGATAATAGTCGTTCCATTCGGGGATAAATATGTCGTTGCTGCCATAGTTGGTACCGCCAACCAGGAAGGTGGAGTCGACATAGATGGGGGATTTGAAATAGACCATGTAGAGGTGGCAGTGAGCGACGGTGTCGGTCCGTCTGTCCTCGTTGGTTATATCGGGCAGCACCTGCAGGGTGGGAGACAGGGTGTCCCATCTTAGGGGGGTGTTGAGCAGGACGATGGCGGTGTCGGTGCGTTGATACAGCATGAGGTATTGGGGCAGATTCTGGTCGGTTAAAGACCACGCACCGGAAGCAATAGCCATTTCCTCGGGGCGTGCAACCATGGCGGCAAGGCCTTTCACGGCGATGGGATGAGCGGTATGGTATTCGCTGAGGACAAAATTGTTGTCGTTTCCATTGAGACTCCAGAGGCATTGTGACGGTTGGTTGTCGATGTACAGGTCGGGGCAGGTGTCGTACCAAGAGGTGTAGTAGCATCTGGGGTGCTTGCCCACCACGGTGTCGTGCGTAGTGGTGTTGATTTGTGCGGACGCATAGTGGAGCGTCGTGGCGAACACTGTAATAAGCAGTGCGGTGATTACTTTTTTCATGACAGAGTTATTTGTATTTTCTTATTGTTTAAAAAGATAGGGCGGGTTGTTGTATTCCGGGTTAAGGCAGATGCCCTCTTTGCGCTGACTTGCCCGATGGGAGAATAAGGGTTGGCATGTTTGTGTTGATTTGTGTCTGCCGGTTGCCGTCTACGTTGCTTATTCCACCACCAGTTTTTTCATTGTGGAGCCTTGGTTGGTGGTCACCACCACCAGGTAGGTGCCTCCGCCCAGTCCTGTCAGGTCAATCTCTTCTGTCATGCCTTTGCATTCGCGGCTCAGCACGGAGCGGCCTGTCAGGTCGTAGATGTCTATGTGTCGCAGAGCGAACGAGGACATCACGTTCACGCGTTCCTTGGCGGGGTTGGGCATGAGGAAGGTGAAGCGGTCCACGCGGTTGGCGATGCTAATGGGTTCCTGGCTCATGCCGATGTTGAACTGCACGGTGTCGCTCCATCCGCTGTAGTTCCGCCCGTTGGGGAAGCATTCTGCCCTGACGCGAGCGGCGTAGACGACGTTGCTGTCGAGGTCGCTCAGCACCTTGTTGGTGACGGTCACCGGGTAGACATGGTACGTCGAGGGGTCGGCGTCGGCGCGTCCCACAGCCAGTTCCCATTTGTCGTTGTACCTGCCGCCATCCCAGCGCAGCAGCGCATTGCGGTCCCAAGTCGATGCAACATTCAGGCCGGTCACCTCGTCGCAGGGCAGGCTGACCGGGCGGAGCCCCATCCCCGTGGTGTCGATTATCGGGAAGAGGCATGGGAAGGTTAGATATGTCATAGCGCTGCCTGGCCGGCCATTGCGACTCTGGGTGTAGAAATGCCACTGGTAATGTAAATCCAATTCTGCATAGCCGTTGCCGTACAGGGCATCGAATACTGAATCGCTAAGATTTTGTATGACCGAGTCGGTCGGGATTGCCAGATAACGTAAGGAGGGTCCGTATTCATTATGGAAACAGGTGACAATTTCTCCCTGTCCGACGAAAATGGAGTCCATTTGTCTGCTTTGTTGGGTCAGCGCCACATAAAAGGAGTCGGATGTGACAATGGGCTTGTCAAAATAAACTTCATAAACGTAAAAATAGCGTGTCTCATCATGATCAATAAAAATGTTGCCTGAGTCCACCATTGGTCCCGGATAGGAATACATCCACCTAGTGGTATCCAGCACGGTAAAATCTTTTTCGGCTACCATCTGCATGGTGCCGATTTGTGTATGCTTGTATATTTTCAGATACTCAATCCAGTCTTCCAGACCGTAGGTTGTTGGTCCCCCGGGATAAGTTAATCTCTCCAAGTCTATACATGTTGCCGCTCCAATGATTTTCACTGTGGTGTCGGTATAAAATTTACTTGCCATCTCGGGAGCAATAATGTTATATGGGTATGTGGGGTGGGAATTTAGGCCGATATTTACATTTCGAACACTTGGCCCATGGCCATACCTGTCGTTAGGCGGCTGTATGGAATCGAATGGGTCGGCCCATCCGTTTTGGTACATGTATGTGGGGTTGCGGCCATAGATGGTGTCCCTCTGGGCTGTAGGGCTCTGCGCAATGACTATCCCTTGGCAGAGCAAAAGCATCGCAAATATTGTCTTTTTCATAATGGATTAGTTTTTGTCTGATTGCATATTTTAATAGAATAGATGTGTGTTTTTTTTTATTCACAAAATATATCTAAAGGTGTGGTTGTTACAGGCGAATTTTCTAGTGTTTGTGAAGCTTGGAAATCTTGAGGATCTGTTTCTATTTCGAAATAGGACAGTTTGTCTTTAATTTCATGAAAATAGGGAATGAATAAGCCAGTGCATGATTCAAACCCAGGTAGATGTAGATAATGTGTTCCTATTGATAGGTTTGTCCCAACCATCTTTCCGCAAGTGGAAAAGTTGTTATTTATGTAGTTGAATTTATCCAATGAATGATGAATAATATTGTTTTGGAGAGTATAGTGTGTCTCTGGGTTATTTAAAAAAGTGTGGTCAATTGTCATTATCATGCTTTGCAGAGAGCTGGAAATGGGATTGTCGGCATCATACAGCATCAGAATTGTATTGAATGGTTTATCAAAGCGTATGTCTCTTACTGCCCAGTCAGGATTCAGAACTGAGGAGAAAGGTAAGATCAAGTTAATAGTATTATTTAAAATGTTCTGCACATCGATTTTCTTCACTATGGCACCGAATTGTCCATATTTATATTCACTCATATAGGCAATGGCAATAGTGTCTCCTAAAGTATGTTTGCACCAAACGGGATATTCACCATATGGATGCCCTAGAACATTGAATGTGTACGCATTATAAAAATAGTTGGATACAGGTGGACCAATAATTGCATCTGTATAATAATGTATGTTATATGTGACATTGTTTATCTTGAGATATTTTCTCATATATATCCCAGCACTTTGGTGTTTGTGCCCTACATAGATAACATAATTGTCAGTTACAGCTACATCGTCTGGATAAAAGATGTTTGAGCGGTCGTCAAACAAGTTTTCTGGAGCCCAAAATGTAACAGCCCAATATGTAGCCCCATAGAACGAACGGGCATCCATCATTACCCGTTTAATGGTATCTGACGGGCAAACCATGTCTGATACCATTACAACATGGTATCCTCCTGATACGTGAAAGACCTCTAAACGTCTTGGTTGGAATCTAAATATCTCGGAGCCATTTGTATATGGTGGCATTAGAACTTTCTTTTCCGCCACAGACGAAGTGAAAAAATCATTAATGCAGAAAAAACCTATATAAGATGCACCTGCGGCTGTGCCGCAATAATATAGTGTATCCTCGACAATTTCCATGTCCTTTACATCGAGTTTGGTTTGGCACTTTAAGGATGATGGCGTTGATGGGTTATCCATAAGGAAAAAGTTACCTGTGGGTGTTTTTGCATAGACAATACTTGTTGATTCTTTCCAATGGCGGATAATGGAAGTGTCGCAATTATTGAGGTCTGAATAGACCGTCATTATAGGCGTTTGCCCGTGTAAACAGGCTATTCCCATCACGGCAATGGTGAAAAAGATGAAGCGAGAAAATGTTTTATTATTCATGACTGTATGGATTTTATGTGTTTATGTATGTATTTGTTGATTGCTCCTACTTGCAAATATAGCTTTATTTTTGAGATATTAAGTATTTAGTTTATTGCATTACATACTTATGGTATTGTATTTGCATGTGCGTTGTGTGGAAAGGAGCGACCGCTCCGTGCCCGGGTGCCGGCGGCGTGGGGGATGGACATTGGCACATGCACATCCCGAGCCCCGGCACCTTTTCTTTTGTCAGGCCCCGGCACAACCGCGTGCCTGCGGAGGCGGTTGCGCGGGGCGTTGTACTTTGTCGTTCATGGCGTGGTTTGTTTTATTGTCAGACAGATTGTTGTGTCTGAAAGGTGTTGATTTTTTAGTTATTTAACAGCAATACATGTGTATTCGCCAGTTTCTTCATTGAAATTTATTGTTACTGCATATCCTTCAATTATTTTATTTTGAGACCAATCTATTGCTTCTTCTTTATTATTAGTAGTATATTTTATTGTTTCTTTGACATAGTTATTGGAAAAATTGTTGTTTTCGAACATCATACTTACAGTGTAGCCTTGTCTTGCAAAAGAAAAGATTACTGACATTAGAGAAGTCCAGTCATTGTCACTAGTGATAGTGCAACGATAGGCAATTCCATTTACATAATAACAAATTGTGTGGTGGCCATGGCTCTTGAAATAGTGCGCCCTCTGGTCTCTAAGGCTTTCTTTCTGGCAACTGACCGTTGCTATAGTTAACATGGCAAATAATGTTGGTAGAATAATTGCTTTTCTCATTTTGATATGTTTTATTATTATTATTAATGTGTTGGTAATTCATTTATCTGATATGCTATTATTGCAAGAGTTTCTTCTTTGTTTTCGGTATGGAAAATGCATACTGATTTGATTTTCGATGACAAAACCAAAAGGTCATAGTTATTTTGAGAAGAAAGGTTAACTTTTATATGGGGTGCAGTTTTTGAGACTGTCCATTGAGAGACCGCTTGACCATAAAGAAGCGGTTCTTTAAACTCATAAGGGTATTCGGGCGGGATGAACTCTTCGCAGAGGCATACCCATGCGGAGTCGGTGGAGGCATGGATTATCGTCACATCGACAAAGGTGGTGTCGTTGACATGATAGTCTTTGATATAGGAGACTTCGCAGCCAGGCATGCCTGCATATTTCCCATAGACTGGGCTGCAATCCTCAACAGGGACGGTGCGCGGCCATAGCTTGATGGCAGTCCCGCCGCAGGCAATGACCAGCAAAGCAATAATTGTGATTATCCATCCTGTTTTGGAGTGTTTCATATCGTATTGAGTATATTGTCTATTGATTGTATTGTTTCTGCCCGTGAAGTATGGTCGAAGGGCGAGGCCGCAGACTGTGTGATGACCAGTCCGTCGCCCAGCTGCCCGTACGACAGGAGGGGGAACATCATCAGCATGGCGAGAATGATAGTGGACATCTGTAGGATGTAGTGGTTGAACAGAGCTGGTTCTTCCCACCGGTGGGTCTTGAGTGCGGTGTGGAGGCCGTAGGCGGTGACGAGCAGGAAGAAGCCTTCGAGTATCACGGCGGCGACGGTGACTTGTGAGCATGTGGTGTAACGTGACATGGCAAAAGCCCAGTAGACCGTGGCAAAGAGGCTGCAGGCGGTAAGCACCCAGTGGGCGGCGACCTGACGTCGGTGTCGACGTATCGCTTGGAGTAGCTCGGGTTTGACCCGGTAGGGCTGGGCGTTGTGGCGGGCGATGATTGCCTCCACGCGGCGGTTCAGTTCGTCCCAATGGGCTTGCAGCTCTTCCAGTATAGCGTCGTCCTGTGCGAGGTCGAAGCTGGTGTCGTTGTCCGTTATGCTGTCGTCACCGAAGCGGGAAGGATGATTATCTCCGGCGATACGCGTCCCGAAGCGGGACGAAAGATTATCTCCGGCGACTCGCGTCCCGAAGCGTGAAGGATGATTATCTCCGGCGATACGCGTCCCGAAACGGGACGAAAGATTGTCTCCGGCGATACGCGTCCCGAAGCGGGACGGATGATTATCTCCGGCGATACGCGTCCCGAAGGGGGACGGATGATTATCTCTGGCGATACGCGTCCCGAAACGGGACGGATGATTATCTCCGGCGATACGCGTCCCGAAACGGGACGGATGATTATCTCCGGCGATACGCCGGTGTTTTCTTTTGTTCATAGGTCTTGTTCATTAAGTTTTATCAGTTTCTTTGTGATACGGTGAATGCGTTGCCGCACGTTGACGGTGGTGAGTCCGAATGCCTTGGCGATTTCGCTGTGGCTTTTCCCGTCGAGGTAGAGATAGAGCATCTGTCGGTCGTCCTCGCTGCTGAGGCGTTCGATGAGGTCGTAGAGTATGTCGTGGTAGGGGATGGTGGTCTCGTCGGCGATGTCGCCGCAAACCTCATCGTTCAGTTCGACAAAGATGGGCATCCGTTTGTGGGTGCGGTATTTCAAGGCACCGACCTTGATGGCGATGCTTGTGACCCAGGTGTTTGCTTTGCTCATGCCCTGAAAAGTTGGCCAGTTTTCCCACAGTGCGCAGAGGATGTCTTGGTAGAGGTCTTGGAAGTTTTCGTTGTTGCGTTTGGAGTAGTACAGACATACCTTCAACACGCTGCCCCGGCAATGCTCGAGCATGTCGATGAAGTCGGCTTGTCGTTTGGTCTCGTTCGCCATCGCTTTACATTATGGTGTTTGTTGTCATCTCTGTATGCTCAACGGGACGGTTGTCGGTTCTTTTTGGAGAATAAAACATTCCCTCCCATGTAAGATTAGTTGCAAAATGGGGGGAAATGTGACAGGAGGGACGAAAAAAAAGTTATCACGGCACGCTGTCATGCGGCAGAGGGCGTGGAGCCGGTGAGGTCGTGCAGGCGTGCGATGGCCTGGCCGATGCTGCCGGTGTTGTCGCACACCAGGGTGAGGCGTTCGGGAGTCTCGCGCAGGTGTACGTCGGCGGGGTGGGCCTGGGCATAGCGTATCATCTGCATGAAGTTCGGGGAGCGGTAGAAGGGATTCTGCTGGTTGGCGACGAAGTGGCAGACCATGCGTTTCTGTTTGAGGACGAGTTTCTCGATGCCGAAGTCCTTGGCCATGCGGCGTAGGGTGATGGTCTTGACCAGCTCCTCGGTGGCCGGGGGGATGGGACCAAAGCGGTCGATAAGGCGGCTGCGGTAGGCGTCGAGTTCCTCCTCGGTGCTGAGGTCGTTGAGTTCCTTGTAGAGCAGCAGGCGCTCGCTGACGCTGGTGACATAGCTGTCGGGCAGGAGCACCTCGAGGTCGGTTTCGATGACACACTCTTTGACGTACTCGTGGCGCTCCTCGATCTCCTGCTGGAAGAGGTCGCGGAATTCGGTCTCTTTGAGTTCTTCGATGGCCTCGTTGAGGATTTTGTGGTACATGTCGTAGCCGATGTCGCTGATGAAGCCGCTCTGCTCGGCGCCGAGGATGTTGCCGGCGCCGCGGATGTCGAGGTCGCGCATGGCGATGTTGAGGCCGCTGCCGATGGTGCTGAACTCCTCGATGGCTTTGAGGCGCTTCTGGGCTTCGTCGGTGAGGACGCTGTAGGAGGGGATGAGCATGTAGCAGAAGGCTTTCTTGTTGCTGCGCCCCACGCGGCCGCGCATCTGGTGGAGGTCGCTGAGACCGAAGTGCTGGGCGTTGTTGATGATCATGGTGTTGGCGTTGGGGATGTCGAGGCCGTTCTCGATGATGGCTGTGGAGACGAGGACGTCGATTTCGCCTTCGAGGAAGCGCATCATGGTCTCCTCCACCTCCTTGCCGTCCATCTGGCCGTGGGCCATGGCCACGTGGGCGTCGGGGACCAGGCGGCTGACAAGGCCGGCCATCTCGGGCAGGTTCTCGACGCGGTTGCTGACGAAGAAGGTCTGTCCGCCGCGCGACATCTCGTAGCGGATGGCGTCGCGGATGGTCTCTTCGTCGAAGGGGCATATCTCGGTCTGGATGGGCTGGCGGTTGGGGGGTGCAGTGCGGATGACGCTGAGGTCGCGGGCACCCATGAGGGAGAACTGCAGGGTGCGGGGGATGGGGGTGGCCGTGAGTGTGAGGCAGTCGACGTTGACCTTCATCTGGCGGAGCTTCTCCTTGGCGCTGACACCGAATTTCTGCTCCTCGTCGATGATGAGGAGACCGAGGTCGCGGAACTTGAGGTTTTTGTTGGTGATGGCGTGGGTGCCGATAAGGATGTCGATTTTGCCCTCCTCCACACGGCGGTAGATGTCGTTCTTCTCGCGGGTGGTGCGGAAGCGGTTGAGGTAGTCGATGTTGACGGGGAGCCCTTGGAGGCGTTCGCGGAAGGTGTTGTAGTGCTGGAAGGCGAGGATGGTGTTGGGCACCAGGACGGCCACCTGCTTCGAGTCGCAGCAGGCCTTGAAGGCGGCGCGGATGGCCACCTCGGTCTTGCCGAAGCCCACGTCGCCGCAGACGAGGCGGTCCATGGGGGCGGACTCCTCCATGTCGTGCTTGACATCCTGTGTGGCTTTGAGCTGGTCGGGGGTGTCCTCGTAGAAGAAGGAGGCCTCGAGTTGTTGCTGCAGGTAGTTGTCGGCACTGAAGGCAAAGCCGCGCGAGGCTTTGCGTTTGGCATAGAGGGCAATGAGGTCCTTGGCAATGTCCTTGACCTGTTTCTTGGTTTTCTGTTTGAGGATTTGCCAGGCGTTGCTGCCTAGGCGGTTGAGGGTGGGGGCAGTGCCTTCTTTGCCCACATAGCGGCTTATCTTGTGAAGGCCGTGGATGCTGATGTAGAGGGTGTCGTTGTTTTTGTAAAGGAGGCGTATGACCTCTTGGGTGTGGCCGTTGGTGGTGATTTTCTCCAGTCCGCTGAAGCGGCCCACGCCGTAGTCGATATGGGTGACATAGTCGCCTGGCTTGAGCTCGAAGAGCTCCTTGAGGGTGAGGGCCTGGTGGGTGTCGCGCATGTCGCGGACGGTGTATTTGTGGTAGCGCTCGAAGATTTCGTGATCGGTGAAGCAGAGGAGGTGCTCGGTGTCGTCGACAAAGCCGTGATTGGGCTGGCACTGGAGGAACTCGACATGGTCGATGATGTTGTCGATGTGAATGCTGCGGCCATTGTCGAGGGAGACGGGGTCGTTGGTGGCGTCGGTGCCGGCAAAGACTTTCTCGAGGCGTCGCTGCTGCTGCTCGTTGGCGACGGTGATGATGGTGCGGTAGCCGCGGTCGCGGTATTGGGTGAGGGTGTCGATAAGGAGGTTGAACTGCTTGTTGAAAGGAGGCTGGGGCTGCGAGAGGGTCTCGACGGCAGCGGCGTTGGGGAAATAGTTGCTGTTGCCCTGCTCGATGATGCGGCAACGGAGGAGCGACTTGAGGAACTCGTTGCCGGAGCAGTAGTGCTGGCTGTCCTGTCCGGCATTGGAGAAGAGGGTCTGGATGGTTTCGGTGACGAACATGAGCCCCTGCACCCATACGAGGTCGTTGCTGCCGAAATAATGGACAAGCGGCACCTTCTCCTCGACGGTGACGGTGTCGGGCTGGCGGGTGGCCATATTGGGCAGGATGCTGATTTGGTCGTACTGCTTGATGGAGAGCTGCGTGACGGGGTCGAAGGTGCGGAGGGACTCGATGGTAGTGTCGAAGAATTCGATACGGTAAGGGTGCTCGTTGGCAAAGGAGAAGACGTCGACGATGCCGCCGCGCACGGCGTATTGCCCGGGCTCCACCACAAAGTCGACACGGTCGAATTCGTATTCCTGCATGATGTCGACAATGAAGTCGATATCGGTGTCGGTGCCTTTGGTCAGGCGGAGGGTGTTGCGGGTGAGTGTACGCGAAGAGACCACCTTCTCGTAGAGTGCCTCGGGATAGGTGACGATGGTCATGGAGCGGCCGCTGTTGAGCTGCTTGACCACCTCGCTGCGCTGAAGGATGTTGGCGTTGTCGGTGGTGAGGAGGTCGCCGCCGTCGTCGTCGACCTGGGGCGGCTGGTCCGGGGCACCGGACTGTGGGCTCTTGCGACGGGGTTTGCGGTAGGAGGAGGGGAAGAGCAGTGCCCGTTTCTGGTCGAAATCGGCATCGGTCTCCTCAAGCAGCATCTCGATGTCGTTGAGCATGTAGTATGCTTCCTCCTTGTTGCCTGCAATAATCAGCTGGTCGCGGTCGGGGTTGAGCAGGGCGATGGTGGCGGCCACTATGGCCGAGAGCGACCCCGTCATACCATGGACGTGGATGCGGTCTTCGCTGGAATGAATAAGGTTGTTGATTTTTTCAACAATCTGAGAATTAGTGTATATGTCGGTTAGTAGCATGTCTGTAAAGCTTTGCAAAGATACGAAAAAGGTTTAAGTTTTGAATGTTTTGTGTCGAAAAGGTTTGGCATCCGTGAGGTTTGGGGCTGTTTTCCCACCAAAACCTCGAAGAGGTTGCATCTCAATAACCCCGCACTAAGCGCCCGAAGGGAGCACAGTGTCTACTGCGTCCCTGTGTCCCGAAGGGACACAACAAGGAGTGGTGGGTATTACGAGGAAGACCACGCCGAGAGCCCCAGTCGCTTCTTTTGGCCGTCGAGGACACAATAATTCAGCCCGTATTGCGTTATGAAGGCATGGATAAAATAACAATACTGTGGGCCGACGATGAAATCGACCTGTTGAAACCGCACATCCTTTTCCTGAAGGAGAAGGGCTATGAGGTAATCCCCGTGATGAGTGGCACCGAGGCTTTGGACGAGCTGGACGAACACAACAACAAGGTGGACATCGTCTTCCTGGACGAGATGATGCCGGGCCTGAGCGGACTGGAGACATTGACGCAGATAAAGGCGCGATACCCCCAGGTGCCGGTCATCATGATCACCAAGAGCGAGGAGGAGCACATCATGGACGAGGCCTTGGGCAGCAAAATCAGCGACTATCTTATCAAGCCCGTGAATCCAAGCCAGATTCTGCTGGCCATCAAGAAACATACCGAGGCCCGCCGACTGCAGAGCGAGCGCTCGACGCTGACATATCAGCAACAGTTCCGCGAGATAAGCATGGAGCTGTCGGGCCGGCTGGACCATGAAGGTTGGATGCAGCTGTATCGCAAGTTGGTGTATTGGGATTTGGAGCTTAGCAGCACCGACGACGAGAATATCCATCAGATCTTTTCGTCGCAGAAAGAGGAGGCCAACCAGCAGTTCTGCAAGTATTACGAGAGTAATTATGTGGACTGGCTGGTCAACACCGCCACCACCACCGAGAAGCCGCAGCTCTCCACCACTGTGTTGCGCGACAAGCTGTTCCCCCTGCTCAAAGAGAACCGCCCGACGTTCCTGATTGTCATCGACAATTTCCGCTACGACCAGTGGAAGTATCTGCAAAGCGCTATCGAGCAGTATCTCCGCACCGAGGAGGACGGCATGTACTACAGCATCATCCCCACCACCACTCAGTTTGCCCGCAATGCCATGTTCGGCGGACTGATGCCGTCGGAGATAGAACGCAAGTATCCGCAGTATTGGGTGAACGAAGACCAGGAGGGATTCAAAAACCAGTATGAGAACGAGCTCCTCGACGAGAACCTGCGACGCCACGGCCTCAACATCAAGCATAGCTACAACAAGGTGCTCAACGCCCAGTATGGCCGTAAGCTGGTGGACAGCATCCCCAACCTCTTGCAGAACAAGCTGAATGTGATTATCTACAACTTTGTAGATATGCTGTCGCATGCCCGTACCGACTCGAATATTGTGCGCGAACTGGCTGTGGACGAGAAGGCTTACCGCTCGGTAACCCTCAGCTGGTTCGAACACTCGCCGTTGATGGAGGTGTTCAAGGCGCTGGTCGGGCGCGATGTGAATGTGGTCATCACCACCGACCATGGTTCGGTGAGGATTGACAACCCCGTGAAGGTGAAGGGCGATGCCAGTGTGAGCGTCAACCTGCGTTACAAGCAGGGCAGGCTCTTGGACTACAACCCCAAGGAGGTGTTTGAGGTGAAGGACCCCGCCAAGGTGTTCCTCCCGCGCAGGCATATCACCTCGCCTTACATCTTCTGCCGCAGCAACGATTTCTTTGCCTACCCCAATAATTACAACCAGTACGTGCAGTATTACAAAAACACATTCCAGCACGGCGGCATCTCGATGGAGGAGATATTGATACCCTTCGTCATCTTGAAGCCCAAAGCGTAACCCATCGATTAAACCCAAATCGGTCAATAGGGTTTATGGCAGATTAGTATTTGTTTCGAGCAGATTGGCCGCATCGCTGGCGAAGGCGTAGCGGGCTACGGCGAGACAGGGATGTGGACAAGATGCCGAAAGAAATGCTGATATGGCATAAACAGACCTAAAAAAGACGAGATTGATTGAAAAGTCGGCCTAATGACCGATTTGGGTTAAACCTTTGGGAGAAGAAACCAAACGGGCACCAGTTTCTGCATAGAGACTGGTGCCCGTTGGATATGGGTGGGCTCAGAGCCCCTTCATCGTAAGGGAAATGCGGCGTCGGCGAAGGTCTACGTCCAGCACCTTGACGCGCACATGCTGGTGGAGGGTCACCACCTCCGACGGGTCGTTGACACGGCGGTTGGCCAACTGGCTGATATGCACGAGACCGTCCTGGTGCACACCGATGTCGACGAAGGCCCCGAAGGCCGTGATGTTGGTGACAATGCCCGGCAGCTCCATGCCTGCCTTCACGTCCTCGATGCGGCTGATGTTCTTGTCGAATTCAAAAACTTCGAAACGTGCGCGCGGGTCGAGGCCAGGCTTGTCTAGCTCTTTCATGATGTCCTGCAGGGTGGGCAGGCCGCAGTCGGCCGTGACATATCGGTTGATGTCTATCTTTTGGCGCAGGTCTTTGTCGCCCATCAGCTGGTCTACTGTGGCACCGGCATCGGTGGCCATCTGCTGCACCAGCGCATAGCGTTCGGGGTGGACGGCGCTGCGGTCGAGGGGGTTGTCGCTCTCCCTTACACGCAGGAATCCGGCGCATTGCTCGAAGGCTTTGTCGCCCAACCGCTCCACTTTCTTCAACTCTTGGCGCGACGAGAAAGCCCCTTGGCGGTTGCGGTAGTCCACTATCTTGTCGGCGAGGGCGGGACCTATGCCGCTGACATAGCTGAGCAGTTCGCGGCTGGCGGTGTTCAGCTCCACGCCTACGCTGTTGACGCAACTCACCACCACATCGTTGAGGCTGTCCTGCAGCAACGACTGGTTCACGTCGTGCTGGTATTGCCCCACGCCGATGCTCTTGGGGTCTATCTTCACCAGCTCGCTGAGGGGGTCCATGAGGCGGCGTCCGATGCTGACGGCGCCGCGCACGGTGACGTCGTACTCAGGGAATTCGCGGCGTGCCACCTCCGAGGCGCTGTAGACCGAGGCTCCGTTCTCGCTCACCATGACGGCGATGACCTTCCCTTTGAAGTGGCAACGCTTCACCACCTCCTCTGTCTCGCGGCCTGCCGTGCCGTTGCCGATGGCGATGGCTTCGATATGGAAGGCTTCGACCAGGGCCTCCAGTTTGGCGATGGCGGCACGCTCTTCGCGCACGGAGGTGAAGGGGTAGATGGTCTCGTTGTGGAGCAGCTGCCCCTGAGCATCGAGGCACACGGTTTTGCATCCCGTGCGGAAACCGGGGTCGATGGCCAGGATGCGTTTCTGTCCTAGTGGCGAAGCCAGCAGCAACTGGCGAAGATTGTCGGCGAAGATACGGATGGCCTCCTTGTCGGCTTTTTCCTTAAGGAGGTTGTGGAACTCGGTCTCGATGGAGGGCTGCAGCAGGCGTTTGTAGCCGTCGCGGACGGCCAAGCGCACCTGCTCCGACGACTCGTAGCGGCCGCTGATAAACTGCCGCTCCAAAGCCTCGAGGGCGCTGTCGTCGCTCTCGGGCATCACGTGTACGCGCAGCATCCCCTCCTCCTCGCCGCGGAAGAGGGCAAGGATACGGTGCGAGGGCGCTCGGAGGGCATTCTCTTTCCAGTCGAACCACGACTCGTACTTGTCGGCCTCCTCCTCTTTGTTCTTCACCACCTTCGAGGTGAGCTGGGCACTGCGCCGGAAAATGTTGCGGATACGGTTCCTGGCCTGTGCGTTCTCGCTGACACGCTCGGCAATGATGTCCCTTGCTCCTGCCAGGGCCTCCTCGGCGGTGTTTACCCCCTTGTCGGGATTGACGTACTTGGCGGCCATCTGGCTGATGTTGCAGGAATACTGCTTCTGCAACTCGTTGGCCAGCGGCTCCAGGCCGCGTTCAATGGCCATGGTGGCGCGGGTGCGGCGTTTGGGTTTGTAGGGGAGGTAAAGGTCCTCCAACTCGGTCATATTGGCGGCGGCGAGAATCTGCTGCTCCAGCTCGGGGGTGAGCTTGCCCTGTTCGTTGATGGAGGCAAGGATGGCCTCGCGGCGTTTGTCCAGCTCCTTCAGCTTGACCAGCAGGTCGCGGATGGCGGTAATCTGTACCTCGTTCAGGCTTCCGGTCACCTCTTTGCGATAACGGGCGATGAAGGGGATGGTGGCTCCCTGTTCCAGCAGTTCGATGGTCTTCTCCACCTGACGGGGGCCAAGGTTAAGTTGTTCTGCTATAGTGGTTGCGTAGTTCATGGCTGATGGCTTTTCGTATAGACAAAGAGAGCCCGCAGGGCGGGCTCTCGATAGAGTGTGGAAAAATGTTATTTCTTAACAATCTTCTCGGTGGCGACACCGTCGTTGGTGATAACGCGCACGAAGTAAACACCGTTGGCCAGTTCGGACATGTCAATGCTGTTCACGTTCTGTTCGGTCATCACGGTGCGGCCGTTGATGTCAAGCACGCTGACTTCCTTCACGCCATTGGCAGCAATGTTGAGGATGCTGGTGGTGGGGTTGGGGTAGAGGGCGATGCGGCTGTCGTTCGCCTCCTCGATACCGGCGTGGTTGCCAGCGGTGATGCTGAGGTCGTCAATAATCAGCCAGTACATGTTGGTGATGTTGAAGTGACGGAAAGCGATGACAATATCCTGTCCGGCGAAGCCAGCCAGCGAGCGGCTGTGCTTGGTCCAGGTTTGGCCGACAGTGGGAGCACCTTCGAAAATGGTGTAGGTAAAGCTTTCGGGCTTTCTGTTGGTGGTGGAGACATACACTCCATAATGGTCGGCAAAGTCTCTAGCATCCATGCCATACTCCCACCATTCAATTGTAGCGCCTTCGGCAGGAACTGTAATCTTGGGGGTCATGAACCAGTTGTCGGGATTGAGCGCACCGATGTAGTTGATGAACGAAGCGGAATTGATAGCGTCGGAGCCACCATGGACCGGGGGCTGACTGAACACCTGGCTGCCTTTCATCCATTGGTAACCGTCGCCATCAGCATCGATGAATTGCCAGTCGGAAATATCGTCGGAGGATTCGAAACCGCAGTTATAGGGAAGACTCAACACACGATAAGAAATGATGTTGATAGTGGTGGAGGAAGTGGCTGTTTCGTCACCAAGGGTGGCGGTCAGGGAAACAGTGTGGTTGCCGCCAGTGGCGAAAGCGGTGGTGGCGGAGGAACCTGTGGCAGTGGCGGGGTCGCCTCCGTCAAAGCTCCAGCTAAAGGTGGCAGAGGCAGGACCGGCAGCGGTGAAAGTAACCGCATCACGGAAATCGGCAGTGGCGGGTCCGGCGATGCCAACTCTCAATGCAGGAGCAGTGGCACTGGTGGTGGCTTTAATCATCCAAGTGTATAGAAGTTGGTCGTTGACTTCGTAGATGGGTCTCCAGCTGTTGCTCACGTATACAAGGCTACCATTGGGGTCGCCACAGAATTGCACAGCGGCTGCGGGATATGAGTCACCGCTTTTGAAGGTAATCCAAAGATCCTTGTTGTTGTCGAGCTGGAGTTTGTCGTAAATGGGCAAGGTGTTGTAGGTTTCACCGCTGACAGCGTAAGTGAACTGGTAGAGCAGATCGTTGGGAGTGGGGTCGGCATCAGGGGCGGTCTGATAAACCATCAATGTGTAGTGGCCGTCGTTCGGGGCATAGACCTCAACATTGTCCAAATAGTTGCGGTTGGCCATAAAGGCGGCAGGGTATTTGACACCCCAAGTGGTGCTGCTGCCAGCACCGATAGAAGTGACATATTCGCCTGTAACATCATAGCTCATGGTGTTGCCCCAATCCCATTCGGCAACATTGACCTCAAGGGTCTCAGAGGTGGTGCCGATAGTGTTGGTGACATTGACGGTGACGGTGTAGACGCCTTCGGAGGGGAAGACAACCGAGATGCTCTCGCCTGAACCAGTGCTGGGAGTGGCACCGGGGACGGACCATGTGATGTCGCTAACAGTCTCAACACTGACGTAGTTTGCGGTGTAAGTGAAGCTGTTGTTGGGAACAACACTGGTAAAACCTTCAATCTCAACAATGGGAGCATGATTGGGACGAGGATAGATGTCCATCAAATGGGCAATGGCGGCTACAGCCTCGTTGGCATCGTAAGGACCAAAGCCCCAGTCGGTACCATAAACATCGGTCCAATAGCCGGAAGGCGAAATGAACACGACGGTGGGGAAGCCTTCAATTGGGGTATTGATGAAGCTGGCGGCATTGGCATCGTCAACGATGGGGTAGGGAATAGTGCCACCGTTGGTCCAGTCGCCTGCGGAGTTACCGCCACCGGTGATACCTTGTCCGACGGGAGTGTTATCGTCTGCCTCAACCCACATCACAAAGACTTGGTCGCCCAGCTGCGAGTGGATGGCCTCGAGAATATGATTTTGGTGCATGGTCCAGCACCAGCCACACCATATTGCCGAGTAGTCAATGACAACACCTTTGCCGGCGGCCAGCGTATCGGCCACGTTGATGGTGTCACCATTGATGTCTACAAGGTTGAATAGCGTGCCAATCTGTGACCAGCTGGGCATTGCATTCACCCCTTTGGAAGGAAGTGCCTCACGGCAGATGGGTTTAGCCTTGAATTGTGCAAATGAGGCGGAGCACATCAGCACTGCAAGTGCAACTAATAAGATTTTTTTCATTTTTACTTTGTCTTGTTATTAGCCATCAGACCCCTCGGCTTTTTAAAGAATGTTGATTATTAATATGTTAAATAATTGTCACATGTTTATTCTAACATGCAAAGATACATTTTTTTTGTCACCTTGCAATTTTTTTTTGTAATAAAGGAGACTTTTTTGCGCACCCCGAAGGGATGGGCTAAAAATAACGCTGTAATAACGATGGACACAGTATGCAATAAGCATAATAGCTTAACATAATAGCTTAACAAGTTCTCGAGGTTGAATCTATACAGCCCAAACTGTCCAGCCCGCAGCAATAAAAACAACTTTTTTTCGTTATGTTGCAAAAAATGCGTATTTTTGCATTGCGAAATGTATAAAGAATTATGAAGAAATCTATCTTGATTGCTGCACTGCTCCTTGCGGTTTTCTCTGCTAATGCTCAGCGTGTTAGCTCCCGTGCCAAAGCAGTCCGTATGCTTGCTTACGCCCGTCCCGAATACCAGGTCAAAGACGTAAAAGTCTATGCCGACACCATGACGGTCTTCTCTTTGGCCGACTATCCCATCTACCCATTAGGCAAATGGAGTAATGTCGAACAGTTCATCACCAACAACCAGCTCCTTTGGTATCGCGAGAGCGGATACAAATCCTTCTACGACACCATGACCGTGGCTGTTAACACCCTCAAACGTCTCGACGGCACCAACATCAACTTCTACCGCAGTATTTGGACCGACAAACTTGAGATGATTTATGCCAAGATTACCGACACCGCCGTGGTGCTCGACAACGGCATCCGTGTTGGCATGTCCAAAGAAGAGGTGTTCAAAACCGTCTTCAAGAGCTACCCCAAATCCTACACCGCCGACATCAATGTGCTGAAAGTCATTGCCGGAGCCGCCGAAGTGGGCGAAATCTACACCTTCAAGGGCAAAAAACTCCGTCACATCCAGATTGTCAGCCGCTACAAATATTATTAATTCACAGCCTCCGGGCCATTCGATAGTTGACGAGGGGAGGTGGCCTGCACCGCCCCTCGTTTGTTAAACAAACATTACAGCCATGCGCAAAATAGGTCTTTTCTTCGGCTCGTTCAACCCCATCCATATCGGGCACCTCATCATCGGCAATGCTATGCTTGCCCATTGCGACCTCGACGAGGTGTGGTTTGTCGTCTCGCCCCAAAACCCTCTCAAGGAACGCAAAACCCTCCTCGCCGACCAACAGCGGCTGGAGATGGTCCGCCTCGCCGTCCACGACAACTACCGCATGCGTGCCTGCGACGTCGAATTCCATCTCCCCATTCCCTCCTACACCGTGCTTACCCTCGCCCACCTCGGCGACAAATACCGCGACAAGCAGTTCTGCCTTATCATGGGCTCCGACAACCTCGAGACTTTCGAGCGGTGGCGCAACTGGGAGTTCATCCTCGAACACTACCAGATCTACGTCTATCCCCGTCCCGGCCACACCGACTGCAAACTCGCCAGCCACCCCAATGTCACCATGGTCGAGGTACCGCAGATCGACATCTCATCCACCTACATCCGCGAGCAGATACGCCAGGGGCACGATGTCCGTTACCTCCTTCCCGAGCCTGTCTATCAGTACCTCACCGAGATGCATTTCTACGAGAAACAATAATCTGCGCAGATAAAAAAATAAAAGGCCAAAAGTCGAGGTGAATCGTCTTTTGGCCTTTGTCGTTCTTTCAGCTCAGGGGTTGGCAGTCACCCCTCGTCGGATGGGGTTGACTCCCTGTGTAGCGGTCGGAGGCACCTGTTGGTGTAGGTGTCGTGCGGTTATTCTTTCTTGCTGCGGCTGCGGCTCTTCTTTTCCGGGGCGGCAGTCGAAGTGACCAGGGTGGTGCCACCGCTCTTCCGCGGTCTTCCCACCCGTTTGGGCTGAGCGGCCTCTTGGGCGGCCTTCTCGTTTGCAGCAGCCTCTTCGGCGGCCATGCGGGCAAGCTCCTCGGGCGGTATCTCGGCATTGGCGAATATCTCGCTGTCAATGTCCATCAACTCCTCGTCGGTAGGCTCGTACTCATCGTCCGGGTCGGTGTCGTCACCCTCCTTGTCGTCGTTATAGTCGTCGTAACCCTCCGAGTCGGCATCGTCGCTGAAGGCCTCCTGCAGTTCGGCACCCAGCTCGCCCAGCGAGCCATGCTCCGTCGTGCGTTTCTTGCCGTTCTCCATGGTGTCGTCGTAGGTACCGTGCCGCACCTCGCGTTCGCGGTGCGTCGGGTCTTCCTCTTCCTTCTCCAGTGCCTCCTGTATCGGGGCAAACTGAGTCTCGGCCTTCTCCACCTCCTCGTCGAAGTAGTCCTTCTCCGACTCGTCGTCGGTATAGGTGGTGTCGATCTTGACATCAAACTTTATCATGTATACGGTGTCCTCAGTTTCCATCGGGACAACAAAAATTGTCTCCCCGTTCGGTTTCTCGAATCGTTGTATATGCTCTTTATATCCCTCGGGATAACGCTCCATAAACAATTCTTTTAGTTGGTCAGAAAGATTCTTGTAGCTGACTATCAGGTTCTTTTTATGAGTTCTGCGAGTATTCATAAGGTTGAATTTTTGTGCAAGTATAACAACTATTTTTCAAACAAACACTTTTTTTTCAATAAAAAGTTATCAACAACCATATTTTTTCCTTTTGCACAATAAAAAGCATGTCGTTTTGTTATACGAATAATATGGCTAAACGGCTCCTCTTCCTCCTCCGCCTGTATGTGACGCTGCTGCTGCTGTTCGTCACCCAGAAGCTGCTGTTCATGCTTTTCAATCTACCCTATGCCGAGGGCACCACTGCGGGAGGATGGCTCGGAGTGCTTCTCCACGGTCTGCGTCTCGACTCCGTCACCGCCTGCTACCTGATGATTGTTCCCGTGCTGGTGGTGACCCTCTCCTTTTTCCTCTACAAAATCCCCGTCAAGCGGGTGCTCACCTTCTACTATGCCCTGGCCGCTCCGCTCATGGCCCTGGCCTTTGCCGCCGACATGGTGCTGTACCGTTTTTGGGGAGCCAAGATGGATGCCGCCGACCTCATCTATGCCGCCAATCCCGCCGATATGCTGGCCAGCCTCACCCTTCCGGCCATCATCGTGGGCGCGCTGCTCCTCGGCCTGCTCGTCTTCCACTATCTGCGTCGCTTGCGTCATGCCACGCCCCAGGGTTTCGACAAGGTGCATCCGGCCTCGTCGCTGGTAATGCTTGTCGTGTTGGCACTTCAGTTCGTGGGCATTCGCGGCGGCGTGAGCGACTCCACCGCCAATGTCAGCTACGCCTATTTCTCCTCCACACCCTTTCTCAACCACTCCGCCATCAACCCCCTCTTCAATATCACCCACTCCCTCTTCAAGACCGAGGACCTTGCCGCACAGTTCCCTTTCTACGACGACGACCGCCTTGCCGACCTCACCGCCGATGCCTACCCCGTCGACGGCACCCCGTCCGATACGCTTCTCTCCGTCACCCGCCCCGACATCCTGCTGGTGATATGGGAGGGCGCTGGCAGCGAGATGATGCTCAACGACAGTGTGGGCCCAAATTTCCTCCGTTGGAAAGAACGCGGCGTCTTTTTCTCGCAATGCTACGCCAACAGCTTCCGTACCGACCGCGGGCTGGTGTCCATCGTCAACGGCTGGCCGTCGCTGCCCACCACTTCGCTCATGAAAAAGGCCGACATGGGCCGACGTTTGCCCTCCATGGCCCGTGCCTTGCAGCGGGCAGGCTATGCCACAGCCTTCCTCTACGGCGGCGACATCGACTTCACCAATATGCGCGGACACCTCTCCGAGTCCGGTTTCGAGCAGGTGGTTGGGCAGGAATACTTCTCCGCCGCCCGCGTGCGCTCCAACTGGGGCGTGGCCGACGAGGAGCTGTTCCGACTGCTGCCCACTGCCCCTCGCCACCCCTCGCTCACCGCCTTGCTCACCCTCAGCAGCCACGAACCTTGGGATGTGCCCGAGCCCGGAAAGACCGGCGGTTCCCGCATCAAGTACAACCCCCTGCAGGATGCCCGCCGCAACGCTTTCGCCTATACCGACGCTTGTCTGGGCAGCCTGCTCGACAGCCTCAGCCGCACCCCTTCGTGGGACAGTCTGCTGGTGGTAGTGGTGGCCGACCACGGCGTGCCTGTCGACGGCCTACAACCCGACGGCAAGCATCTGGCCACGCGCATACCCATCCTTTGGGTAGGGGGAGCCGTGAAGCAGCCACGCACCATCGACCGCCTGATGAACCAGTCCGACCTTGCCGCCACCCTGCTGGCACAGCTCGGCCTTGCCGACAGCTCGTTCCGTTTCAGCCGCAACGTCCTCGCCCCTTCCTACCGTTTCCCCTTTGCCGTCAATGCTTACAAGAATGGCCTTTACTACATCGACACCACCGGTGTGACGGCCTACGACTGCCTCTCCCTTTCCGAAACTGACGCCGCCTACCCCTCCGACACGCTCCGTCTGCAGCGCACCCAGGCTTTGCTGCAACTGTGGTATACCACCACGGGAAGATTGCGGTAGACCGCACCCTGTCGACGGTTTCGCTATTTGTTTGAAGGGTCGTTCAATACAGCCTCGTTCCTCCATCGTTAACGCCTCGTTAACCGTTTTAGTGTAGGATAACGATGCTATAAGTATGCTGTAACGATGCAGGATTGAACGAAGTAAGGGTATTGTCAATCCAACTGCTCGGTCTTGCCGGTGGCGGAGTTGAAACCAAAATGTTTGAGCAGGTTGGCGATGGAGCGCAGGAACGGTGTGGGACGGGCGGGAGCACCGTTGCCGCTGACGGTGGAGTAGGTGAAGCAGAGGTGTCGGCGTGCCCGCGACATGGCCACATAGAACCGGCGTGCGTCTTCGCGTATGTGATATTGGTCGTTATTCACCACATTGTAGTAGTAGGGGTACGACCCCTCGACAGCGTTGAAGACGATGACGCTGTCGAATTCGAGTCCTTTGGCTTTGTGGGCGGTGGCGATAAAGAAACGCTCGGAGGCGTGGTTGAGCATGCTCGAGCTGTCGCAGAGGTCGCTCTCGCGCAGGGTGTTGATTTCGGTGAGGTAACGGTCCAGTTGCTCGCGGAAAGTGGGTGCCACGTCCGTGTCGACTACGTCGTAGGTGAGGAAGTCGAGTATGTGCTGCCATTTGTCGATGGGTTCGACGATGCCCTTGTCCAGCAGGTGGCGGTAGATGTGGTTGAGTTCGTCGGCGATGGCCGGCAGGGCCCCGGCCGGGGTGGGCTCGGTGGAGTAGAGCCGCTGGCTGCTGTGGAGGAAAAGCCCGAGGTAGGTCTGGCGGAAGTTTGCTGCCAGGCTGAGCAGTGCCGGGGTATGGAGAAGGGCCTGCTGGGCAGGCAGGTAGTCCTCCGCCTTGCGGCGGCAGTAGGTGAGGAGGGAGAGGGTGGCCTTGACGTCGTCGATGGCGTTGTGCGAGTTGGTGCCTTCGAGGTGGAGGGTTTCGAGCAGCCGCTCGAGTTTGTACACCCGCAGACGGGGCTCGACAAGCCGGGTCAGTTTGAGGGTGTCGAAACGCTGGCGGTGGCCGAGTTGTATGCCGAGGGTACGGCTGACATTGTGGGTGAGGATGTTGAAGTCGAACTCGACGTTGTGGCCGATGAGGGTATGGCCTTGGCAGTAGTCGAGGAAACGGCTGAGACCTTCGCGGCGGCTGAGCCGTTCGCTGTTGAGATAGACGGAGAGCATGGGGTTCTCGTGGCCGCCCACCACAGGGGGAATCTCTTTGGTGGTCTCGATAATGATGTTGAAGTCGGAGCCTTCGACATAGTGTCCGTTGGCCACTTTGATGGCGGCTATCTGTATGATGTCGTCGTGGAAGATGTCGAGGCCGGTGGTCTCGGTGTCGAAGAGGACAATCTCTTCGTTGTCGAGCACCAGGACGAAGTGTTGCAGGTAGGTGTTGCTGTCGTAGATGAGGAGGTCGGTGGGCGAGACGGCGCAGGCGCGCAGCTGGCGCATGAGGTTGCGGGCCACGGCGTACTGGGGAATGACGTGGAGCAGGTGGAGCAGGCGTGCCCAGGCGATGAAGCAGGTTTCGTTGGAGATGATGTTGAGATGGGAGAAGAGGAGCTGGACGGTGGGGGCGGAGAAGAGGTCGCGCCCGGAGATTTTGAAATGGGGTGTGTCGCCGAATTCAAGGCTCAGCCGGTCGGCATTGGCGTTGGTGGGGACGATGATGGCCACGCGCCCGTTGGGGTCGAGGGTGGCATAGCGTTGCGCCAGCGACACGGCCAGGCGGTATTCGTCGGCCACGGGACGCCGGCAGAGGGTGCAGGGAGTGCCGTCGTGGGAGCAGCGGAGCTCGTCCTTGCGGTAGAGGTGGGAGAGGTCGTGGTGGCAGGCGTGGAAAGTGCAGAGGTCGGCAGGTTGGGGCGCGGTGCGGTCGGTGGAGGAGGGCAGGAGGTCGCTGCCGATGCCGAGCTGCGAGGTGGCATAGGTGTTGAAGAGGTTGAGCAGGTAGTGGGGCGAGCGGTGGTTCTGTCCCAGATGGTGGAGGTTGGCGCCGCAACGGTGTTTGAGCTCTTCGAGAGTGTCGAGTTTGGCTCCCACGAAGGAGAAGATGGCTTGCTGCTCGTCGCCTAGGTAGACGGTGGTGGCGTCGGGGGCGGAGAAGAGGTCGATGATGGCCACTTGGAGGAAGTTGAGGTCCTGCACCTCGTCGACTTGTATCCAACGGTAGCGTTGGTGGTCGGGGTCGTTGAGGGCGTGGAGGTAGGCTTTCTCCAGCAGGTCTTCGAAATCGAGCAGGCTGTCGGTCTCTTTGTATTCGGCATACAGGCGGGCAATCTCGGCTTTGCGCTGCCATTGGGGTTCGGTCAGACGGTCGAGGAGGTCGGCATGGACGATGAGTTTGTGTGGGAATCCGGCGGCTTGCTGGCTGAGGGCGTGCTGCAGGTTGACAATGTCGGAGGTGTAGCGCGAGTGGTCTTCGTCGGGACTGAGGCGTGCCAGATGGGTGATGATGCTTTCGGAGTCGAGGTCGTCGATGACGGCACTGTTCTGGGGAATTTTCTTCTGGTCGAAGAGATAGTTGGAGCAGAAGCGGTGGACGTTGCCGACAAAGAGGTCGTTGGGGACAGGGTTGTAGGTGTGGAGGCTGATGCGCTCGCGCATGGCACGGCTGGCGCGGTTGGTGAAGGTGAGGCAGACCATGTCGGTGTAGTCCACGCCACGGGCGTGGGCCTGGATGACACGCTGCGAAAGGATGAACGTCTTGCCGCATCCCGGGGGTGCCAATACAAGGTGCCGACCCTGGTCAATGTCGATGACGGCTTGTTGATCAGGGTCGGGGATGGTGGACATGGCGATTCATGTATATGTCAGAAACCAAAAGCAGGGCGGAGCCTCTCGGGGCTTTCGGTCTCGCTGAGGGTTATTCGACGGTGACGCTCTTGGCCAGGTTGCGGGGCTGGTCGACGTTGCGGCCCTTGGCGATGGCGACGTAGTAGGAGAGGAGCTGGAGCGGGATGACAGCGAGGAGGGGGACAAAGCAGTCGCGGGTGTCGGGGATGACAAAGCTGTAGTCGCTCATGTTCTTGACAACGGTGTCGTCCTCGGTGATGACGGAGATGATTTTACCCTTGCGGGATTTGATCTCCTGTATGTTGCTGACGACTTTCTCGTACATGCCGTGCTTGGGAGCGATGACGACAACGGGCATCTCCTCGTCGATAAGGGCGATGGGGCCGTGTTTCATCTCGGCTGCGGGGTAGCCTTCGGCATGGATATAGGAGATTTCTTTGAGCTTGAGGGCACCTTCGAGGGCGACGGGATAGTTGTAGCCGCGGCCCAGATAGATGAAGTTTTTGCAGTAGGTGAACATTTGGGCGAACTGGTCGATGTTCTTGTTGTTCTCAAGTGTCCACTGTATTTTGTCGGGTATCTGCTGTAACTCGTCGACGAGCATGTGGAACATCTCGTTGGAGAGGGTCTTCTTCTCCTTGGCGATGGCAAGGCCGAGGAGGCAGAGGGTGATGACCTGTCCGGTGAATGCTTTGGTGGAGGCGACGCCGATTTCGGGGCCTACGTGCAGGTATGTGCCGCTGTGGGTGGCACGGGGGATGGAGGAGCCGATGACGTTGCAGATGCCATAGAGGAAAGCTCCCTTCTCCTTGGCCAGCTGGATGGCCGCAAGAGTGTCGGCGGTTTCGCCCGATTGCGAGACGGCGATGACGATGTCGTCGGGATGGATAACGGGGTTCCGGTAGCGGAATTCGGAAGCGTACTCCACCTCAACGGGTATCTGGCAGGCCTCTTCGATGAAGTATTTGCCGATGAGGGCGGAGTGCCAGGAGGTGCCGCAGGCACAGATGATAATACGGCTGCAGTTGATGAACTTGTCGCGGTGGTCGATGATGCCGCTGAGGAGAACATCTTTCTGGGCTTTGTCGATACGGCCGCGGATGCAGGTGCGCAGGGCGTCGGGCTGCTCCCAAATCTCCTTGAGCATGAAGTGGGGGTAGCCGCCTTTTTCCAACTGGTCGAGGTTCATCTGCAGGGTGACGAGCTGCGGGGTCTGCTTCACGTTGCTGAGGTTGGTGATGTCGAGCAGGCCGGTGCGGTTCATGATGGCGATTTCCTCGTCGTTGAGGTAGATGACCTGGTTGGTGTATTCGATGATGGGAGTCGCATCGGAGCCGATGTAGAATTCAGGACGGCCGGAGGTCTTGTCCTTGCCTACACCGATGATGAGGGGACTGCCTTTGCGGGCGCAGACAATCTGGTCGGGATGGCTCTTCTCGAGAATGGCGATGGCATAGGCACCCACGACGTTCTTAAGCGCGAGCTGGACGGCATTGTAGAGGTCGCATTTGTGGGAGACCATCATGAATTCGACCAGCTGGACAAGCACTTCGGTGTCGGTCTCGCTGCAGAAGGTCATGCCGTTTTTCTCCAATTCGGTGCGGAGGGGTTTGTAGTTCTCGATAATGCCGTTGTGTACCAGCGAGAGGTTTTTGGACTGGGAGATATGCGGGTGAGCGTTGGTGGTGTTGGGTTCGCCATGAGTGGCCCAGCGGGTGTGGGCGATGCCGATGGTGCCGCTGATGTCCTTGTCCTCGACTGATTTTTCGAGGGCGGAGACTTTGCCTTTGGCTTTGTAGACGTTCAGTTCGCCTTTGTTGTTGATGAGGGAGATACCGGCACTGTCGTAGCCGCGATATTCAAGACGATGGAGGCCTTTAATCAAGATGGGGTAGGCGTCCTGATCCCCGATGTATCCTACTATTCCACACATAGTTTCTTGTTTGATAATTTGTTATACTAAATCACAACTGAATATTAAAATACAAAATTACAATTTTTTTTTGAGTTATGAATTTTTTTAGACGTTGTAGTGAAAAGTTATGTCATTCGGTGTGGGCTTAGTGGAAACGAATTCAGATTTATGTTAGTCGGATTGCAGTCTCCACGTATCACACGTAAAGATAATACGTGTGATTCGTGAGATACGTGGAGAAATACTGTGTGAATCGATTAACTAATTAACGAAATTACTATTTGTGAAATTCTCTTTGCCTGCACCAAGTTCGAAGTGCAGCTTGGCGATGCCGAGGTCCAAGCCGGCAAAGGGGGCGGGTTTAGCCGTGGCCTTCACCTTGTTGTTGGGCAGGAGGGTGAAATGGAAGTTCTGTCGGTTCATGGCTGTGGGGGCCAGCATGGCGCACTCCACCCCGCGACGGAACCAGTCGGGAGCACCTTTGATGTCGGCAAAGGTCTCGATGGGCTTGCTGGAGTGCTGCTTGCCTTGGTTCAGGCCGTGGCCGATGGCGATGACGGCGACGTACATCTCGTCGCGCTCCACTCGTACATTGTGATTCTTGGAGAATGTGCCTCCTACCCAGCAGGTATTTAGCCCCAAGGTCTGAGCCAGCAGCACAAGGCGTTCGCCCTCGTAGCCCAGGTTCTCCTGCAGCAGGGGGGACTGGTGGCCCACCATGGCAATGTAGTTCGTGGCCCCGCTGAAACGTAAGAACTTGGCGAGGATGCCCGACAGGGCTTTGGTGTCGCTTTGCACGAGCTGCATGTGCAGGTTCTTGGCGGCGTTGCTTTGGACGATTTGCTGGCGGAGGGCGTTGGCTTGCTCCTCGGAAAGAGGCTGGCTGCTGTACTGCCGTACAGAGTGCCGAGCAAGGATGGCTTCTTGTATGGTCATAGGTATATAGTATTTTAAAAGAGGGTAATACAGAATAGTATTACCCTCTTTTGTTATGCTGACATAGGTGTCTGCAAAGTGTGATGATTAAATAGTGTGGACGGCTTCAATGAGACCCTTGCCGATTTCGATGGCTTCCTCATTCTGGGGAATGAGTTTCCAGTGGCGCTGGGGCAGGGAGTGCTCAAGACCTTCGTGGATGTACTGTTTTTCCACGATGGGTTTCAGTTTCAGGAAGCCGCCGAGGACTACCATGTTGAACACCTTGCTGATGCCGAGTTCCTGAGCTTTGGCGGTAGCGGCAATCTTGTAGATGTTGATGTCCTTACGGGTGGGTTCGTGGGTGATGCCGTTGGGGTCGTAGATGAGCAGACCACCGGGCTTGACACTGTTCTCGAACTTGTCGAGGGACTGCTGGTTGAGGATGATGGCAGTGTCGAAGGTGTTGATGATGGGCGAGCTGATGCGCTCGTCGCTGATGATGACGGAGACGTTGGCGGTGCCGCCGCGCATCTCGGGGCCGTAGCTGGGCATCCAGCTGACCTCTTTATCTTGCA
>JAEEGG010004403.1_pt1 | contig 34155 bp, 14 predicted proteins | sample 9134161 | NCBI WGS metagenome assembly JAEEGG01 (sample SAMN16246543, study PRJNA631951) | gut metagenome | biome: gut microbiome; feature: rumen; material: CR-attached | host: Bos | place: Iran: Karaj | collected 2018-10 | reverse complement strand
CGAGGGAATGATCAAAGAATTGTTGGAAGAAAAGATTATTGGTTAATTGAGATATGAACAACGTATTTGTATATTGCGAAATTGAAGGTACTCAGGTACAGGAAGTATCTCAGGAGTTGCTGACCAAAGGTCGCAAGCTCGCCAATGAACTGAAGGTTGAGCTCCACGCCGTTGTTGCCGGAACTGGCATCAAGGGCAAGGTGGAAGACCAGATTCTGCCTTATGGTGTCGACAAGCTGTTTGTGTTCGACGCTAAGGACCTGTTCCCTTACACCTCAGCTCCCCACACTGATATCCTCGTGAACCTTTTCAAGGAGGAGCAGCCTCAGATCTGTCTGATGGGTGCTACTGTTATCGGTCGCGACCTCGGTCCACGTGTATCGTCGTCGTTGACCTCTGGTCTGACTGCTGACTGCACAGAGCTGGAGATTGGTCCGTATGAGGATAAGAAGAACGAGAAGGTGTATGAGAACCTGCTTTATCAGATTCGTCCTGCCTTCGGTGGTAACATCGTAGCTACCATCGTAAACCCCGACCACCGTCCCCAGATGGCTACCGTACGCTCTGGCGTCATGCAGAAGGCTATCTATGAGGGTGACTGCAAGAAGGAGGTTGTTTATCCTGAAGTTTCTAAGTATGTTAGCCCTGAGGCTTTCGTCGTGAAGGTTCTGGATCATCATGTTGAGGCTGCCAAGCACAACCTGAAGGGTGCGCCCATCGTGGTTGCTGGTGGTTATGGTATGGGCTCGAAGGAGAATTTCGACATGCTGTTCGACCTGGCAAAGGTGCTGCATGGTGAGGTTGGTGGCAGTCGTGCTGCCGTTGATGCAGGCTGGTTGGATCACGACCGTCAGATTGGTCAGACAGGTGTTACCGTTCACCCCAAGGTGTACATCGCCTGTGGTATCTCTGGACAGATTCAGCACATCGCTGGTATGCAGGACTCTGGTATCATCATCTCTATCAACAACGATCCCGATGCACCTATCAACCGCATCGCTGACTACGTGATTGTTGGTACTGTGGAAGAGGTTGTGCCTAAACTCATCAAGTATTATAAGCAGAATAGTAAGTAAATGAAAAAAAAACTATTTCTTTATTGCTGTTCTCGTCTTGGCTCTTATCATAGTTGACCGCCTGGCACTTCCGAAAGGAATCAGTTATGCTGTTGGTGCTGGCTTGGGCTATATGATTGGTGCAATTATTTGGAACGCATTAAAAAATAGAAAAAAGAAATAATTATGGCAAACTATTATAGCGATCATCCTGAGATCGGGTTCTACTTGAACCACCCCCTGATGGCTCGTATCGTTGAGCTGAAAGAAAAGGGTTTCGCTGATGCGAAAGAATATGACTACGCCCCCGTTGACTTGGGCGATGCCATCGAGAATTACAAGCAGATTCTCGACATCACTGGCGACGTGGCTGCCAATATCATCGAGCCAAACTCTGAGAGCGTCGACCTCGAAGGTCCGCACCTCGAGAACGGCCGTATGATCTACGCCTCTAAGACTTACGAGAACCTCGACGCCACCCGTAAAGCTGGTTTGTGGGGTGTCAGTATGCCTCGCCGTTACGGCGGTCTGAACCTGCCTAACGCAGTGTTCTCAATGCTCTCTGAGATGATTTCGGCTGCTGATGCCGGTTTCCAGAATATCTGGAGCCTGCAGAGCTGTATCGACACGCTCTATGAGTTCGGTAGCGAGGAACAGCGCCAGAAGTATATCCCCCGCGTTTGTGCTGGTGAGGGTATGAGTATGGACCTCACTGAGCCCGATGCCGGTTCTGACCTGCAACGCGTGATGCTGAAGGCTACCTTTGACGAGCAGGAGAACTGCTGGCGTCTGAATGGTGTGAAGCGCTTCATCACCAACGGTGATAGCGACATCCACCTCGTACTGGCCCGCTCTGAAGAGGGCACCAAGGACGGACGTGGTCTGTCAATGTTCATCTACGACAAGCGCCAGGGTGGTGTGAATGTACGTCACATTGAGCACAAGCTTGGTATCCATGGCTCACCTACCTGTGAGCTCACCTATAAGAACGCCAAGGCAGAGCTTTGCGGTTCGACCCGTCTCGGTCTTATCAAGTATGTGATGGCCTTGATGAACGGTGCCCGTCTGGGTATCGCCGCACAGTCAGTAGGTGTTGAGCAGGAGGCTTACAACGAGGGTTTGGCCTACGCTAAGGAGCGTCAGCAGTTCGGTGAAAAGATTATCAACTTCCCCGCTGTATATGATATGCTAAGTCGTATGAAGGCTAAGCTCGATGCTGGTCGTGCATTGCTCTACGAGACAGCTTGCTATGTAGATATCTACAAGTGCCTGGAGGATATCGAGCGCGACCGCAAACTCACACCCGAGGAGAAGCTGGAACTGAAGAAATATCAGCGCTTGGCTGATGCCTTTACCCCACTGGCTAAGGGTATGAACTCTGAGTACGCCAACCAGAACGCTTACGATGCCATCAGCATCCACGGTGGTTCAGGTTTCATCATGGAGTACAAGAGCCAGCGTCTGTTCCGCGACGCCCGTATCTTCTCTATCTACGAGGGTACCACCCAGCTGCAGGTCGTAGCTGCTATCCGCTACATCACCAACGGCACTATGCTGAACAACATCAAGGAGATGTACGAGTCACTGGAGGTCAGCGAGTCACTAAAGGGATTGAAGGAGCGTATCGGTCTGCTAATTCCCGTTTATGAGGAGTCTCTCGCTAAGGTGAAGGCCCTCGAGAACCAGGATGCTCAAGACTTCCTCGCACGTCGTCTCTACGATATGACTGCTGAGTTGGTAATGAGCTTGCTCATCCTGCGCGATGCCACCAAGGCTCCTGAGCTCTTCGAGAAGTCAGCTAACGTCTATGTCCGCATGACTGAGGAGGACGTTATTGGTAAGATGTCGTACATCAAGCTGTTCCAGGTAAAGGACCTCGCTAATTTTACGGCAAACGACGAAGCTGCTGAGTAAATTCAGTACACATATATTAAAGAGAGGTTGTTTTTGCAGACAACCTCTCTCTTTTTTCTTTCATCACGACTCCCCTACTCTTTTTCGTTAGAGTTACGCTGGGTTTCGTTCATATAGTCGCGCGGCGACATGCCGTAGAACTTCTTGAAGATGGTAGAGAAGGATGCTGCATTATTGAATCCGCAAGCATACATCACTTCAGTGATGTTCATATTATGCGAGGCCAACAGGTTGGCAGCCTGCTTCAATCGGATGTTACGGATAAAGTCGTGAGGCGTCTGACCTGTGAGTTCCTTCATCTTACGATGCAGGTGTACACGACTGAGACCAACCTCGTCAGCAATGGCATCAACGCTGAGGTCGGAGTTGCCGATATTCTTGTTGATGACTTTCATCACACGATCAAGCAGTTGCTCGTCAGGCGATTTCATCTTGATTTGTTCCACCTGTTCCTCAAGCTGGTCGTTACGTCCATACTTCAAGCGTAGCATCTGATGAGTATGGATAAGGTTGACGATAGTACGACGCAGGATATCCATATTGAAGGGTTTCATGACGTAGGCATCAGCACCCATCTCCAAGCCTTCAAGCTGATCCTCATCACGGCTCTTGGCAGTCAACAAGATAACCGGTATATGACTGGTGGAGGCATTGGCCTTGATCTTCGAACACATCGTGTTACCATCCATTTCAGGCATCATCACGTCAGAGATGACCAAGTCGGGTATAGTACGCAGCACTTCAGAGAGACCTTCACGCCCATCGGCACAAGTTGTAACCTGATAGTCATTTGACAGTTCACTCTCCAAGAAACCACGTATCTCCTCGTCGTCCTCAACGATGACCACACGCTGGCGACGACCTGCCTTCGGCAGTTCGGGTGCGGCATCGGCCTGCTCTTCTACCGTGCTGACAGGCTCGCTGTCATCAATCAGATTGGCTGCCGGTGCCGTCTCAGGAACTTCGTCCACAATTTCCTCAGGCTTCAGATGGGCATAGCCCAACGGTATCGTGACGAGGAATTCACAACCCTTGCCGCCCTCATTGTTCTGCACCTTGATAGTGCCATGGTGCAGTTCGACAAGCGAACGGGTCAGGTCAAGACCGATACCCGTACCAAGGTTACGCTCATCGACATGAACGGGTGCCTGATAGAAGCGCTGGAATATCTGATCCATCTTATCTTTGGGAATGCCTGGACCCGTATCGCGAATGGATATCATGGCCTGTCGGTCATCATGATTGAGACGAAGCATGACCTGTCCGCCAGCAGGCGTAAACTTAAAGGCGTTAGAGAGCAGGTTGACAATAATCTTGTCAAAGTTGTCGCGGTCAATCCATACAGGCAGTTCCTGCGTGTCACGTTCATATAAGAACTTTACATTCTTCGACTTGGCCTGCTGGGTAAACAGCGTATAGATATCACCCAAGAAGCTGACCATCTCCGTTTCACACATGTGCATTTGCATCTGACCTTTGTCAATCTTTCGCAGATCCATCATCTGGTTGATGAGTCCCAATATTCGCTCAGCATTTCGTCGGATGGTCTCGTAGATGCTGCGGCGGTGCGGATCGTCATCCTGCTTGATCAGCGACAGCAGCGGTGTGACGATGAGCGTCATAGGCGTACGAATTTCGTGTGAGATGTTCATAAAGAACTTCAGTTTCGTATCTGCCATTTCCTCTGCATGGATATGTTCCTGTAGGCGCAAACGGTCCTGTTCCTTATGCTGGTGCTGACGACGATAAAGGAGGAATCCTCCGACGAGCAACAGAAGATAGATGATATAAGCAAAAGGCGTACGATACCATGGTGCATGAATCACCACTCGGAAACAGCGCTCCGGCGTCTTAACACCATTCTGCTCAGCTACCACACAGAAATCGTAGTCGCCAGGAGCCAAATGGCTGAGTGTGATTTCGTTGACACCAGGCTGCATGCGTACCCAATCTTCACGGTTGATACGGTAGCTATACACGATATGTTCCGGATTGTCGTAGGTAAGCGTCGACAACTGGATGGCAAAAGTATTGTCGCTGGGACTAAGCACAAAACGATTGGCGGCAATCACCGTTGTGTCAACGACATGCCAGAAGCCCGACATCGTAGCACGAGTAACCGGCTCACCATTCACGCTGAACCCTGTCAGTTTCACCTCGGCCTTCCATTCGCTCTCACGAATCTCGGCAGGATTAAACCATGTGACACCAGCCAGTCCGCCAAATATCATACTGCCACTGGGTGTTATCCAAGAGGCACCGTCGCTGAACTCATTACCTTGCAAACCGTTGTCGGCAAAAAATTTATCTGTATTACCTGTCTTGAGGTTCAAACGGAAAAGACCATGATCTGTAGATATCCAGAGATTACCCTGTTTGTCTTGTTCCATACTACTGATACCATTATCGGTCAGTCCACTCTCCAACTTGCGATGGGTATCGCGACCTGTCTTCATATCATAGCAGACCAGACCATCGTTGGTGCCGACGAACAGTTCACCGTTAAACTCACGCGCCACACGGACAGGGGTTCCATAGTTCAAGCAGTTGACGCCGAAAGTGGATATCCAACTCTCCTTGGCGATATCAAAGGCACAAACGCCCATAGTACTTGACACATAGATACGCTTGCCATCGGGCGACAGGGAAAGCTTGGAGAGATAATCGTTCGTGATGCTGTTGACTTTGCGATTGGTGGGTGCATCGTCATGCTGCACATACTGTTTAACCTCATTGGTTTCGGGGTCAAGGCGTAACAAACCGTAGCCCATCGTACCCAGCCACAAATGTCCTTGAGGATCGCAGACCATGCTAAACACACTGACCGATGAGCCCTGAGGCAAACGATAGGGATGATAGCTCATGGTCTTGGTATCTATCCATCCAGCACCTTCCATAAAACTACCCACCCAAATGCGCTTGTAGGTATCCTCGCAGATAGAAAGTATGGTGGAAGGGAAGTTTTCCTTAAAATGCTTGATTGGCTGATAATCGTCATTCTGGCAGTATAGTCCGTCCTTATCCGTACCTATCCAGTGATAGCCATTCGTACCAGCCATCACACTGGTAACACAAGCCGTACCAATCCTGTTACGGGTTCCCAATTTATAACCCATATAGCCGAAGCCCATGGTTTTGCCTGGTTGCATAAAGATACCTTTCTGAAGAAGGCCGAGCCAAACGTTACCATTCACGTCCTCGCAAATACTATAGACCTTGGCAGCACTCAAATCCACCTCACGGCTATAATAAGGATTATCAAGAAGGTCCCCATTCTGCGGATTATAGATGGCCAAACCCAAGCCGTCATAGCCTATCATGATATGGCCACGCCGATTAGGATAGACTGTTGAGACATGCTTGTTGCCTGTTCCTTCAATATGACGGGGAACGCCGCCCTCAAGGAGAAAGACGCCACGATGGGCTGTACCGATGAAGATTCGTCCTTCACGGTCTTGACAGATGTCGCGAACCATACTCCTATCTTGCTCATCCTGGAAGTAGCGCTTCATGGTCTTACCATCGAAGCAGAGCAGTCCCTGATTTTCGGAAACTAACCACAAACGCTGGCGGTTATCTTCCATCATACGGTTGACAGACCTCACCTCAGCTAACGGACCTCCCAACTGGCGTGCCTCCTTTTTGTTGACCAAACGCATCAGTCCCTGTCCTGACGTACCGACGAGCATATCGCCATTCTGTCGTTCGAGCAGACAGGTAACATACGGAGGATGGGTTTGTCCATTGATATCATAAGTGGTAACATTCCGGAAACGCTGACCATCGTAGGTCTGCAAAGCGCCATACATGCCGATATAATATAGACCGTGGCGGTCCTGCGTCATACAGTTCACATAGTTGCTGGCCATACCCGCATTCTGACGTGAATCACGTTTCAGAATACGGAACTGGTAGCCGTCATATCGATTCAATCCATTACGGGTAGCTACCCATATAAAACCATCACGGTCCTGAAACACCTGCGTCGTAAAACTACTCGACATCTGTTTGTCGGCATCAAACGACTTACCCATCTGGGCATGTATGCTCAGGAAGCAACAAGTAATGAATAGCAGCAACGTCAAACGTTTGCTCATAGCTTTGTGTTTAAGAACTGTATGTTTCATGTTAAGTAATATCTTACCAGTAGTTATGTTTCGAAAACGCCACAAAGTTAATCATTTCTTTAGAAAGCACCAAAAAAAAACTAGACTTTACGTCATGTAACATGCCTAAATGTTACAAAACGTAAAGTCTAGATTGCAAAATAGGGGGTGTATTCCCTTATTTCTCGGCTACAGAATAAGCAAAGCTGTCAACGTCTACGAAGCCACCGGCTTTCTTTGTCGCATAGTTGAAGATGGCAAACTTCGAGCCCATAAAGAAACGGCGGTAGTCGAATATCATGCGATAGTTCTTCGTACCTATCTGTGTCCATTGCTCACCGTCAAGGCTATAGTAGAAGTTCGCAGCATCACCGTGGCGAGGTTGGAAATCACCGTCAAGACGAAGCCAAACCTTCGGAGACTTGGCATTGACCAGTTTGGTGAGGTCCACGGTTTCTATCACCTTCTCATTGACGTTGGTCACAGCTTTCGAGCGTTCTTCGAGCTGCACCTTTTGTTCACTCATTTCAAGCGTCAGCTTCTTGCCGTTCTTCTTAATCGTCAGCACACCGGAGTCGCCATTGAAAGCGGCCAAACCGGCACAGTCGCCATCCTTCATCTTCGTCAGGTCCATCACGATGGAACCGCTACACGTCGGACCTTCCATACGTTGCGTCAGCGTATTGGGAGCCAGATACAGGCTGTTGACCACACGACTGGTCTTCAGTCGGAGGAATCCAGGACGTTCGGTCAAACTCCATGCATTATCCACGGGATTATGGTTCCACTGCCAGTGGAGACCTAATTTCGACGACGAGAAATCATCGGGACAAACAATGCTGGCCTTGGGCTCACCACTCTTATAAGGACGCATGACGTCAGGCACTTTGCCATTCTCGTCACCCAACTGTGGCCATCCGTCAATCCAACGGACTGGCGACAGCGTCAGCACGCGACCTACGCCGCCACGGTCCTGGAACATGATGCCATACCAGTCGCCTTCCTGTGTATCGACGATGGTACCCTGAGCCAAATAAGAGAAACCGCCGAAGTCACTTTCCAAAATAACGTTCTTCTCCCACTTGCCTTTCAGGTCCTTCGTACGATAGCAGACCTCACGACGATGACGACCTGGAGCAAAGGTATGACTGATCAGCATGGCGTAATAAGTGCCGTTATGTTTGATGACACGTGTACCCTCCAACAGGCCGCGCTCGTCTTCCTCGCGTTGGAAATAGTGACGGAGACTACCCTCCACGACACCCTTCAAGTCGCGTGTCAACTGACACATCTCACCCGTTCCGAAGAAAACGTACGGTGTACCGTCTTCATCGAAGAACAAGGTCGCATCATGGAAATGGCGCAGACGTGAATGGATGGTCCACGGACCTTCTGCCTTCTCAGCGGTAAAGATATAGGTATCACCCATTGCACCAGCCTCGTTAGGTGCCAACAGCGCCCAGAACTTGCCACCATGATATTTTAGCGAGGTTGCCCACTGACCACGTCCGTAAACGGTACCTTCTTGCATATCGTACTTAGGAGAATCCGACAGCTTATCAAATATATAGCCTACCGTTTTCCAATTCAACAAGTCCTTGGAAGCCATAACGGGTGCACCCGGCATCAGGTGCATTGTTGTCGTTACTAAATAAAAGGTATCGCCCACGCGTATAATATCGGGATCGGGCACATCAGCCCAAAGCATCGGGTTCTTCACTAATGTCTTGCCGCCATCAGACTGTTCATTGGCATAAAAGCCATCAGTGCTGCTGGAACGCTTTCCAGCAGCCTCTGTGGTTACAAAACAAACTACTAATGATAATATTACTAAAACAAATCTATTTCGCATTTGGTTGAGTGGTTTTAGTTTTTCTGCTGCAAAGATAGTGTAAAAAAACAATATAGGCATTCTCTCAAGTGTCACAAACTTTTTCATTTGTATCATCATACGATTTTTTCCTGTTTTTTGTTCATTTTTACACATTTTCCAGCAGAAAAACGGTTAAAAATTCATTTCGAAAGATGACATGGGCAGTCCTGAGAGGCTACGGACGTTAGCTCGGATGGGATTATCCTTCCACGCATAACGTACTTTCTTTGGTGAAGTTACCGTAGTATGAATTGTAATCACAGTAGGTTTACCTGCTTCGACCTTAGCGTCTGCATTGACGAAACGGCCGTCAGCACCTGCTATTTCAAAATCAGAGAGTTGCCCAGCCTGTACAGGCTGGTCGAGTGTCAGCACCACATTGTCGCCTTGCACTTCAGCAGATACCACCTCTGGCGACAGTTTCACCTTATTATTATATATAAGGCGGTCGAAACACAGACCGATACGTTCTGCCACCTCCTTTTTGCGCAAGGGATGGATATCCACCGTCTCACCCAAATCGTTGATGACGGCCAGTTCAGCACGCTCATCGGCCTTAGCCGTCAGTCGCTGTGCCTCGCGCAGACGAGCCCAGTTGCTGTTCACCGGATTCGTTTCCGTCACGATGGGTCGTGGATTACCCGTTTGCTGTCGTCCGTCGTAGTTAGCCAACTGTACGATACAGAACGGTAACTGTTCCTGCCAGCGAGCGCGCCAACACCCCATCAGTTTTTTCAAATAGTCGGCATACGGAGCAGGATTGCCTGTATTCGACTCACCTTGATACCACACAATGCCATTAATGGCGTAGGGTGCCAAGGGATAAAGTACGGCGTTATAGAGCGTGGTCGGCTGGTTCTGCATCGACACGTCACCACTGGGGCAGTTCGGCATCTCCGCACCAACGTGCATTTTCCACTGGCTGCTGAGGGGAATGACGTCCTTCGGCATCGGATTCTGCGAGAAGCGGTCGTCACCGAAAGCTATCAGATAGGGCTTTTCCGGTATGAAGTGTGCCGCACCATACTTATTGATAAAGCGAACGGCTATCACGTTGTCGCCTTCTTTGAGCACACCCTCGGGAATATCATAGCGACGGGGCGGATACTGGTAATAGGTATGACCTATTTCCTTGCCATTCAGATAGGTGATATCCTGGTCGAAGAGTGTACCCAGCAACAGACGGGCAGGCTTCCCCGCGTGTTCCTTATTAATAATAATATGCTGACGGAGCCAAACGGAACCCGTTCCGCGCCACATCCAGCTATTTTGGTCTATCGTCTGCCAGTCATCGTCTTTATACGTAGAAAGCTGATAAGCTGATGCGCCATCTACCTTGTCCAGCAGTTCCTGCCAGCGGTTGTTAGCCTCGTTATTGGCCTGCGCCTGTGCTCTGAGATACTTGTCATTCTGATAGAAAGCCAGTCTCTTTATCAGCATCGGATAATCACGCATCAGCGAGTCGGCACTGATCCACGCCTCGATGGGTGTACCACCCCAGCTATTGACAATGATACCCTGTGCCACCTTATTCTTTTCCCACATACGTTTCCCCAAGAAAGAGCCAACAGCCGAGAAAAGCCATGCATTCTGCTTGGTCAGCGGTTTCCAGTTGATGTTCGTCCGACGGATATCGTCCTGTACGCCATGTGTATTCGTTTCGTTCTGCACACGGAACAAACGCACTTGAGGCAGATTGAAGTTCTCTATTTCGTCGACATACTGTGGATAGACGCGTTCGATGGTGACATCGATATTCGACTGACCGGACAGGAGCCACACGTCACCCACCATCACGTCAGTCAGTTGAATAGCGTCGGTGGCAGAACCACCAACCACACTCACTTCTAAAGTGTACGGGCCGCCAGCCTTCATCTTCGGCAGGTCAACACGCCAACGGCCATTGGCATCGGCAGTAGCAGTATATTGCTTTTTCTGCCAACTGACCACGACCTGTTCACCGGCATCGGCCTTACCCCAAACAGGAATCGGCTTCCCGCGTTGAAGCACCATGCCCGACTGGAACAGCTGGGGAAGTGTCACTTTTGCTTCAGCCGTCAGACAACAGCAATTCGCAACGCCACACTCTGCTCTGCAGAGAACAGCTAACAGCAAACAGCAAATTAATAATTTTTGTTTCATATGCTTTTTGTTAGTTCAACTATGCAAAAGTATAAAAATAAACCGAATTGTCAGCGGAAAAACAGCTCATTATTGTAATATGCAACAAATCACAAAGGTTTTTGTTACATATCAAAATATCCATATCATAAAAATATAGTACCTTTGCAAACAGAAACATCAACAAAAAACGTTATCAATAATTATGGCATCTAATGACACTCAAGGAGCCAAAGGCTTCTACAAGCTCTCCTGGTTGCAGCGAATCGGATTCGGTTCGGGCGACTTGGCACAGAATCTTATCTTCCAGGTAATCTGTACTTACCTGCTGTTCTTCTACACCGACATCTACGGACTGACGCCGTCTGCTGTGGCCGTCATGTTCCTCGTGGGTAATGTGGCAAACGTCATTTGGGACCCCATCGTTGGCGCCCTCATCGACAAGAGCAATCCGCGTTACGGTAAGTACCGCTCTTATCTGCTATATGTAGGCATTCCCTTGTCAGGCTTCGCCATCCTGTGTTTCTACAATGGCTTTGCCCCGTCGCTCATCTATGCCTACGTGACCTATATCTCCATGCAGTTGCTCTACACGTTTATCAACGTGCCTTACGGCGCTTTGAACTCGTCACTGACACGCGACACCAACGAGATCACCATCCTGACGTCCGTACGTATGTTCATGGCTAACCTCGGTGGTCTGGCCGTCAACTCAGGTCTGCCGTTGTTCATCGCCCTGATCGCCGGTGCTCCGTCCGACAGTCTGCCCAAAGACCCCTCGGCTTGGTTTACCACGATGACCATCTACGCCATCGTCGGCTTCTGCCTGCTCGCCTTCTGTTTCTCGCAGTGTAAGGAGCGTGTGGTCATGGATGCCAAATCTACTGAGGACGTGAAGGTCAGCGACCTGTGGATGGAATTCATGCGCAACCGTCCCTTGCGTGTGCTTGCCTTCTTCTTCATCACGGCTTTTGCCATGATGTCGGTAGGTAATGCCGCTGGTGCTTACTTCATGAACAGCAATCTGCACGGCTCGGCTCAGGAGCTGTCCATTTTCATGGCTCTGGGCTCTATTCCTGCATTCCTGTTTATGCCACTTGTTCCCTGGTTTAAGCGCATGGTGGGCAAGAAGAATATGTTCTACCTCTTCTTAGGTGCCGCCATTATCGGCATGGGCATGCTTTATGCCATTTCTAAGATGGATCAGCCCAGCATGATGATGATTTATGTGGCTCAGTTTATCAAGAGCACGGGTGTCATCGTCGCTACAGGTTACATGTGGGCCTTGGTGCCAGAGGTCATCTCTTATGGTGAATACACCACAGGCCGTCGCATCTCAGGTATCGTCAACGCTTTGACGGGCTTGTTCTTCAAGGCCGGTATGACCTTCGGAAGCATCGTCGGTCCTGCCGTCCTGGCATACGTCGGCTATAACAGCAACGTCATCGACCAGACACCGTTTGCCGAGGAGGGTATTCTGTGGCTCGTCTGCGTCATTCCCGCCATCCTGCTCATGCTGGCCATGTTCATCATCAGCCGCTACGAGCTGACCGACGACGTCATCGACGACATCAACAAGAAGATTGAAGAACGCAACAAATAATATTATGCAAAAAATGAAAAAAGCATTATTATTTATAATTTGTTCTTTACTATTTAGCCCTGCAGGGGCGCAGACGCTGAAAGACGCCATTGGCAAGTACTGCCTCATCGGCGCTGCCGTCAATCAGTGGCAGAGCGACGGACAGGTTCCTGAGGCCGATGTGGTATTGAAGAACCACTTCAACTGCGCTGTGGCTGAGAACTGCATGAAGCCAGAGGTGTTGGCACCCGCCGAAGGTCTCTTCGACTTTCGCGTAGCCGACAAGTTCGTCAGTTACTGCCAACGCCTGGGGCTGAAGGTCAACGGCCATTGCCTCGTTTGGCACTCACAGGCTCCCGACTGGTGGTTCACCAATGGCTATGCCGCCAGTCCTGTGTCTAAGGAAGTGTTGAAGGACCGCCTCATCAAGCATATCAAAACCGTAGTAGGTCACTTTAAAGGCCAGGTCTTCGGCTGGGATGTCGTCAACGAGGCCATCGAGGACGACGGTTCTTTCCGCAAGTCCAAGTACTACAATTTGTTAGGCGAGGAATTTATTGAGATTGCCTTCCGCGCTGCCCATGAGGCCGACCCCGACGCCGAGCTTTACTATAACGACTACTCGATGGCTGGTGCCCAAAAGCGTGAGGCTGTCTGCCGACTGGTTCGCAATCTGAAGGCCAAGGGTCTGCGCATCGATGGTGTCGGCATGCAGAGCCATAACGGTCTCGACTACCCCAACCTCGAGGAGTATGAGAAGAGCATCGATGCCTTTGCCGCCTGTGGTGTCAAGGTACTCATCACCGAACTCGACGTCAACGTGCTGCCCAATCCCGAGGGCTTCGGCGGTGCCGACATCGCCCAGAACTTCGAATTGCAGCAGAAGTACAATCCCTACACCGACGGTCTGCCCAAGGACAAGCAGAAGGAGTTGGACAAGCGCTGGCTCGACCTTTTCAACATCTACTACAAGCACCGTGCTCAGATTGGCCGCATCACCCTCTGGGGTGTCTGCGACGGCAACTCTTGGCTAAACGGCTGGCCTATCAACGGTCGAACCAACTATCCCCTACTCTTCGACCGCCAGTACAAGGCCAAGCCTGTCGTGAACGAGATTATCAAACTATATAAATAAAAAAAGACTATGAAACCAAAGTATCTTTTCCCCAGTGACTTTATGGCTGACCCCTCAGCCAATGTGTTTAACGGCCGCCTGTATATCTACCCCTCTCACGACTGGGAGGCTGGTGCTGCCTTCGACGACGACGGTGGTCACTTCCAGATGAAGGACTACCACGTGCTCTCTTGGGACGATGTCGAGAACGACGATGCTACCGACCACGGTGTGATTCTCGACGTGAAGGATGTGCCCTGGGCTGAGAAACAGATGTGGGATAACGACTGCGTTGAGAAGGACGGCAAGTACTACCTTATCTTCTCTGCCAAGTCCTACGACGGTGTGTTCCGTCTTGGTGTTGCCGTAGCCGACAAGCCCGAAGGCCCGTTCACACCGATGGACAAGCCCATCCGCGGCTCGTTCTCTATCGACCCCTGCGTGTTCAAGGATGACGACGGTCAGATCTACTGCTACTTCGGCGGTCTCTGGGGTGGACAGCTCCAGTGGTGGCGTCCGTTGCCTAATGGCTTAGCTCCCGTCTTCGGTAAGTATGGCGAACAGAATGGTCTCATCGACCTTGGTGCTGCTCCCGACCACAAAGGCGAGCTCTTCACCACTGCCGACAGTCCTGCCATCAACAGCGCCGTTGTCCGCATGAGCGACGACGTCCAGCAGTTTGCCGAGGCTCCCCGTGCCGTCGTAGTTCTCGACGAGAACGGCGAACCCATGAAGGCAGGCGACCCCCACCGTTTCTTCGAGGCTTCGTGGATGCACAAATACAATGGCAAGTACTACTTCTCTTACTCGACCGGCGACAGCCACTTCCTCTGCTACGCCATCGGTGATAACCCCTACGGACCTTTCCGCTATCAGGGCGTCATCCTCGACCCCGTCGTAGGTTGGACCACCCACCACTCTATCGTCGAGTATAAGAGTCAGTGGTATTTGTGCTATCACGACTGCGTACCCTCTAACGATATCACCCATCTGCGTTCGCTGAAGATTCAGCGCCTGTTCTACAATGAGGATGGTACCATCCAAAAGGTTGTGAATGAGTGATATCTTCATATGAATAACAACCAACTATTATCAAACTATTATTCAGAGCATCGCGATGAGATGATACATTTCATCGCGGTGCGAATTTTGGATGTCGACGAAGCTCAAGACATGGTGCAGGACATCTTCCTGCGCCTGCTTCGTGGGCACCGTCTTATTACCCCCGAAACCTTACCAGCCTTGACCTACACCATGGCGCGCAACAGCGTTAGCGACCACTATCGCCGTCGCCGCATCTATGAAGAATACGAACACTATATTCAGACATCAGACGTCAGACAGCAGACATCAGTCGATCCTGCTTCCATCTATTCTGCCACTCAGATCATGGAACGCATGGAACGTTCTTTGGCACGTCTGCCCAAGGCCTGTTGCGAGATATACCGTTTGCATATCTACGACGGTCTGAAGGTTAGCGACATTGCCCGCGAACTCTCCCTACCCTACAAACAAGTAGAAAACCGCCTTGGCCAAACGCGCAAGGCGGTTCGTCAGCAGTTACGCTGCTGTGTGTAAAAGATTTGGTGATATCGGAAAAAGTCGCTATTTTTGCAAACTGATATTACATGGACAATCAGTGTCCAACCGATTTAACGATAATTAGCTAAGTATTATGCCTCGAAGTTTTCCACAAAATGATGTAGTGTTATTGCTCCTTCCGCTCTTGGCTGTATTGCTGACAGCTTGTAGCAAGGACGATAAGGCGGACGATCTGCCGCCCCAGGACGTTACGCGCTGGGAGTGTATCCTGTTTGGCTCATATCCTGCCAACGAGGTGGTCAGCGGCAGCTTCGATGCTGTGGACGACTATGCGTTGGTGGATGGCGATGTGATTGTAGATGCCACGCTCTATAGTCAATTAGAGAATGCCCAGTGGACCAACGACGATGCGGAGATCAACGGTAAACGTTACCACAGGCTCAATGCCGCAGGTGCCGTGAGCTATTCAGACAACAGTCCTCAGCATTACCGTTGGACTGACGCCAATGCCTGGCACTACTTTGCCTACGCTCCCATCAAATGGCGCATCCTGAAACAGACGGGCGACAAAGCCGTGCTGTTGGCTGACCGCATGCCCGACACATGTCCCTTCAACGATACCTATCACGATACCAGTTGGAGCGACTGTTTGCTGCGCCGTTGGCTGAACAGCGAATTCATGAATCGTGCCTTTACAGCGTCAGACATAACCGCCATCGAGGAGACGGATGTCAAGAACGCCCCCAACTACTATTTCGGCACCGACTGTGGAGCCGACACCAAAGACCGCGTCTTCGTGCTTTCCGAAAGCGAGACCTTCTCGTCGCCTTTAGCCGTGGAATACGGCTTCACCGATAAAGACTACGGCAGCGATCCTGCGCGCCGTTTCCGCTCTACGCTCTATGCCAAGTGTCGTGGTGCCTGGTGGTCGCCAGTGGAAAAATACCGCGGCGTCTCCTTTTGGTTCATGCGCACCGTAGGCTATACGAAGGCCAACGTGGTGTATGTCGGCGAAACGGGTGACACTTACAATCGAGGTATTGTGGTTACCTGCGACGATTCTGCCGTTTTGCCGGCCATCACCCTCAATCTCTCGAAAGCCGACTATCAGCCGTCAACCCCCGTTTATTCCACCGATATCATTCAGTAAGCTATGGACTACAAAACAAAGATATACGCCAGCCTCGTATGGCTTCTCATCGTGGGAACTGTTACCATGTCGTGCAGCAAAGACGACGAGGGCGGCGGCACACCACCCAGTGAGGACCGATATACAGGCGATACGTATAAGGACTTGCATAGTCCTTGGGTGAAAGACCCCAGTCAGAAGACGCACCTGACACGCTGGGATTGCATCCTGTTTGGCTCATACCCTGCCAACGAGGTGGTCAGCGGCAGTTTTAATGCGGTGGACGGCTATGCGCTGGCTCAGGGCGACGTGATAGTGGATGCCGCACTCTTCAGCCAACTGGAGAATGCCCAATGGACGGATGACGATACGGAAATCAACGGGACGCGTTACCACAGGCTGAAAGGTGATGGCACAGTCACCTGTTCCACTGACAGAGAGCAGCATTACCGTTGGACTGACCCCGATGCCTGGCATTATTTTGCCTATGCCCCCGTGAAGTGGCGCATCCTGAAAATCAGCGGCACCAAGGCCGTGCTGCTGGCCGACCGCATGCCCGACACCTGTCCTTTCCACGATAAGGATGAAGCCGTGAACTGGAGCAAGAGCCACCTTCGCCAATGGCTTAACGATGAGTTCTACACCCGTGCCTTTTCCGACGAGGAGCGCGTGGCCATCGAAACTACCGATGTCAAGAATCCGGCAAACCCTCACTATGGTACCGACTGCGGACCTGACACGCAGGACCATGTCTTCATCCTCTCCAACGACGAGGTCTTTGCCTCCTCGTTGGCTTCCGACTATGGCTTCTATGCAGGCAGCGGCATCGACGATTCCGCCCGCCGTTTCCGCTCTACGCTCTATGCCAAGTGCCGTGGTGCCTGGTGGTCGTCCGTTGAGGGCTATCGTGGCAACTCCTTCTGGTTCATGCGCACCAGTGGCTATACATCCAGCAGCATCACCTATGTCTGTGACTTCGGCTATCTGTATAATCAGGGTACCGCCGTCACCTGTGACGATGCCGCCGTCTTGCCAGCCATCACCATCAATCTGGAAAAAGCCAGTTATCAGAAGACCACTTCCGTCGAATCCACAGACGTGAATAACTAACCACCCTGATTCACGGCCATCCTTGACCTTTGAAGCTGGACGAACACGAAAGAGGCCGACAGTTCTCGTAGTCTGTCAGCCCTCTTACTTCTTCCCTCTTCCATCATACATCATACATCATCCATCTTCCCTCTTCCTTCTTCCCTCTTACATCATACCTCATTTCTTTCTTCGCACAGCTATTGAGCACACCACATATATAGATTTAATGAAATATGCCTACACCTCATGCACCTTCTACACCTAAAAAAGTTTCAACAGAATCTTCATAAATATCTGTAATAGCGTTTCTTGCGAGAACAACGGTTACCTCTTTGTATGCGGATTTGCTACACAAAAATGCGCAATCATCCGTCATCCACAAAGTGTCTTTATCTATCTGGATTTTCGTGAAAATTCAATCAAATGGAGGCTCTTTTTGAAAAAATAGAGGCTCCATTTGAAAAAATAGAGGCTCCTTTTGGAAAAATAGTGGCTCCTTTTGGAAAAATAGTGGCTAAATAGAAAGTAAGGCAAGTTGTTTTGTTGTTCTAAAGTGCTACATGACAAATGGGAGGATGCTGCGCATTTTTGCTAAGCTCTATTACCTATTCGTATAGTATGACAAAGCCAGTAAAATTCATATACACAATCATTTACAACGTATTTGTTGAAACTTTTTTAGGTGTAGAAGGTGCACGGGGTGCAGGCCACTTTTGTTGATGTCAGCTGGTAGCATCATCTATTCAGACTAAGCCTTTTTGCTTTTTTGCCCCTCTTCGTGCATCCAGGCGGTGACACTCTTGAGCATGCGCCGCTTGAAGGCGGTGCCGAAGGTGCTGTAGCTATGGTAGCCGCTCTCCTGGGCCAGCTGTTGGGCGAAGATGGGCTTATGTGTAGCGGCAAGTTCGCGGTAGCGGGCTATGAAGTGAGCGACACGAAGGTCGTGGATGTATTCATAGTAGCTTGTGCCCTGATTGGTGAAATACTGGCTGAGATAGTAGCGGTTCACGCCGACGGCTACCGAGAGTTGTGACAAGGTCAGGTCAGCCCGCAGGTAGAGCTGTGTTTCCTCGCAGTGCTTCGCCAGCAGTTGGCCGATATGGGAAGCCCTGCCCTTGGCGTATGGGCTCTTTGCTTCACAAGGTGCCATAGCCGGGTGCTCGCTTGGGCAAGCTTCGCTGGGGAGCTCGATGGCAGGGGCATAGCTATCGACGCTCAGGTCTTTCAATGTCTCCACACGCCACAGCAGGAGGCCCACCAGCGGGAATCCGGCAAGGTGGGCGATGGTGGACATCACGTAATTGTCGGTATATTCATAGCTCATGAGCAGTAGTACAAGGCAGATAAGTATCGTAAGGCTGAACCACACCTCCTTGTGCTCCAGGTCGGCGTAGTTGTCGCGCAGCCACCGTCCATATTGTCTCACGGACACCACCATATATATAATATAGGCCACGGCGAGGACCAGTCCATAAATCTTGTTCGGGGTCGTGAGGTCGATGGATGGCAGGGCGATTTGCAGCACTGAGATTACCGCGCAGGGTGTCATGACGACTACAATGGGCCACAGCGGCCGGCGACGATCCTGCAACATGGTCAGCAGTGTGCCGATGAAGACGAGGGGCAGCGCCAAGCAGTCGATTGCGACGAGCAGCCCGTAAATCAACGAGCTGGTGTTGTTCGAGTATGTGTAGAACAGTATCCACCAGATGTGGGCCATTGCCATGATGCCGAATAATGCTGCAGCCCAGCGGCGCAGTCGTGCGGGCGGCGTGATGTCGGGTGCGATAGCCTTGCTCCGACACAGCAGCAGGTAGAGGAACAGCACGACGGCCACACCAGTTCCTGCCCCGTGAAGTAGGAAATACAGTATTGACAATGGAGTTATCTGTTCGGGCATTTGTTTTTTTTTATTATTGTTCCTTTTGGAATGCAAAATTACTACTTTTTCAGTGAAATCGGGCGATTCTTCCAAAATAAATTTTTATTTTTCCTCATTTTACAGGCATTTCACGATATTAACAATGCGAAAATTGAGGTTGAAAATGCGCTCATGAGCAAATCTGCGGGAGGGCGAGACGACTTTCAGCTAATGCAAAAAAGTCTCAGTTAATGCAAAATCTTTGCTTACGCCGATTTTTACATTATATGCTTCGGCTTATTTGAGTATCTTTGCAGCAAAAATAATAAATGATTATTACACAAACAGAGTTTTAAGGACAAATCGTCAACAGCAACAACTTATTTTATAACAAATATAAATGATGAAGAATCTAATAATCAGTCTAAGCAGTACGCTTGGGCGCCTGTTTTTGCTAATATGCATGCTGGCAGTGAGTCTCAGCACGAAGGCTGACGGCAGTGCCGACTATTTCAGGAATGCGTCGAACTTCTCATGGATGGTCTGCGGCGATGCCGAGATTGAGTTCTCCATTCCCGTGTTCATCTGGGACTCCTCATCGAACGATGCTGTCACGTGGGGTTATATCTATGTCACTCCAGGTGATGAGAGCGAGACACAACTGCTGTATTATGCCTACGACAGTTCGCGCGACCAGGACAAGCCAACCACCTTCATGGCGAAGGCTGACGGCGAATTCAGAGTAACGAACACCACCAATGGTACAGCCAGCTTTACGCGTAATGATGGGAGTAGGTCGTGGACGCTGAAACGCGATGTTGACGACGATGACCACCACACGGCGAAGATTCGCTGGAAGGTGCCTTACCAGTGGTGCGGCAAGACGATTCAAATCCGCGTTAAGTTCCGTTGGGACAGCCGTCATAATGGTGGAGAGTTAGAGTATAAGCTCAGTCCCTATGAATGTCCTAATTCCTCGGAAGCCTCCATCACACTGAACGATCCCATGCTGGCTTTCGACAAGTCGAGTGCGGGTTATATCATGATACCTTGGTATGCGCAGGTGAAGTCGCTGAGTGATACCAAGCTGCGTATGGTGGATGCCGCAAACGATCATGTCTCCATTAGCAAAGTAGAATCCAGTAAGAATCTGTCGGGCTATGTCAACATTCCGATGGACCGGCCCTATTCGAGCGTGGTCATGAGCGGTGAGGCAGTTGCCATGAACGGCAAAGTCATTCCCGGCAGGCTGGAATCCAATTCCATAGAAGTTCCCATGCTCCATACGCCTACGCGCATGACGGCAAATATGATGCCAAACGGCAAGGTGGTAGTAGGGTGGAATATTGATCTGCCCAACACCTACGACATCATGGACAACGACATGTTTGAAGTGCAGCGTAACATGACGGGCAGCACCGACCCCAACGATGCCGAATGGACGACGATTGCTTTGGAGCAGTATGAGCGTACGAAGGGATACTACGAAGTCATCGACTCCTTCATGCTGGACCGCTATGAAGGTAAGCCTGTCACTTATCGCGTGCGCCGTCAGTGCACGTCGGTGTGGGGATGGGTGCCTGCCGCCAAATATACGCAGGTGCAGATACCTGCCAATATTGCGCTCTATGGCATCAACAATGCCATGGTTACTCGCAGCAGCATCTGGAACGACGATGAGCACTATGTGGACTTCTCGTTCAACATGAGTGGTCCGGAATACGATAACGACAACCGTTTCATCATCCGTTCGGCTGCCGACTGGGAGCGCTTTGCCACTATGGTGAATGGCGGACAGAATAATCTCAATGTCATCCTTGGCGGCGACATCGACCTCGGCGACAGCCAGACCATGGTGGGAACACTGGACCACCGCTACAATGGCACCTTCGATGGCAATGGCTACACGTTGACCGTTCATTACAAGAATAAAGAGGATTATACGGCTCCCTTCCGCTATGCTCAAAGAGCAACGTTCAAAAACCTGAGAGTCGCCGGTACGATCACTTCGAGCGCGAAATTCTGTGGCGGTATAGTAGGTCTGGTAGGCGGCTATCAATATTCTGAATATGATATTGAGTTCCACAACTGTCAATCTTCTGTTACCCTTGAAAGTTCTGTCAATGGTGATGCCACCAATGGTGGTTTTGTTGCCCACGTGATAAAAAGAGGCTATATATCTTTCGATAATTGCCTTTTTGATGGCAGTTTTACTGGTGACAAATGCCACAGCAATGGTGGTTTCGTTGGTTGGATAGATGAGGCAATTAACAGCCCACGTTTTTATAATTGTTACTTCAACCCTGTGCAGATCAGCACCAAGCAGGCTAACTGTCGGACCTTTGCCCGCTATAATACGGATAAGATTGAGTTGGATTTAATCAATTGCTACTATTCCGAGCTCTACGACGGCAGTGAGACGACGACTATCGATGGCAAGGAGTTCTTTATCATCTGTAATGCTGTCGATTGGATAGCCTTCAAAAACAAAGTGGAGGCAAGCAACGGCGATGTCAACGCCATCTTGAATGCCGACATCACCATCACTGAGTCAATAGGCACGGAAGCACACCCCTATTCCGGCCTCTTCAAAGGCAATGGTCACACCATCAATTGCAATATCGATGCTTCTAAGGGAGGCGCACCTGCCCCGTTCGCCTACGCTGGCTCAGCGACGATCCACGATCTTCATATCGCGGGTTCTATTCGTGGTGATAATCCGGCAGGTTTGGTGAAGTCTGTTCGTACTTCGGGAAATTTCAATGTGATACATGTCCGCGTATCTGCCAACATTACTGATACTTCCAAAAACTGCAAAGCCTCCGGGTTTATCCAGAATGCAGGAAGTTCCAATGCTCACATGTCCAACTGCCTGTTTGACGGTACCATTACAGCCTCCAATTCGAATGACTCCTACGCCGCTCCCTTCATTTGTTATTCCGACGCGACTGCGGCTGACAAATGGACTATTTACCATTGCTATGAGAATGGCGCCTACAACAATGTTTCGAACCTCCAAATGGCCTTCTACGTTTTCACTGTTATAGGGAGTCATACTGCTATCCAGCCCTTTGTGTGTGACGACACGAACTATAGCACGCATGACTGGGCGACAGTGTCCAGCAGCAACCGCAATGTCGGTAAGTGGGCTAATCAAACGCTGATAGAGAAGTTCGGTGATGGTTGGACAGAGGAAGGCGGCATAGTGGTTCCGAAGATGGAAGCCAGTTCCATTGGTCAGGGTAATATCGCCATTAATTTCTCTGATGCCGACCTGCTCTCGAAGTTAGGCGACAAGTGGCAGATAGCAGGCAACACCTTAGTACCCCAATTCGAACGTACTGAGGGTGGCCTCTATTGTAGCACTGTCTGGGACAAGCGTGCCAAGATGCAATTACGCATCAATATGCACGGCGAGAAGGGCGTGGAAAGCAAGATTGTTGACCTGTCAGACAGCAGAGAAGCCCTGGAGAAGCATCAGTTCAGGCAGGAGCTGACGCGCAAGTGCGTGGACTACTCCTTCGACCTGATGATTATTCGCGCCAAGTCACCTCTGAAGATTGCAGGGTTGGAGAAGGATACAGCCTTCTATGCTGTCAGCAAGACAGAGACTGGCGACCTGGCTAACTACCGCTTCCAGAACGGCAACCGCATTACCAAGCTCGAAGCCACGACGAAGCAGAGCAGCGTAGAGCTGAAATGGGAGACAACCGGTGGTGACCACGACTTCTTCCGTGTGCTGCGTCGAATACATACGAATCAGGCAGATGCCGCATGGACTGACACTATCGCCACCAACCTGGATCTGCTGTCCTACGAGGACAAGACCGTGCTCGTGCAGCAGGTTTATGACTACCGTGTAGAGAGCGTCTATCAGTGTGAGGGCACCAACATCGAGAGCATGACCTGTACGGGTGCCTGTGAGACCACAGGTATGATTGAAGGTTACCTGCGACTGGCCGACGGCACAGCCCTTGCAGGTGACACCGTCTATTGTGCGCCTGTGCCTGTGGGAACGATACTTGGAGCCGATGCTTACTATAAGACTGTTTCCGACGAAACGGGTTATTATGTGTTCCGCACACTGCCCTTCCAGATTGATGCGGACGGTAAGACCAACGGCAACTACCGTGTATGGGTAGCCACGTCGGGCGACCGAGGCTCCTATACCAGTCCCAACGGACAGGCCGATGGCTTAGTCACCTTCGGACAGAATTCCAACTGGTCGAAGAACTTCAATTTCTACATGGACACCTACTACGTGCTGTCAGGCAATGTGTACTACCGCGACACCTCGATGCCTGTGTCTGGTGCATCGTTCAAGCTCGACGGACAGCTGATTCACGATGCCAGCCAGCAGCTTATCACGACCGACACGCAGGGTGCCTTCACCCTGAGCATACCCAAGGGTAAGCACAAGGTGCAGGTGGTGAAGAATGGTCATAAGTTTGCCAACGACGGTTTCTTAGAGAACCATGATGCCACAGATCCGGAGCAGCGCTTTGACTACAATTTCAATAAGAATGTAGCAGGCGTGTACTTCTGGGACTCTACCACCGTCATGCTGCGCGGTCGCGTGGTGGGTGGCGACGTACAGGGCAGCAAGCCCTTGGGCAAGAGCCTGTCGAAGAACAATCTGGGCGACTCTATCAAGATTGTGATGCAGCTGGAGGGCGACAACGTCTCTTACCTCATCCGCAAGCAGGATGACGAGACGGTGAAGAGCGCCTCCTACAAGAATGTCTTCGGTGCTGCCGAAGGGGACACGGCACGGGTAGATGTCACCCGCCACACGGTGACCATCCGTCCTGACGCCAAAACGGGCGAATACCAAGTCATGCTGCACCCCGCCAAGTACAAGGTCATTGAGGTGTCGGGCGAAGGTTATGCCACCCTGTTCCAGCAAGGCAAAGTGGGCGAGACGGTTGACCTGTCGTTCAACGTCATGGGCGACACCTGCGAGTACAGCCGCATCTATCATGCCGCGCCCACAGTGGAAGTCACCCAGTATAATCCAGGCGGCGAGAAATACTTTGGTGTGAAGAAGCTGACGGCGAACGACAATATCGGCAACAAGGCTGAGATGACCATCTGGTACCAGCAGAAGAACAAGGAGGACGCCACAAGAGTGGACGACATCTATGCCTTCGGCTATCCTGTCTTCATGGCTGGCTCACCCTACGGCTTCATACTGCAGGCCTGTGAGAAATACTATAAGAACAACAAGACAAACGGCGAGGCGGACATCGTGAACCTCAGTGGCGGTAAGGTCAAGATTCAGAATGCGCTGACCACCGACTCGAAGACGGCACAATGGGAGTGCGACCTCGACGAGCAGGGTGGTGCGTCCTATATCTTCACGCCCGACAACACCACCTTCACCATGGAGGGTGACAATGCGCTGAAGAGCGTCAGCATCACGCTGGAGTACGACAACTCGTTCTTCGACATCAAGCCCTTCAACGGCAAGATTCTGCAAGGCTATGTGATGGCTACCAGAGCCAAGTCACAGGGCCGTAAGGCAGTCGTATCAGGGATACCCCAACTCTTCGACATCCTGCGCGACCCGCCAGGCAGCGGCAGTTCTGCCTACATTGATGCCGGCACCAAGCTGAGCTATGGCTACAACTGGGAGTTAGGAGCCACACTGGGATTCTCCCTCACATCGAAGACGGGTAAGGCTGTTACCATCTATAATGGTATGGTTGCTGCACCTCAAGGATACGGAAGCGTTGCCGGAGATCTACAAGATAGCAAAGTTACAAAAGGATGGAACATTAGTCTTGAGACCAACTTCGACATGTCGTGGACCTATAACTACAATATAGAGGTCACAGAGCGCATCCAGACATCGAGCGGCAAGAAGTGGGTTGGCAGCAAGGCCGACATCTTCATCGGTACGACGGAGAATATAGTCTTCGAAGACGCCATGGCCGTGCGCGTCATTCCCGACAGCATGTATCAGATTGTGAAGCAGCATGTCGGCGGTACGTTCGAGATGACCGACAAGGACGGCAACACGGCTAAGATAAAGGTGCCCGACGGTACGACCAAGGTGCTGGCTACGGGAACCGACATCACCGGTATGCCTGTCTATCTGGTGCGCGACGAGGTGATGCAGGTCTATCCAGCGGTGAAGTCCACCTTCGTCCATACCCAGTTCTACATTGAGAACGAGCTGCTGCCCGACCTGATGAAGATTCGCAACTCGCTGCTGTTGCCCAAGGGCACTGCCGACAGCTATGCCCAGGCACTTGCCAACCAGCGTGGCTATACGACTTACGTCAGCACGGTGGATGCCAACGATGAGAACTATGGTTTGAAGTACACACCTTTCTATCCTGAGGGACAGTCCTTGAAAAACGACAGCATCAGCGCCCTCAACCAGGAGATGTATGCTTGGATCAGCATCCTTGCCAAGAACGAACAGGAAAAGCTCAGCGTTCTGGATAGAAATCTGGTAAAGCGCTACGACTTTGACGGTGCTGCCAATATCCAGTACAGCGAGAACTTCAGCACTGTCACGAATGGCACACGCTATTTACGCTACCCACTATTGTCTGGCTTTGGAAACCTTGGCGTTTTAGGTGGAGTCTTCGAACCGCTGATGAAGACTATAGAAGCTGCGATGACAAAAGGTGAGGCTACCGTAACAACTGGCTATAGTCTCAGCAAAAAAGATAATTTAGTTACTGGTATCTCAATTAAATTCGGAGAGTATAAAAGTGAGATTTCCTTCCTGCCTATCATTGCGGTCAACTTCAACGACAAGTTCACGACCTCTGAGACTTACTCCAAGAAGACGGGCTTCACACTGTCGGCATCGAGCAAGTCGAGCATGATGGTGGATGTCTATCGTACGGAAACGCAATACACATATAATAAAGACCAAAACCAGTTCTACAAGTTGACTGAAGAGGTGCTCGACGACGTGCGCAACGGACGTCTGGGCAGCACAGGCGGCTTGAGCTGGGTACAGGATACGACGGCAGTCTATTCTAACTTTGTATTCCGCACCCGTGGCGGTGTGACCTGCGAACCGTACGAGGGTGAACGCGTGACGAAGTGGTATCAGCCCGGAACAGTACTTGATGCCGCCACCATCCCTGTCGACAAGCCCCGCATCTGGATTGACGAACCGGTGGTGAGCAACGTGCCGTTTGACGAGCCAGCCCGCTTCACGCTGCACTTGGCTAACGAGAGTGACTATCCGGAGCAAGCTTCGCTCATCTTCAACTACTACCTGCTGGGGAGCAGCAACCCCAATGGTGCTAAGGTGCTGATAGATGGTACCCCGATGAACTCGCAGGGTGTGAACATCATTATGTTCCCCTGTCGCGACAAGAATAACGATGTGACGGTATTCACCAAACAGATTGAGGTATGGGCAGGCAAGGAGTTCGACTATAACGACCTGACGCTGTGTCTGTACGATCCTGAAGATGCCAACCGCGTATTCGAATGCAAGTTCTCGGCACACTTCGTGCCCACGGCAGGTAAGGTGAATGTGAGCTCGCCCAGCTATAACTGGGTGATGAACACCGAGAGTCCGTACGACGGCAAGTTAAAGTCATGGTACTTGCCCGTACGCATCGACGGCTTTGACACCAACTATCGCGGCTTCGACCATATCGAGCTGCAGTATAAGCTGACAACGCAGGGCGACAAGGACTGGGTGAACGTCTGCTCGTACTATAACGACAGGGAACTGATGGCTAAGGCCAGCGGTGTCACCGACACCATACCGAGTGATGGCATCATCGTAGCCAGGTTCTATGGTGAGACCAATCCTCACGAAATCGAGCAGCGCTACGACCTGAGGGCCGTGAGCTACTGTCGTCACGGCAATGGATTCCTGACAGGCAGCTCGCCAATCCTGACGGGTATTAAGGACACCCGCAGGCCTGTTGCCTTTGGTACACCAGAGCCTACCAATGGCATCTTAGGTATCGGCGACGACATCCTGATTAAGTTCTCAGAACCGATTGCCGGCAACTATCTGAGTGAAATCAATAACTTCGAAGTCTTGGGTACGCGGTTGAGCAATGACATCTCGACGTCAACATCGCTGAGCTTCGACGGTGATGCGGTGGCTGGCACGCAGGGCGAACGTAACCTGATGGGTAAGAGTTTCACCGTGGATATCATGCTGAACCCAGCCACCGACAAGCGAGAGATGACAGTGTTCGCTCATGGCGGCGACGAGAAGGGCCTGCGCTTCGGACTAACTTCCGACCGCAAACTATCGGCTACCATCAACGGCGAGACCTTGGTATCAGACGCCACCGTGTCATTTAATAATGTGCTGCATCAAGTGGCATACGTGCTTGACCAGAGTGGCGAGAAGACAACCGTGAAGTTCTTCGACGGCAGCGAGCCTATCGGCAGCAAGCAGTTGAGCGAACGATATGAAGGCGCTACATCGCCTCTATTATTGGGTTCGGACTTCAATTATACCCACGATATCCTGTATAAGGGCGAGATGCTCGAATTCCGCCTGTGGAACCGCGCCATGGAAGGTGGAGAGCTGGACAATTATAAGAGTAAGAGGTTGACCGGCTACGAGACAGGTCTGCAGGATTACTATCCGCTGAACGAAGGTGAGGGCATGTGGGGTTACGACAAGGCTCCTGGCAGCATGGATCTCATGTTGGTAGGCACCAGTTGGAAACGCCCCGCAGGTATTTCGTTGAAGTTTGACGGCAGCAAAGGCCTGCTGCTGGATAAGAACAAGTTCCTGCGTTCCAACAAGCACGACTACACCCTGATGTTCTGGTTCCAGACCAACGCCGACATCGCCACCATCTTCTCTAATGGTATGGCTGAACGCGGACATGAGAACGAAATCAATATCGGTGTGAACGACAATGAGTTCTATGTACGCTCGTCAGGCTTTGAGAAGAAAATTCCCGGATATGTCAACGATGGCTCATGGCACCACTTCGCCATGACGGTGAACCGTTCACAGAATGTGGCCAACATCTATTTAGACAAGAAACTTTGTGAGTCGTTTGCTGCCGACAGTCTTAGCGGTATCGCAAGCGACCAGGACATCGCACTGGGTGCCACCTATAAGGACAAGAATACCGTCGTGAACGGACTGAAGGGTCATGTCGACGAGGTGGGTATGTTTGAGAGCGTGCTGCCGCTGAACCTCATCAATGAGTATTCGAACCATACGCCGCTCGGTACCATGAGTGCCTTGATGGCTTATCTCGACTTCGGACGCTCTGAGAAAATGGACGACAACCAGCAGCATCTGGAGCCTACGGGTATCAGCCTGAAGCGCTATACCGATAGTCAGGGTGAGGTGCTGGCACGTCGCGACACGCTGGTGGCAACAGCTGAGGTGGAAGCATTGGCAGATCGCAGCACGTATGCACCGATGGTGAGCAACGCCCAGCTGGACAACCTGCGGTATAGCTATGTGGCTAACGAAAACCAGTTGTATATGAATGTCATAGAACCTGACTACATGGTGGAGAAGACCAACATCTACGTCACCGTGAAGGAGGTGCCTGACCTGCAAGGCAACCTGATGGCATCGCCCGTCACGCTGAACCTCTACGTGTATCGCAACCCGCTGCGCTGGGATGTGAAACGCATTGAAAAGGATGTGAATTATGGTGAGGGAATGACCTTCGAGGCCACGGTGAAGAACCTGAGCGGCGTGAAGCAGAACTTCAGACTCACCGACCTGCCGCTGTGGATTACAGCTTCACAGACACAAGGCGTGCTTGATGCGCTGGACGAGCAGAAGATTACCTTCACCGTCAGCGACTATATTAATATAGGTACGTATAACGAGCAGATTGCGCTGATTGGCGACAACTCTATGTCGGAGCCGTTGCCTATCACGCTGCGTGTGCGTGGCGACGAACCTGACTGGACGGTTCCTGACCGCCTGAAACAGCATAACCAGACGATGATGATGGTTGCACGTGTGAAGATTGGCGGCATTGTGGCCAGCTCGACCGAGGATATTCTGGCTGTGTTTGACGATAAGCAGCAGGCTCTGGGTGTGGCACATATTGAGGTCAACGACAAAGCCAACGCCAACGAGGCACTGGCTTACCTGACCATCTATGGTTACAAGAACGATGACGGCTCTATGCCACCACTGAACTTCCGCTTCTTTGATGCTTCATCGGGCAACGTTTACAGCGTGAAGCCAGCCGACGGAACAACCTATAAATTCCAACAGGATGCCATCGTCGGTTCTGATGCTAACCCCGTAGTGCTGCAGAATAGCTACTACAACGTCCAGAAGCTGAAACTGAAGAAGGGCTGGAACTGGGTGAGCTTCTACGTGGTTCCGAAGGAAGGTACGACGCTGGGACAGTTCTTGAACAGTATGTCGAAGTGGGAGGCTGATGACAGGATCTCGGCTGTCAACGGCACGAAGACAGCGGACTACACCTGCCGTGCGAACACAGACAAGAATGGTAACATCCATCTGAAGTGGGATGATGAGGATGAGCCGTTCACCGTCGATCCAAAACAGATGTACAACATCTACTCGAAGAGCGACAAGACCATCTATCTGGAAGGTGAATTCGACCGCAGCGAAATCACCGTACATAAGGACTGGAACCGCGTAGGCTATAACTCAATGATTAACTTGCCCATCTCCCAGGCATTGGCTGACTATCTGGAGCAGGCTCAGGTGGGCGACGTGGTGAAGTCGCAGGACGGATTCGCCATCGCCAGCAAAACTGCCACAGGACTGGCATGGAAAGGCAACTTGCAGTATATGGAGGTCGGCAAGGGCTACATGATCAAGCGACAGGCCGACAGCGAAGTAAAGTTCTGGTATCCACTCTACTTCAACGACTCACGCTACAGCAGCACCAGCGAAAGCCGTGCACCGAGACGCGCCTCTGTCAACACAGCAACGACCATGAACATCGTGGCTGTCGTGGAAGGTGTCGAAACGGAAGCAGGCGACAAGCTGGTGGTTTACAGCGGTGCTGAGCGTATGGCAGAAGCTGTTGCCGATGAGGAGCAGAACTACTACCTGAACATTGGCAGCGACGAGATGAATAGCGGAAACCTGAGCTTCGTGATTGAACGTGACGGTGAGACTATCGCCATAACGGGCAGCTCCATCAGTTACGCTCCGAACAAAGTGATGGGTACGCCTGAAGAGCCTACCGCCATTAACTTCACTGCCATCGACCAGATGCCTAACGACGGCAAGTGGTATACGGTGAGCGGTATCCTGATTGGTGAGAAGCCATCGCAGCGTGGTGTCTATATCCACAACGGAAAAGCAGTTCTTATTAAGTGAAACAATGACTAAATTTTGATATGATGAAAAAAACATTAATAGCATTAGCAGCCCTCGCCGTCTTGGCGTGGGGCTGCTCCTCGGACGCCAACGATTCGAACACCCCGCCTCAGTCTTCAGGGATTCCTGTGGGTACTGATGCCCGTCCCAGCTGGCAGACTCCTAACTACGACCTCTTCGAACAAGTCATGAACGTGGAAGTGCAGTTGCAGGACACGCTGAACCCATATGTATCGAAGAACGACTTGCTTTGTGCGACCATCGGTGGAGAAGTGCGTGCGGTGTCAGCTCCTCGGCAAGTGGGAGATGTTTGGGTGGCTCAGTTGACGGTTGCCAGCAATGATGCGGGCGTGGCAGTGGAACTGTCGTACTACTGCGAACAACTGCATCGCATCTTCACTATTGCTTGGACGAGGTTTGATGCCTCAATGGCTCCGAAAGGCACGGGAGGCATCTATCTCCCTGAATTCATCAAACCTAATAAGTGACTATGAACAAGAAAGTTTATCAGAAACCATCAATGAAGGCCGTTGCCCTGCGTCAAAGAGCTCAGCTGTTAAATGCGAGTGGTGTGCAAGCTTCGCGTAGTAGTTATGGAGAAGCAAATACACAAGAGTGGGATTCAGAATAAGAAGAACAATATGAAGATTAATAATTATTTCGGTGTACTGCTGACAGCTGGTCTTGCACTTACTGCCTGCTCGTCAGATGATAGTAACACAGAACAGGTCCGCACGACCTACACCATGACCATAGATGCCACGAAAGGTGCAAATGAAGCCGCCAGTCGTGCGACAACCCGTGCCTTGTCGCTTGATGGCAACACACTCAATGCCTCGTGGGCAACATCGGAGCGCGTTTATGTGCAAGGGAAGAAGTTATCTGATAATTCGTATTTCTGGTTCGAAGGCTCTATCCAGCCTCAATATGCAGGAACAACCACACGGCTGAACGGAGTTATCAGTCTGCCGACAAGTTTTAGCATCTCGATTGACGATGCTATAAGCACACCTCATAAATTGACCCTTCAGTTCCCACGCTCTGGTGATTTGGATTACTCGGGGCAGGTAGGAACGCTGGCAGATATTGCTGCGAAATATGACTATGCAAAAGCCGAAGAAGTGAGGGTGGACATCGAAGCAGATAAAGTAGTTGGAGTCTCACCCGTGACATTCGTGAATCAGCAGGCTATCGTCAAGTTCACGCTCAAGACGTCTGATGGCTCAGCTTTGCTGAGCCCAACGGCGCTGACCATAGAATATGGTGAGAAAAGCCTGTCATTGACCAGCATCCCAGACGCCACCTATGGGACCAATGGCAACGGTGTGCTCTATGTGGCAATTCCCGGCTTCAGCGACAAGGCCGTTACGCTCACTGCCACCGTCGCTGATGCCACTTACACATTCACCAAGTCGGGCGTTACTTTTGAAAACGGAAAGTATTATGCGATTGGTCTGAAAATGGAAAAGGGCGGAAATAATCTCCGCCCGTCTAAACATTACCCTTAACGTACAACAATCTTCCTACCTCCGTGGAAATAAAGTCCCTTGGCGACGGGAGCCTTATCGAGTTCCCGTCCGTCCAGCGTGTACCATACATCTGACTTCTTACCTCTTACATCAGACATCGTTCTAATGCCTGTCTGGCTATCTTCCTCCTCGGTGACTTCGATAGATTCGATGATGACAGCACCATCTGACGTATCGATGTCCAAGACCAGAGCACCTTCGTCAAGGATTTCGTACTCTACACCAGATTCAATCTCTATCATCTCGTCGTCATCCTCATCGCCAGGAGCACGGTTTTGGGGAGCCTTGGAAACCGATACTTTCTTTAATGAAGTATTCTTGGCTCTTACCCCACTTTGTTTTTTATCTACATCCTTTTTCGAATGCTTATTAACAGTAAGAGTTAAAAAATCGATTTTAAAATATTTTTTTCCATCCATCTTCTTACTACCATCCATAGCGAGTTTCTTTACTTCACTCCCATTTTCCATGGCTCCTTCAATGGCACTTTCTAAGGCAGCTTTTACCACCAAAACATCTTTTTCTTCATTTATGACGAACTTCCCATCTTTCTCTATCTTGGTGGATTTTTTAGCTACCTTAAAATCCTTCATATCAACATTACTGATGGCTAAATCGACATTGGAAATCGGCTTAGAAGATTCGTGCTCTCGCAAATAAGCAATACTCTCCATCCATTCACTCGAAATAAGAGCGTAGCCCTTTGCAATGAAACCGGACTTAGCCAAGGCGTCTTGAAACTTTTGTTCTTCTTCGTCGGTCCAATTAGAATCTTCGGACGGAAGTGAATTCTGGTTGTCAAAAGTTTCTTCCTTCTTGGTTTCGCCTTCTTCGCTACTCTTCGTAATTAAAGAGATGGACTGTGGGAAACCTTCGGCATTGTTAGTTAATTCGGTCTTCTGAGATGAAATCTCCTGACCATCAGAACCTTTCAGGGTCTCTTCGAAGGTCTCCTGTGTGGTGCCATCGGTATTACTCTGATAGGTGGACTCGGTCGTTTTCACCGAACCATCGGCACCCTTCTCGACTGTTACATTTTTAGTATTGACCACGTTGTCGTTGCCGTCTTTGACGGTTACCGTAGTGGTCTCATTGGAGGAACCATCTGTGTTTGTCCGGGACGAAGACCCAATCTCTCTGGTCTCGGTGACCTTGCCATCGCTGTCTTTGACAACGGTGCGCTCCGTAGTCGTGCCTTTCGCATCGTCAGTTTTCGTGGTTTCGATTTTACCAGTCACATTATTGTTGCCGTCTTTCTCCACAACAGTAGATGTCATCTCGGTCGAGCCGTCTGTTTTCGTCTCGGTGACGGTATTTGCCTCGGTCACGGTGACTTTTCCTTGGCCATCGGTGACGGTCTGACTGGTGCTCTCGGTCACGGTCACAGAGCCGTCTTCGCTTATCGCTGTCGTGGACTCAGTCTTAGTCTCGGTCTTAGTACCGTCCTCTGCTATGTCAACAGAAGTCTCTTTCTTGTTGGTGACGGTAACGGTAGGCTGATGGCCAATAGCTGCGAGGACATAGTTCTTGGCATGGTCACCACCAAGTTTGGCTTTCGAGTAGTCGAGGGCGACGGTAACGGTTCCGTCGGTGGCAGTCTCCTTGATGGTGCCAGTGACGCCGCTGATGGTGAGTGCTTGACCACCCACGACACCCACGATGGATGCTTCTGAGCAGTCGACAATAACCGTGCTCACGCCATTCTCAGTAGAGATGCTGGCCTCAATACCTGAGACGGTGACGGCCTTGGGGGTCACGGTGACGGTGGCCTTGCCGGTAACAGGCGAGAAGTTCGCCTTTTCAGCCTTATAGAAGATATCGAGCGTTCCGACATCAGTCAGCGTCGGAGCAGTGGTCGCCTCGTAAGAGCCCTCAGAGGTGCCGAATTTAAAGGTCACGCCCTCGTTAGTGGGAACGTCCAGGCTGTGTGCCTTGCCGTCATAAACA
>JAEEGG010004402.1_pt1 | contig 34164 bp, 29 predicted proteins | sample 9134161 | NCBI WGS metagenome assembly JAEEGG01 (sample SAMN16246543, study PRJNA631951) | gut metagenome | biome: gut microbiome; feature: rumen; material: CR-attached | host: Bos | place: Iran: Karaj | collected 2018-10 | reverse complement strand
TCCGCACTTTTTCACCATTTGTGTTGACAAATCCTAAAAGAAAAGCACTCAAGCGCTAATCTAACGATCATCGCTTGAGTGCTTCTGTTTTTTAGGACTTTTTTACAGCCCCTTTATTCGGATCGGACCGCGATTATTTGATCACGGCGCCGGTGCCGGCTATGGCCTTGACGGCCGCGGCATCGTCGGCGTTTGCGGTGTTGAACGTGCCGCCTTCGATCACGACGCCGCCCGCGATGTTGCTGGCGGAGAGCATGTGTCCGGAGGTGTTGGTGAAGGTTCCGCCCTTAACGGTGATGACGGAGCCGGCATCCTCGGCGGTTGCCGCGTAGGAGGAGAGGAGCAGGTCGGAAGAACCGTTGACGAATGTGCCATCGGTGATCACGACGTTGGTGTTCTTGCTGGAGCAGTTGAAGAAGGTCATGGGGCAGCCGGCCTTGATTTCGAACGTGCCGCCCGAGATGGTCAGGTTGACGCCGCCGCCGGTGCCGAACTGGAAGGCGGGATCATAGGTGTAGGAGGAGGGATCGGCGACGCCGAGCGTGAAGGTGCCGCCCGAGATGGTGAAGTTCCTGAGCGCGTCGGCGGAGGCACTGCCGTTGTTGTAGAGGATACGGCCGCAGGAGGATTCCCATACGCCGCCCTCAATGGTGAGGGTCTGACCGGCGCCGTTGCAGCGGATGAGGGCGCGCTTGGTCCCGGTCACGCCGTTGCGGGAGAAGGTGCCGTCCTTGACGATGAGCTTACCGGTGCCGTTGAGGCAGATGAGGTTGGACTGGGGAGCCGCGTTGTCGAGCGAGATCGCGTATGAGCCGCTGTTGATGACTATGGTGCCCTCGGAGTCGATGTTGAGACCGTCGCCCCAGTAGGCTACGATGTCGACGTCGGTGAGGTTGACGGTGCCCTCGGCGCCGACGGAGAAGGCGGCGCAGCCGAGCTGGCCGTTGGAGACGCCCATGAGTTCTTCCTTATAGTCGATCTTCAGGTTGACGACGTCTATGGTGCAGTACTCGACCTGGATGAAGCCTTCGATGGTGTCGATCTGGGCGGTGATCTTATGGCCGTTGCCGTTGATGGACCACTGGCCTTCGGAGGTGGTGTAGAGATGCTCGTTGGTGGTGAAGTCCTTGGTGATGTTAATGGTCTCACCGGCTTTTACGACCGTGAAGGCGTCGGCAAGGGTGCCGTAGAAGTCGCTTCCGATGGAGCAGACGGCGTCAGCCTCGGGGACGGTGGCCGGGCCAGCGGGAGCCTCGGTAGTTACGTCGGCGGGATCGGTTGCGGAGGTGGCGTCGCCGGACGTGGCATCGGCCGCGGGAGCGGAGGAGCCTTCGGGCTCGCCGGTCGACTGAGGAGTGGCCTGAGTCGAGATCGGGGTGGTCTCGTCGCCGCCCTTACCGGTGCAGGCGACGCAGAAGATGCAGAGCACGGCCGCCAAGGCCAGACAAAGCAGTTTTTTCATCGTTCTTTCCTTTCTTTTTGGTCAAGAATAATAGTTTTTCATATCTTTTTGCTTTTTGTGAGGCAATTATAGCACAAAGGGCCGTCCGTGTCAATTAAAAAATGCGCGGAGCATATCGGGCGGCGCGCGCAGGGGCCGTCATCTGCGGGTCCAGGTGGACGGGATGAGCGTGATGAGGATGGGGTATATCTCGAGCCTGCCGGCAAGCATGCCGAGCGAGAGAAGAAGCTTCGAGAATACCGAATACGCGGAGTAGGACGATGTCGGGCCGATGCCTCCGAAGCCCGGGCCGATGTTGTTGAAGCAGGCGACGGAAGCGGAGAAGTTCTCCTCGAAGCCGGCCGAGGGATCGAGGCAGAGCAGAAGGAAAATGCCCAGCAGACAGGCCGCGTAGACGGCAAGATAGTTGCTGATACTGGAGATCGTGGCCTCCTCCACGGGCTTTCCCTCGAAAGTCACGGTGCTGACGGAGCGGGGATGGAGGAGCTTGCGGATCTCGCGCCTCATGGCCTTGAACAGGATGATGACGCGGGAGAGCTTGAAGCCGCCGGCCGTGGAGCCCGCGCAGGCCCCGAAGAACATAAGCACCATAAGTATGCCGCGCGAGAGGCCCGGCCAGGCGTTGAAGTCGGCGGTGGAGAAGCCCGTGGTGGACATGATGGACGCCGACTGGAAGGCGGCCAGCCTGAACGCCTCGCCCGGCGAGGAGCAGGTGCCGAGGATGTTGACCGTGATGACGCAGGTCACCGTGGCCAGTATGAGAAGGTAGACCCTCAGCTCGAAGCTGCTGACGGCCGACCTGAACTGCCTGACAAGTATCAGGTAGTACAGGTTGAAGTTGACGCCGAAAAGGGTCATGAAGACGGTAACGACCCACTGGATGTACGGGCTGTAGCCGCCTATGCTGGAATTCGTTATCGCGAAGCCTCCGGTGCCGGCTGTGCCTATGGCCGTCACGAGGCTGTCGTAGACGGGCAGACCTCCGAACAGCAGGAACAGGAATTCGAGGCCGGTGAGCGCAATGTATATTATGTACAGGATCTTGGCGGTGTCGTTGGCCCGCGGCACGAGCTTGCCGAAGACCGGGCCGGGCATCTCTGCCTTCATTATGTGGACCGGCTTGTCGGACAGGTTCGGGATTATGGCCATGATGAAGATCAAGACGCCCATGCCGCCTATCCAGTGCGTGAAGCTGCGCCAGAAGAGCCCTCCGCGGCTGAGCGTCTCGACGTCGTTGAGGATGGACGCTCCGGTGGTAGTGAAGCCGCTGACTGTCTCGAAGAAGGCGTCGATGTAATTGGGGATGTCGCCGCTGATGACGAACGGGACGGCGCCGAGGGCCGACATGAGTATCCAGCCGAGGGCGACTATGACGAAGCCCTCGCGCGAGTACATCGATGTGTCGGCCGGCCTGCAGGTGAGCAGCAGCACGGCCCCCAGGGCTCCGCAGACGGCGGCCGTTATGAGGAAGCTCCAGATGGCCGACTCCAGGTAGATCAGGGACACTATGGCGGGGAGGAGGAGCAGCGCTCCCTCGGCCGCCAGAATGAACCCGATCACGTACAGGATCATTCTACGGTTCATGACTGGGCCGCGCTTTCTTCGCCGGACAGGATGTCGTTGAGGTCGCCGAGGCGGTGGCCCGCGGACAGCACTATGACGCGGTCGCCGGGCTGTATGGTCTCGGAGCCGCTGGGAATTATGGCTTTGCGCCCTCTGACTATGCCGGCAATCAGTATGTTCTGACGCAGACCGAGGTCCTTGAGCTCGATCCCCGCTCCGCGGAAGTCTCCGTTGACGCTGAACTCGAGAACCTCCGCCTTGTCGTCCATGATGCGGTAAAGGGTCTCGATGTTGCTGCCCTCGGTGTTCTGAAGGGCCCTGGCGTAGCGGCTCAGCTGGTTGGCAACTATGCGCATGGGCGACACGACCGAGCCGAGGCCCAGCTTTTCGGCAAGGGCGGCAAGCTCGGGCCTGTTGACCTTGGCGATGACTTTAGGGACGTGGCGGGTCGACGCGTATATGGATATCAGGATGTTCTGCTCGTCGGACCCCGTGATGGCAACGAAGCCGTCGGTCGAGGTGAGCCCCTCCTCCTCGAGCACCTCCTGGCGGGCGCCGTCGCCGTTGATGACGAACATGCCGTTGCCGACGGCCTCGGCGGAGAACTCCTCGCAGCGCCTGCGGTCGATCTCTATCACCTTGACGCTGATCCCCGCGGCCGTCAGCATCTTGGAAAGATAGAAGGCGGTGCGGCTGGCGCCGAGGATCATCACGTTCCTCGAGGACTTTCTGAATATGCCGAGCTTGCGGAGCAGCTTCTGCGCCTCGCCGGGCGCGGCGGTAAGGGCGACGCGGTCGCCCTCGGACAGCACGAAGTTGCCGGTCGGGATGAAGAGGTTTCCGTTGCGCTGGACGGCGCAGATGAGGAACTTGGCGTCGTACCTGCGGCGCAGCTCCGCCAGGGACACGCCTATGGCGGGAGAACTGTCCAGCGTCGTCTCGATCAGGTCGAAGTTGCCCGAGAAATGCTCGATGTTAGCGGCGCTCGGGAACTTGAGCAGATTGTAGAGCTCCTCGGCGGACACCCGGTCGGGGTTGATGGCCATGGACAGACCGAGGTTCTGGCACAGGAAGTCGAGCCCCTTGTCGTTGTACTCGGGGTTGCGGATCCTGGCGACGGTGTGCGCGGCCCCCATCCTGCCGGCGATGAAGCACGAGAGCATGTTGGTCTCGTCCTGGGAGGTGGCGGCGACGAACAGCTGGCAGCCGGGGACTCCGGCCTCGGCCAGGATGTCGTCGTCCGCGGCGTTCCCGCAGACGCACATTATATCGTAGACGTTGATAATTTCCTCTATGGCCGACGGGCTGGAATCCACGGCGACGACGTCGTGACCCTCCTCCACCAGCCTTGCGATAATGGCCGTTCCGACCTTTCCGCAGCCTGCTATAACGATCTTCATGAGCCTTCCTGTTCTGCCGAGAGGACCTTCCGCGCCGGCCCTGCGGCCGGTCGGCGGAGCTCCGCCGCTCAGGGCGGTTTTCTTTCGGCGGTTTAACTGAATTATTATGCGAGAGATTGACGGTTTTTTACAAAATGATAATTGCTTTTCGCGCCGGCGCGTAGTATAATAATTATTTGGAAAGATATGCATCGCCGGCTTCCGCGCACTATATTATAGCATAAAGACCGGTCTTTTGCAATCGCCGTCGCACCGATTGATCCGAACTGACAAAAAAATAATTAATATATGGTTCACAGGAGGAATACTCATGGCGACATTAGTGATCATGCCGAGGCAGGGCCAGAGCGTCGAAAGCTGCATTATCACCGAATGGAAAAAGAAAAAGGGCGATAAGGTCGCGGTAAAGGACGTTCTGTTCTCCTACGAGACGGACAAGTCCGCTTTTGACGAGGAGGCCGCGGTTGCCGGCACTCTTCTCGAGGTCTTCGTCAAGGACGGCGACGACGTCCCCTGCCTCGATCCGGTCTGCATCATAGGCGAGCCCGGCGAGGACATCTCGGCCCTCGTGGCCCAGGCTAAAGCCGGAAAGGGCGGGGAGGCCCCCGCGCCCGAAGAAAAGAAGCCCGAGGCCGAAGCTCCGGCGGCGGCTCCCGCGCAGACTGCCGCTCAGGAAGTCCCCGCGGCTCCCGAAGCCGGCGGATTCCTCCGCATCTCCCCCAGGGCCAGAAAGCTCGCGGAGAAGACCGGGGCCGACGTCTCCAAGGCCGAAGGCACCGGACCCATGGGCCGCATAATCGAGCGCGACGTCAACGCCCTCCTCGACAGAGGACTCACCGTCCAGGCAGCCGCAAAAGAGGCCGCCGCTGCCGCCGAGGCCGTACAGGCGCCCGCAGCGTCCGCTCCCGCAGCGACTCCCGCGGCGGCGTACGAGGACGTCAAGATGCCCAACATCCGCAAGGTCATTGCCCGCGCGATGCACGCGTCGCTGTCCAATATGGCGCAGCTCACGCTCAACGCATCCTTCGACGCCACGCAGATCATGGCCTTCCGCGCGGCCGTCAAGGCGGCCGGAGAGGGCATGGGCATGAACAACATCACGCTCAACGACATCGTCCTCTACGCGGTCGCCAGGACCCTTCCCGGGCACCGCGACCTCAACGCCAACTACTTCGAAGATAAGGAGATCATCCGCTACTTCTCGCACGTCAACCTCGGAGTCGCGGTCGACACGCCCAGGGGACTGCTCGTTCCCACCGTGTTCTCCGCCGACACGCTGTCTCTCAACGAGCTCTCCGCCGAGGCCAAGAAGGTCATCAAGTCCGCCCAGGCCGGGACCATCAGCCCCGATCTGCTCAAGGACGGCTCCTTCACTGTCACGAATCTCGGATCGCTCGGCGTGGAGAGCTTCACCCCGGTCATCAATCCTCCCCAGACCGCCATTCTCGGCGTCGACTGCATCACCCGCCGCGTGAAGAACGTCGGCGGCCAGGACGTCTTCTACGACGCGATGGGCCTCTCCCTCACGTTCGACCACAGAGTGCTTGACGGCGCTCCCGCGGCAAAGTTCCTCAAGGAGCTCTGCTTCAACCTCGAGAACTTCAACCTGCTTCTCGCGAAATAAGAGGTGAACGGCATGGTGTACGATCTCATAGTTCTCGGCGGAGGCCCCGCCGGCTACAACGCTGCCGAGCGCGCCGCACAGGGCGGCATGAAGACGCTCGTCATCGAGGCCAGAGCCCTCGGAGGCGTCTGCCTCAACGAAGGCTGCATCCCCACCAAGACCCTGCTCTACTCGGCAAAGATCTACGACTATTCCAAGCACGGCGAGGCTTACGGCGTCAGGTTCGGAGCCGCGTCCTTCGACCACTCCTTTGTCATCGACCGCAAGAACAAGGTCGTCAAGACCCTTGTCGGCGGCATAGGAGGCGCCCTCAAGGCCCTCGGCATCGACGTGGTCAAGGCCGCCGGAAAGATCACCGGCCGCGGACCCGAAGGCTTCACGGTCGAAGCCGGCGGCGCGGAGTACACCGGCAGGCAGCTGCTCATATGCACCGGCTCCTCCGCCTCCGTCCCGCCCATCCCCGGCCTGCGCGAGTCCGTCGCCTCCGGCTTCGGCATGACCAACCGCGAGATCCTTGACCTGCGCGAGATCCCGAAGCGCCTCGTAGTCATCGGCGGCGGCGTCATCGGTCTCGAGATGGCGTCCTACTTCAACAGCGTCGGCTCCGAGGTCACCGTCATCGAGATGCTCGACCACATCGGCGGACCGACCGACAGAGAGATCTCCGGAGTCCTCCAGAAGAATTACGCGAAGCGCGGCGTCAGGTTCCTGCTCGGGGCCAAGGTGACCTCGGTGGGCACCGACCGCGTGAATTACGAGCTCGACGGCAAACAGGAGAGCGCCGTCTGCGACAAGGTCCTCATCTCCATCGGCAGACGGGCCGTCACCGCGGGCGTCGGCCTCGAGAGCATCGGCGTGCTCACCGACCGCGGCGCGATCGTGACCAACGACAGATGCCAGACCAACGTGGCAGGCGTCTGGGCGGCCGGCGACGTCAACGGCAAGTCCATGCTCGCCCACACCGCCTACCGCGAGGGCGAGGTCGCCGTGGCCAACATGCTCGGCAAAAAGGACACCGTCAACTACCTCTCCATCCCGTCCGTCATCTACACGAATCCCGAGGTCGCCGCCGTCGGCGAGACCGAGGAATCCGCAAAGGCAAAGGGGCTCGACGTCATCTGCAAGACCACCACGCTCAAGATGTCCGGGCGTTACGTCGCCGAGAACGAGGGCGGCGACGGCATCGTGAAGCTGGTCGTCGGCAGGGAGCATAAGAACATACTCGGCATACACATGATCGGCACCTACGCCTCCGAAATGATCTACGGCTGCGCCTTCATGGTCGACAGGGAGCTGCGCGTCTCCGACGTGAAGAAGATGGTCTTCCCGCATCCCACGGTGTGCGAGGTCATCCGCGAGGCCATGTTCGGCATCGGCTGAACCGCTCAGGAATCAAAGATAATTATTTAATCAGATAAAAGGAGTATTCAACATGCCTAAGTCACAATTTGTTGATCCCAAGACCGCGTTCACGCCGGGCTATATCCATTTCGAGGATATTCCGGTGTGTCAGTACAACAAGACGCTTGCCGAGGAGAAGAAGCTCTACACCAAGGCCGACTTCATGAGGATCTATCATGATATGCGGACCATCCACGAGTTCGAGACCATGCTGAACGAGGTCAAGGTCAAGAGCGAGTACAACGGCGTAAAGTACAACAACCCCGGTCCCGCCCACCTGTCCATCGGCCAGGAGGCCTCAGCGGTCGGCGAGGCTTACTGCCTCGACATCGACGACCTCACCTACGGCTCCCACCGCTCCCACGGCGAGATCCTCGCGAAGGGCCTGTCCTCCATCAACAAACTCGACGACAAAGAGCTCTACGACATAATGAAGGACTTCCTCGGCGGCGCCGTTCTGTCCGTCGTCGAGAAGCACATGAAGAACGACGGCGACATCAAGAAGCTCGCCCAGAACTTCCTGCTCTACGGAGCGCTTGCCGAGATCTTCGCCCGCACGACCGGCTTCAACAAGGGCCTCGGCGGCTCCATGCACGCCTTCTTCATCCCCTTCGGCATCATGCCCTGCAACGCCATAGTCGGCGGCGGAGCTCCCATTGCCCTCGGAGCAGCCCTGTACAAGAGGGTCAACCATAAGAAGGGCATCGTCGTGGCCAACTGCGGCGACGGCGCCCTCGGACGCGGCCCCGTGCTCGAGGCCTTCAACTTCGCCTCCATGGACCAGATCACAAAGCTCTGGAACGACGGTCATGGCACCGGCATGCCCATCCTCTTCAACTGCTTCGACAACCACTACGGCATGGGCGGCCAGACCCGCGGCGAGACCATGGGCTTCGACATGGCCGCCAGACTCGGCGCCGGCTTCAACCCCGACATGATGCACACCGAGAGGGTCAACGGCTACGATCCGCTTGCCGTCATCGACGCCTTCAAGAGAAAGAAAGCCCTCCTGCTCGAAGGCAAGGGCCCGGCTATGCTCGACGTCGTGACCTACCGCATCTCCGGACATTCGCCCTCCGACTCCTCCACCTACAGGACCCAGGAGGAGATCGACGCCTGGAAGGCCGCCGATCCCATCGCGGCTTACAGAGCCAAGATGGTCAAGGGCCGCGTCGCCACCCAGGCTGAGTTCGACGCTATCGACGCCATGATAGTCGACCGCATGACCGAGATCATGAAGCTGGCCATCGACGAGGAGATCTCGCCGAGGATGAACCTCGACAAGGACCCCGACGCCATTGCAGGCATCATGTACTCCAACCAGAAGATCCACAGCATGGATCCGTCCAGGACCGCCGAGATGACCAAGCCCCACGACGAGAACGACCGCGTCAAGGAGATGGCCACCAAGATCAGGACCGCCACCGACGAGAACGGCAAGCCCGTCCCGAAGATGAAGGTCTACAACATCCGCGACGGCCTCTGCGAGCCGATCATCGAGAAGTTCTACGACGATCCCACGCTCATCGCCTACGGCGAGGACAACCGCGACTGGGGCGGAGCGTTCGGCGTGTATAAGAAGATCACCGACTCCATCCCCTACCACAGATTCTTCAACGCCCCCATTTCCGAGTCCGCCATCGTCGGCTCCGCCGTCGGTTACGCCATGTGCGGAGGCCGCTGCATAGTCGAGCTCATGTACGCCGACTTCATCGGCTGCGCCGGCGACGAGATCTTCAACCAGATGGCCAAGTGGCAGTCCATGTCCGCCGGCATCCTCAAGATGCCCATCATCCTCAGAGTCTCCGTCGGCTCCAAGTACGGCGCACAGCACTCTCAGGACTGGACGGCCCTCACCGCCCACATCCCGGGCCTCAAGGTCGTGTTCCCGGCCACCCCGTACGACGCCAAGGGCCTCATGTGCAACGCGCTTGAGGGCACCGACCCCGTCATCTTCTTCGAGTCCCAGAGGATCTACGACAAGGGCGAGGAGTTCCATAAGGAAGGCGTTCCCACCGGCTACTACGAGGTCGCCCTGGGCGATCCCGACGTCAAGAAGGAAGGAAAGGACGTCACCATCCTCACCATCGGCGCGGTCCTTTACAGAGCCCTCGAGGCCGCCAAGACCCTTGAGGAGAAGTACGGCATCTCCGCCGAGATCATCGACGCCCGCTCCATAGTGCCCTTCGACTACACCAAGGTCATCGAGTCCGTCAAGAAGACCGGCCGCGTGCTCATCGTCGGCGACGCCGTCGAGCGCAACTCCGTCATGAAGGACATGGCCGCCAACATTACCGAACTGGCGTTCGATTACCTCGACGCCCCGCCCGTGGCGCTCGGCTCCCGCAACTGGATCACGCCCGCCCACGAGCTCGAGGAGGCCTTCTTCCCGTATCCCTCGGCCATCATCGACTGCATCCACGAGAAGCTGCTTCCCATCCCGGGCTACGTTCCCACTCACAACTTCAGCGACGTCGAGAAGATCGACCGCATGAAGAAAGGCGTCTGAGCCTTGTCAGGCCGGATCCTCCGTCCGGGCGCCGCACGGCGCCCGGACGGAGGGCCGGACAGCCGGGGGATGCCGAAGGACCCGAATCCGCGGGCCTTTCGGCATCCCCCGTCCTTAAAACAGCCAGTCTCATAACCTGTCCTTCCGGGCGACACCGCCCCGGGAGCACATACCGACCGATGCCATGGATATCTACAGGAACGACAATACCGACCCCGCCTTCAACCTCGCGGCGGAAGAATACCTTGCCGACAGTTATGCGGGGGACGGGCTGTTCATGCTCTGGCGCAACGCCCCGTCCGTGATCATAGGGCGCAACCAGAACGCGTATGCCGAGCTCGACCTTGCCTTCGCCGAGAAGCACGGAATAAAGGTCGTGCGGCGCCTCACAGGCGGAGGCGCGGTCTTCCACGACCTCGGCAACGTCAACTACACCTTCATCTCCCGCCTTGACGACGCCGGGACGCTCAACTTCCCGAGATTCTGCGGGCCCGTCATAGAGGCCCTGCGCGGGCTGGGCGTCGACGCCGAACTGTCCGGGCGCAACGACATCACCGTCGGCGGCCGCAAGGTCTCCGGCACCGCCCAGTGCGTCCGGGGCGGCCGTGTGCTTCATCACGGCACCCTCCTCTGGTCGGCGGATTTCTCGTATATGGAGAAGGTCCTGAGGCCGGACCCGTCGAAGCTTCAGAGCAAGGGAATAAAGAGCGTCGGGAGCCGCGTCGCCAACCTGCGCGACCTGCTGCCCGAGGGCGCCCCCCTTTCGCGCGACTCGGGAGCCGCGGATCTCATGGACTATCTGTTCTCGCGCTTCGGAGGCGAGCCGCTGCGGTTCACCGACGGGCAGACCGAGGCCATAGCCGCTCTTGCGGAGAAGAAGTACTCTTCCTGGGAGTGGAACATGGGATCGTCCAGGGGCTTCTCGTGCCGCAGATCGCGCCGCTTCCCCTTCGGCAGGGTCGAGGTGGCCTTCGACGCCGACCGTGGGCTGATCACTTCGGTCTCGGTCAGCGGCGATTTCTTCGGCACCCGCCCCGTCTCCGGGCTGGAGGCGAGGCTGACCGGAGTCCGGCCCGAGTATGCCGCGGTCCTCGAGGCCGTGCCGGACGCCGGCGAGTTCATAAGCGGCGCCACTGCCGCGGATCTGGCGGGGCTCATAGCCGGCAGTCCGGAGTGAGCCGGGACGGTTTTCCTTGACACGGCCCCCCGCTGATGTTATAATATTCTATCATCTTATGCCGGCCGGCGGGTCCCGCGGGCCGGGAAGGCGGTGCGTATGAATTACGGTCTTCAGCTCTACAGCGTCCGCTCGGCAATGGCCGCTGATCCCGAGGCCACGCTCAGGTACGTCGCCTCGGTCGGATACGAGTCCGTCGAGTTCGCGGGCTTTTTCGGCATGGATCCCGACAGGGTCCTTGCCATCCTCGGCTCCGCCGGCCTGTCCGTCAGCGGAACGCACTCGTCCTGGACCGATCTGCGCGACCGGTTCGACGAGACCGTCGCCTTCCATAAGGCCATCGGCAACAGCAACTACATCATTCCCGGCGCGGACCTGTCCACGCCAGAGAAGCTCGGGGACTTTGCCGACTTTGTCAACGACGTCATTCCGCGGCTGGCCGCCGAGGGCATCACGCTCGGCTACCACAACCACTCCCGGGAGTTCGCGGCCACGCCTTACGGCTACCGCATCCATGACGAGCTCGCCCGGAGGACCGCGATCGAGTTCGAGATAGACACCTTCTGGGCCTTCAACGCCGGAGAGGATCCCGTTGCCCTGCTCGAGAAGTACCGCTCCCGCGAGAGAGTCCTGCATCTGAAGGACGGCCTGCCCGGAGGAGAGGGAAGGGCGCTCGGCGAGGGCTCCGCTCCGCTGTCGGCCGTCATCGCCAAGGCGCGCGAGCTCGGCCTGTACTGCGTGGTCGAGAGCGAGACCCAGACGCCGGACGGCCCGTCGGAGATCGCCCGCTGTGCCGAGTGGCTCAGACGCAACGGCTGAACCGGCCGGAGCGCTTCCGTCAGTATCATCATTTTTCGAGGTATATGTCATGCAAAGAACACAGATAGCCGACGTTCAGCCCGGCAGCCGGGTCCGCATCTCGGGGTTCGTCGAGAACTTCCGCAACAAGCGGACAATGGCATTCATCGTCATCCGCGACATAACCGGAAAGATCCAGGTCACGCTCGTCAAAGAGGAGCATCCTGATCTGGCCGCCGTCGCCGACGGCATTACGCTCGATTCGGTCGTGACCGTCGAGGGCACCGCCGTCGCCAACGATTACGTAAAGCTCGGGGGCATCGAGATCCTCCCCGAGAGCATCAGGATCGAATCCGTCGCGGACGCCCTGCCCATAAAGCCCGACTCGGCTATCGATTCGAGGCTCGACTTCCGCTGGATCGACCTGCGCACCGAGAAGAACGCCCTCATATTCAAGCTTCAGACCGAGATGGCCGCGGCCTTCCGCGAGTATCTGCTGGAGCGCAATTTCCTCGAGTTCCACAGCCCGAAGATCATCGGCGCCGCGTCCGAGAGCGGAGCCGACGTGTTCAAACTGAGTTATTTCGACGGCGACGCCTACCTTGCTCAGTCGCCGCAGTTCTACAAGCAGATGGCCATGGCCGCCGGCTTCGAGCGAGTGTTCGAGTGCGCCCCGGTGTTCCGCGCCGAAAAGTCCTACACGAGAAAGCACGCCACCGAGTTCACAGGCTTCGACCTCGAGTTCTCTTACATCGACAGTTATTACGACGTCATGAAGTTCGAGGAGGAGATGCTCACCTACATGCTCGGCAGGGTGGAGAAGAAGTTCGGCGACGACATCGTCAGGCTCTACGGCGAGGAATACCGCGTAGTCGTGCCGACCGCCCCCTTCCCGGTGATGACCGTTGCGGACATCTACAGCGAGATCGAGAAACGCTACGGATACACGGTCCCCGATTCCGAGAAGGGCGACCTTACCACCGACGCGGAGCACTATACGTTCGACCTGGCCCGCGAACTCTTCGGCAGCGAGTTCATGTTCGTCATCGGCTACGACGGCGCAAAGAGGCCGTTCTATCACATGCGCGACGAGAACGGCGTACCGCAGGGCTTCGACCTCATCTGGCGCGGCACGGAGATAACCTCCGGCTCCCAGCGCGAGCACCGCTACGAACAGCTCTGCAAAAACGCGAAGGAGAAGGGCCTCGGTGAGGACGTAAAATTCTACACGGAATTCTTCCGCTACGGCTGCCCGCCCCACGGAGGGTTCGGACTCGGACTTGACCGCCTGACCATGCTCTTCCTCGGTATATCAATCAAAGAGGCCCAGTTCGTTTTCCGCGGACCCGACCGTCTCAATCCCTGATCACTCCAAGGAGGTCAACAATGCCTGCTCCACAGAAACCGAAACCCGGAAAGCCCGGACTCACCCCGTACGAGAAGACGTTTGATTACGACAAAGACGGCAAGCTCGACAGCTTCGAGAAGGCCGACATGTGGGACGAGATAGCCCGGGACTCCGTCAAAAAGAAAAAGAAGCCCGTCGAGGGCACCAAGGGGACCGATCATCCGGACCCGGAAAAGCAGTAAGTCCGTTGCCCGTCAACACAAAAAGCAGCGCCTCGATGCGCTTTCGATAGAGCAGGTATCTCGATCTTTCTTTTGATTTGTGAACCTGTCTGATCTGTATAATATCCTTCCGCATAAATAACGCAAACGCACTTTTGACAGCCCGAGGCCGTCAAAAGTGCGTTTTGGTTATTTAAAAAATGACGTAGTTTTAGCAGTTATTTCAAAACGTGAATAATTATTTTGCAAAAAACAGTATTCTCATTGAACAGAAACAGTATCGTTGTTTTTCTTTTTTACAATATACATCAGCATGAACGTGACCACTCCCGAAGCTATTATCACGATTATATCTATCGGTGCAAGGACAATCCCGGGTATCCCGTCAAAGAGAAAGCCGGTACCGAAGCGGTAAAGATGAGCGTGAAGCAAGATCATTTCTCCGATATACATTACGAGTGTAGTAATGGTTGCTGCAATCGTCGGAATCCAAAGGGTAATGGCTCTTTTTTGTTTCAATAATAATGATCCGATAAACAGACCGACTGTCGTACCAAGTATGATAAAGAAAACCGACATTAGAAAAGCCGAGAGCGGAGAGACTGTAATATTGCCGTCGCGCCAAAACGCCGTAAAGCAAGCAAGAATACATAATCCAAGGAAAGAAACCGCGGAGACCGATTGCATAATCAGAGCCTTTTTTCTTCCGGTTTCTCCTGTTTTGATCATTTGAGCAAAACCATAAATACAGTTCAGAATCGCAAGGATCAATACGACAGATATCAAATAGAAATGAAGTTTGAACGCTGGATTGTAGTCCCCCATTAGAATCTCAACTGCAGTTTTAGTTTTGTATTCCGTTACGGTTGTTCCCCAACCCTCCGGAGGAACATAACACATATACATTTGCCAATCTTCAAGCTTTGCAACCGTTTCAGCGGCAGTTACCACTACTTTGTTTTCAAACAACAGTTCAAAGCCAAAGAAAGCAACGATTGAAATGGCGCCGCCTGCAACCAGCGCGTATCGTTTTAACGCTTTTATAAAAAGCGGCATCAGCAATACGCCGATTATTAGAGCAATCGCGATCGGGGTATAAGGGATAATATATTTTGGGTAATTCTCTTTCATCACCGTTCCGTTGACTATCATATCATAAATAACCCTAACGCCCATGTACAACGGATAAAACGATGCTGCAACAACAGCCAAAATAGATATCAACCAATAGTTTCTATACTTTTTGTTTGTCATTTCAATCATTCCTTTCTTAATAGGCATTTGTCAAGAGGAAGTATGCAATTGCCGCAACAAGCACGGCAAATAATATTGTGGAAACAGTTGTCATCTTTCTGTATGAAAGGATCCGTTCAATGCGGGTGCGTACCTTTGCGCCGCCAAACGCTGAAACGAAAAGCGTTTTCTGTTCTGCACATGAAACAAGTGCCGAAGCGTACTCTTTTTTCTCATTATCGCTGAACTTCTTTAAGACATCTTCATCGCAGGCTACTTCAAGGTCAGACAGAAAGCACTTCAGAAATATCCATGTGAGAGGATTAAACCAGTGCATCACGGCGCTTGCAAAAGCAAGAATACGCCACAGATTGTCGATCCTACAAATGTGTTTTTTCTCGTGAAGAAGAATATAATGCAAATTACTGTTCTCCTTCATTTCCGGAGGTATGACGATTTTCGGGCGAAAAACCCCATACACCGAAGGCGATGTGACCTTTTCGGACGCATATATGTTTTCAAAAAGATGCGTTGAATTCTTTATTTCACGTATAGTCACAAAATACAGAATAGCTAAAGTCAGTAAAAGAGCGCATGCAACAACAGCCCAGATAATCGATGCAAATTCAAAAACTTTACCGACAAGATCGACTTTGTATGTGATCGGAATATATGAACTTGCCGCCATTGCCGAATTCATCATTGTAAAGTCGGGAAGCACTTCACTTTCATAAACGGTTACCGTCTTTGTTGTGAATTGTGAAATAATAGTCAAGAGACCGTACTTCCCGCCAAGACCTGCCGGAAACCACATACGAATGAACGGGATAATCCAAAGCACTGTAACTACACGACGTGGAATCCGTTTTATCATTCGTAAAAGCATAACAATCAAGCCGGTTAAAGAAGCAACAATGCTCATGTTAAAGAGCCAATAAAACAACTCTGAAAGCATAGGAGTTACCTCTTCTCAATCATTTCGCGCAATGCCGCAATATCATCAGGTGTTAATTCCTCATCTTCAAGTAATGCAGAAAACAACGCTTTTTTCGATCCTCCGAAAAGCCGGTCGATCAAGCTTTTTGTTTCGTTCTTACTAACTTCTTCACGTGAAATGAGAGAAGAACATATAAAATCGGGGTCTTCTCGTTTTACGTATCCCTTTTCGATTACTTTTTTTATAACTGTATATGTGGTGTTTTTATTCCAACCGATATCGTTTTGAGCGAGCAAACTCAGTTCCTTGGCGCTGACAGGTTCATTTTTCCATATCAACTCCATTATCTTCATTTCGCTGTCGAATAGTTTCATTTTCTTACTCCCAGACTATTACTATAGTCTATACTATCACAATAGTTTGAATTTGTCAATAGGTTTTGTACTTTTTCTTGTTTGTTTTTTATGTATATCAGAATGTTGTTAAATAATAGGCGAACACTATAAATTTCAGGCGGCGGGAAAAATCCCGCCGCCTGAAGATCAACTGTGTATTATATATCATATATTTTATGATTTACACCGGGAGGGACACCTGCTTTATTGCAAGTGTCCCTCGGGCGTTGCTTTTTTGTATGCGTTCTGCTGCCCGATCTCAAGCGCGTCCGGTTTCGGGTGCTGCCGCTCGCCGACGTTGATCAATCTGCGTCGGCCGCTCCGGGGCGCCCGCCCGTCCCCGAGAGATAGGCCATGAAGCTTTTTTTGTTCTCGATGGGCGTCGATGTAGGCCTGCCGAGGTCCTCCCGAGCGCCTATGGAGCACTTGACCTCGATGAACGAGAGCTCGCCGCGGGCCTTTGCCTTGCCGAGCTCCGCGTCGAGCGCCTCGAAGCTGTCGACGGACACGGCGTAAGGATAGCCGCAGGCCGAGGCGACGGCCGGCAGGTCGACGGAGCCCGCTACAGTAGGCATGCCGCCTACTGTCTCGTGCGCGCCGTTGTTGATGACGACGTGGACGAGGTTCTTCGGCCTGTTCGCGCCTATGACCGCCAGCGCTCCCATGTGCATGAGCACGGCGCCGTCGCCGTCGATGCACCACACGCGGCGCCCGTGGCTGAACGTGGCGACGCCCAGAGCGATGGACGAGCTGTGCCCCATGGATCCGACGGTCAGAAAGTCGTATTCGTGGCCCTGGCCGTTGGCGGCGCGCGTCTCGAACAGCTCGCGGCTGGCCTTTCCCGTGGTGCTGACGACGGGATCGCCGCCGGAAGCCTTCACGATGTGCCGGATGATCTCCTCGCGTCTCATGGAACAGCTGTTTTTGTATACGGCTTTTCCGGAATACTCGAGGGCGCCTTTGCGGATGACGAAGGCGACGTCCTTTCCCGCCGAGAGCAGGGCCCTGAAGCCGTCCATGGCCGCACGGAGCTCCTCACCGGTCGTCTCCTTACCGACGACGAATGTCTTTATATCCATGTCCTCGAGCAGCCTGAGCGTCACCAGGCCCTGGTACGCGTGCTGAGGCTCGTCCCTGACGCCCGGCTCGCCCCGCCAGCCGACGACGAACACCGCCGGTATGGCGTAGACCCTGTCGCTGAGCAGGGACGCGGCGGGGTTGACGATGTTGCCCTCGCCGGAGTTCTGCATATACACGACCGGCACCTTTCCCGTAGCCAGATGGTACCCCGCCGCCAGAGCGGCGCAGTTGCCCTCGTTCGCGGCGATGATGTGGTGCTCCGGATCGATGCCGTATGTGTTCATCAGATAGTCGCAGAACGGCCTCAGCAGGGAATCCGGGACCCCCGCGTAAAAATCCGCCCCAAGAACGCTTGCAAATGTCTCTACTCTCATGGACTGCTCCGATCTCCGCCGGCGACGCCGGCGGTATAAGAATTGTGGACCGGTTGTTATTTGTAAGAGGATAACGCAACAACCGGATGCATTACCGGCCTGTGCGAAACCAGTCCGGTCTATCTGTTTTACCGGCTGAAATGATCGCACTTGCCTTCTTCAGCGGCTTCTATTGTAGCACAATCCTCACGGTAAATCAACTCCGGTTTTATCGCATGTGATACCGCTTTTCCACTCTTGTGCAATTCCGCTTATGCAATTCCGTACCGTCCCGGATCAGCTTTGGGAATTCACCCCGGGAAAACACCCCGTTTTTTTGAAACGAAACGAAAATAATGCTTGACAAGGCAGAATAAAAGGAGTATAATGTCTCTACCTCTGTTGGCAGAGCTTTTTTTCTGCGCAAAAAAAGCGCAGGAACACACCCGCGCGGCACCACGGCGCGGGGCTGCCGCCGGAGGGAGGTACGCCGGTCCGGCATTCCGGACCAAATTTCGATAATACAGGAGGTGCCGCTAAAAATGGCTAACGATCAGAGAGTCAAGGTTACTCTTGTCTGCTCCGAGTGCAAGCAGAGGAACTACGACACAAAGAAGAACAAGAAGAACACGCCTGACAGACTCGAACTGAAAAAGTACTGCAAGTTCTGCAGGAAGCACACTCTTCACAAAGAATCCAAGTGAGGGGGAAAGAAAATGACATCCGTTAAACTCTCAAGGCTTGCGGCTGCCGTTCTTGCGATCCTGCTGGCCCTCTCCTGCCTGGCCCTTCCCGCTTTTGCCGAGGATGTTATAACATCCGCCGAGTCCGGCGCTTCCGGATCCGCCGCGGAGCAGACCGAGGCCGAAGGCGAGAACACGCAGGCCGCCGAAGGCGAGACCACACAGGCCGCCGTTGGCGAGACTACCCAGCAGACCGCGACCACGGGTACGACCACGACCGAGAAGAAGGACTTCAACTGGGATCTGTGGATCTCGGTCGGCGTCATCGGCCTGGCCATCGTCGTGCTGCTGTGCCTGTATGCGTTCAGCAAGAAATTCCGCGAGCGCGTCAAGAGGTTCTTCCGCGAATACAAGAGCGAACTCAAGAAGGTAGTCTGGTCGCCCTGGAACGACGTCAAGCGCAACACCGTCGTCGTGCTGGTGATCTCGCTGGGCGCCGCGATCCTCATCGGAGTGCTCGATTTCGTGTTCTCCAAGGGGATCATCGCTCTCGGAACGCTTATCGGCAAATGAGCGATATCAATGAAATGAACGTCGGAGTGCGCTGGTATGTGGTGCATACGTATTCCGGCTACGAAAACAAGGTAATGGCCAACATCCAGAAGTCCGTCGAGAACCGCGGCCTCGGAGACCTGATCTTCGACGTAAGGGTCCCGGTCGAGAAGGTCCTGGAGAAGAAGGGCGAGGAGGAAGTCGAGGTCGAGTACAAACTCTTCCCGGGCTACGTTCTCGTCAAGATGATCATGACCGACACCAGCTGGCACGTGATCCGCAACATCACGGGCGTCACCGGCTTCGTCGGCCCCGGATCACGGCCCACTCCTCTCTCCGAGAAAGAGGTCGAGGACCTTGATATCGAAGAGAAAAAGGTGGTCCGCCTCACCTTCGGCATCGGAGACGAGGTCAACATCAAAGACGGTCTTTTCGCCGGTTATTCGGGCACGGTCCAGTCCGTTTCCGAGGATCAGAGAAAAGTCACAGTGCTTGTCAAACGCGGACGCCGCGATATGCCGGTCGAGCTCGACTCCGAAAAGGTCAGCGCGATCAAATAAGTGGGAGGAAGGAAATCTTTATCCTTCCGCAAGAAACCACAAGGAGGTATTAGTTTATTATGGCAAAGAAAATCCTGGGCTACATCAAACTTCAGCTGCCCGCAGGTAAGGCGACTCCCCAGCCGCCCGTAGGTCCCGCCCTCGGCCAGTACGGCGTGGCCATCCCGGTATTCACCAAGGAATTCAACGAGAGGACCAAGAACGACATCGGGCTCATCATCCCGGTCGTCATCACCGTTTACGCCGACAGATCCTTCACGTTCATCACCAAGACTCCCCCCGCGCCGGTCCTGATCCTCAAGGCCGTCGGCCTTGAAAAGGCTTCCGCCGTTCCGAACAAGACCAAGGTCGCCAAGCTGACCAAGGAGCAGGTCAGGAAGATCGCCGAGACCAAGATGCCCGACCTGAACGCGGCCTCCATCGAGACCGCCATGAGCATGATCGCCGGCACCGCCCGCTCCATGGGCATCACCGTCGAGGAATAAGCGGAGGTAAGAGAAATGGCTGTTAAAGGTAAGAACTACGTCGAGAGCGTGAAGCTCTTCGACAAGAGCAAACAGTACGATCCCGCCGAGGCCATCGGCATCCTCTGCAAGACCGCCAAGGCGAAATTCGACGAGACCGTCGAGATCCACATCCGTCTGGGCGTCGACTCCCGCCACGCCGACCAGCAGGTCCGCGGCGCCGTCGTCCTCCCCAACGGCACCGGCAAGACCGTCAAGACCCTTGTCTTCTGCAAGGACGACAAGAAGGACGACGCCATTGCCGCCGGCGCGGACTACGCGGGCGGAATGGAGTACGTCGAGAAGATCCAGAAGGAAAACTGGTTCGATTTCGACGTGGTCATCGCCTCTCCCGACATGATGGGCGTCATCGGCCGCCTCGGTAAAGTTCTCGGCCCGAAGGGCCTCATGCCCTCCCCCAAGAACGGCACCGTCACCCAGAACGTGGCGCAGGCCGTCCGCGAGGCCAAGGCCGGTAAGATCGAGTACAGGCTCGACAAGACCAACATCATCCACTGCCCCATCGGCAAGATCTCCTTCGGTGAAGAGAAGATCAGAGAGAACTTCGACACGCTCGTGTCCGCCGTGATCAAGGCCAAGCCGGCCTCCGCAAAGGGCCAGTACATCAGGAGCTGCGTCATCGCCTCCACGATGGGCCCCGGCATAAAGGTCAACCAGGCCAAGCTCAGCTGATAACGGACTGTAAAACAGTCCCGATCAAAAAAAGGCTGTAAACAGTCCCGATCAAAAAAGGGCTGTAAACAGTCCCGGTCAAAAAGCGTCCGGAAGTGAAGAACTTCCGGGCGCTTTTTCATTCGGACGCACATCGCCGCCGCTCCGGGGAGCGGCGGCGATGTGTTTCTCCGCTCCGGGGAGCGGCGATGTGCTCTTCCGCGCCGGGACGTCTCCGGGCCGGACGCGGGTCAGTATTTGGAGATGGGATCCACCTTTTCGCCTTTTATGACTCTGGCGGCGTCGGTCACGATCTTGTCGGTGAACGAGCGGAGCACGTAGAACTCGGCCGTCCCGCCGTTGACCGTTATGAGCGAACGGCGCTCGGAGTAGGGATAGTATCTGAACACGTACTCGGGGACCTTGGAGTAGCAGGTCTTCACAGTTATGACGGTCTGGCACTCGGAATCCGGGACCGACACGGTCTGCCGGATCTTTTCGTCGCTGAGGCCGTACTGTCCGTCGTGCGCGTTGCCCTCGAGCGAGGCGTAAAGCAGGGACTGGTAGAACTTGCGGAACATGGACATGCCGTAGCGGAGATAGGTCTCGGAGTGGCCGTCGGGATCCCTGATCGTTATGTAGTTGGCGTCGACGGAGATCTGGGTCCCGTCCGCCGCGTCGATGTAGCCCGTGAGCACCGTGACCTCGTTGCCTATCGCGTTCTTCACCTTCTTTGCCGCCGTCAGGGTGCCGTAGTTGCCCTTCGAGTCCTTTACGGTGATCTTTTCGGCGTTGACGGTCCACAGGTAGCCGTTCTTGTCGGTGACTACGACCTGCGAGATGCTCTGCATGGTGTTGCCCTTGCTGTCGCTGCAGTACACGGTCATGTCGGTGGAGGAGATGGTGGTGTTCTTTTTGGCCTCCTCGGAGTACGTCGGGTTGGACATGGAGTCGGACTTGGAGTTGTCCATCCAGAAGTGGTAGGTCTCGCCGTCGGCCTCGACTATCACCTCGGTGGCCCAGGCGATGTTCATGTCGAAGTAGGCGGGATCGACCCAGTCGGTGAGGTCGTAGTCGAGGAACAGCAGCTGGTCCGCGTTGACCTCGACGATCATGTCGTACAGGGCCGAGGTGAGGTAGCGGGTGTTGTTCTCGGTCTTGCGGCTGATCAGTATGTTGTGCTCGATGTTCTGGAACTCGAAGTAGATGAGGAACTCGGGATCGTCCAGGCCGTAAGCGGCCAGCTTCTCATCGGTCAGGTCGAGCTCGCGGCAGCCCTCGTAATACATGGCGTAGAAGGACTGGAGCGCGGCGTTTGTGTTCTCAGTGTTGACAAGGTAGTTCTCGGGGTAGGTCAGGTAGAAGGAGCGGGTGTGGTAGAAGGTGCCGAACCTTTCGTCCATATCCCAGAAGGTGAAGCTGACGACGGGCATGGGGGTGTAGGACTCGTCCGCCTCGGACTTTGCCAGCTCCTCGCCGCGGAAGATCATGAAGTTCCGGACGTCGAAGTAGGTGGTGGCCGTCATAGGATAGCACACTATGGGCGTCACGAAAGTGGTCAGCGGCTCTTCGAGGACGTTGGCGATGTCGCCCGCGTTCTGCACTGTGTCGTACATCGTGATGACCGTGCCGGCGACGCTGTAGTCCATGATGTAGACCGCGTCGCGCTCGGTGTACTTGACGTAGCAGCCGTCGCCCGAGGGGGTCTCGTCGCCGATGTAGACGGTGTAGGAGTTTCCGTTGACGTCCGTCATGCGGAACCAGGAGGGCGAGTAGTTGTAGTCGTTGCCGTCCTCGTCCTTGCGGACCTCGTCGGCAAGGCCGTATTCGTGGTATTTTCCGTCATCGGCCTTGATCGGGTCCTTGATCTTCTGTATCGTGAGCGAGTAGCCGCAGCTGACGCACAGCGAAGAGAAGATGGTCACGGAGTAGGGGTAGGTCTCGTAGCCCTTTATGACGAAATCGTCGTCGGAGTTGCGGTAGAATGTGAAGGTGCCGTACCTGTTGTGCACCTCGATCTGCTGGGTGTTGTCCTGCGACACGTGGCGGTACATGAGCAGCCTGTCGGCGGTGCCGACGGACTCGCCCTCCTCGGTGTCGACCACGGCAATGACCTTGTAGCTGCCGGATTCGGGATCGACCTCGACGAGCGTACTGAGCTTGGTCGTAACGTAATAGCCGTCTTTGGTGACGTCGAGCATGCTGCCGTCCGGGTCGTACATCGCGTACCGGCCGGCCTCCTTCTTGATCTTGTACTTCTGCCCGTCGAAGTCGGTGAAGGTGAATATGCCCACTATGTAGTTCACGTAGATGAGCGCGGGTATCAGCAGCAGGATGAAGATCACGCCGGCAATGATCAGCCTGCGCTGGGTCTTCAGCACCGAATGTCTTTTGCGGCGCGTCTCGCGGTGGCGCTCCGAGGAGCTCGGCCCGGAGGAGCCGGTCTCTTCGATGATCGGTTCGTTTTCCGTCATGCGTATTTTCTCCTTACGAGCACGTAGATGCCGAAGCCGAGCGCTATGACGGCGGGCGCGGCGATGAGCACGGCGGTCCACTGGTTGGCCTCCGCCGTCGTGATGTTCTCCATCGTGGTGGAAGCGAAGGGTTTGTGGTCGAGGTTGGCTATGGCGATGTCCTTGCCGACGGCGCGCAGGGCGCTGAGCATGAGGTCGGTGTTGCCGTAGGTGTTGGACTGGAGCAGCTTCCTGGAGAGGAAGTCGGTGGAGCCGCAGGCCAGCACGTAAGAGTAGTCCTCGTTGGTGTTGTCGACCATGCGGGCCTCGCGGGTTATGGTCATGAGATGGAAGGGATCGTTTGTCGTGGAGGTGGCGACGGTCTCGCCGTGGGCGATCTCGGTCGCGCCGGGGAAGGCGTTGAAGACGTCGCCGATCGTGCGGCCGACGCCGTTCGAGTAGTATTTGTAAACGGTGTACTCTATGACGGAGGTGGTGTCGTTGGTGACGGCCTCGGGATAGTACTTGGAGCCGAAGGTGATGCCCATGCAGTTGGGGAAGATCACCTTGGGAGGATAGGTGGTGCGAAGATCGCTGTGCAGCGAGGCGCCGATGCCGTAGGCCGTGTAAGCGCCCACAAGGCCGAGCCCGTCCTGGGTGATGGAGTTGAGGCCGTCCTTCACCGTGCAGCCGGTGGTCATGCCGAGGGCGTTTGTGCTGCGGTCGAACACGATGCCCCACTCCTCAAGGTACTCCTCGAGGTTGGGGAGCACGGGCGAGGACGGATTCATGAACACCATCATGGCGTTGGTCCCGTCCAGGAAGCGGTCGATCTTCTCGATCTCGTCCTTGTCGGAGATGCCGTCGTTGACGAGGAAGTCGTCCTTGGGATCGTAGACGAACAGCAGGCGGCAGTCCTCGGGGATCTCCTCGTTCGTGAGATCGATGAACTGGAGCTTGTAGCCGGCGTCGGTGAGCAGCTCGAGGATCTCGGAGTTCTTTGACGCGTCGGCCTCGGTGACGAAGGGCTCGCCGTGTGAGTAAGTGATGCAGCAGATGGGGGCCTCGGCCCTCGTGACGGCCAGGATGCCCGCGCAGAGCTTCTTTTCGCCGTTGTAGGACCAGGGCTCGGTGTCCTCCTCGGTGTTGAACACGTACATGGACCGCAGCGTGTAGACGCGGAACTCGGTGCCCGAGGTGACTATGATGCTGGTGGAGTATATATTGGATTTGGAGTTGGTCTTATAGTAGTTGACGGCCGAGGGGTTCCGCCAGATGTTGACGGTCTCGACGTGAACGTACTTGTTGGCCTTCTCGAGCCCGAGGGCGGTCTCGTAGACGTACCGCTGCGTCGTGTTGGACATGAGGTTGTCGGGGTCGTCGCAGAAGAGGATGGTGACGTCCTTGTCGATGCCGGATATGGCCTCGACGGCCGCGTCGGAGAGGGTGTACATACGCTCCGAGGTAAGGTCGGTGTACCAGAGGAAGCGGGAGGCCAGCTTGGAGAATATCGCGTTGATAAGCAGGACTGCCACGATTACCACGACGGTCATGGCGGTGGCGGCGCTGCCGTATTTGAAGCGCTTGGAGCGCAGGGACTGTCCGTTGAACCTGAATGCCATTGTCCGCACCTCCTCAGGCCCAACGGCGGCGCTCGTAGACGCGCACCGTCAGGTATATGAAAATGAACGTCAGCGACAGGTAGTAGAGCAGCGCGGACCACTGGAGTATGCCGTACTGGAAGGCGGTGTACCTGGAGATCACGCTGAACCAGTCGATGACGTACCTTACGACGTAGCTGTTGATCACGCGGGTGCCGTCGGAATCGCTGCCTATCTTGTTCAGCAGATTTAGCACGACCATGAATACCAGCACCGCTATGGTCAGGACGGCCGCGGAGAGCTGGCTCTCGGTCAGGGAGGAGATGAACATGCCTATGGCGATGAAGGCCCCGCCGACCAGCAGGATGCCCATCACCGAGCCGACGATCTCGGCCGTCACGGGCCCGATGTGCGTAAACGAGAAGTCGGTCAGGTTGTCCTCCTCGGCGCCGATGATGTACAGCGGGACGAGGTTGATGAGCGAGATGAGCAGCGAGCCGCCGAACATCGTGAAGGCGGCCAGGAACTTGCCGAGGACCATTTGAATGATGGAGACCGGCGCGGTCAGCAGCATCTGCTCGGTCCGCATCTTGCGCTCCTCGGCGAACGTGCGCATCGTGAGCAGGGGGATGACCACTATCATGGACAGCAGCAGGAAGTAGAAGTAGGAAGCCGTACTGTAGCTGGACGACTGCAGCGTGGTGTAGCAGCAGAGAGCCGCCGCAAGAGTGAGAAACACGCCCACGAAAACATACCCGACCGGGTTTATGAAGTACGAGCGCATCTCCTTTTTATATATCGCAAGCATCTGGTTGCTCCTTTCCTTTCACGGACCTCAGTTTCCGCCGGCGTTCTTTGCGCCGGCGTCGGCGGCTTCGGCGGGGCCGTCCCTGCCGTCTGCGGCGTCACCGGAGGCGTCTCCGTCTTCGGGCTTCGCGGCAAAGGTGTCCTCGGTCACGGTATAGTCCTCGTAATAGCGGCCTTCGGGCTCGGGCGCCTCATCCGGCTCCTCGGCCCGCCTGCGGACCTCCTCGGCGGCCTTTTCGACCATGCCGGCGGCCATCTCCTTTTCGGCGGCCGCCCTGCGCTGCTCGGCGTACCGGGTCTTTTTCTTTCCGGCCGCGGAGTCGCCGGTCTTGTCGACGACGGCGATGAAGATATCCTCTATGCTCATGCCGAGGGCCTCGAAGCCGATTATCGGCCACTTGTTCTCGGCCATGGTCCAGAAGACCTTCTTGCGGATGTCGACGTTGACCTCGCTCTCGATCATGTAGGTGTAGGCGTCGCCGTCGCGGGCGGCCAGGACCTCGGCGTAGACGATGCCGGACATGTTCTTGAGGGTCGACAGCACGTCGCGCTGCGGGCCGCAGATCTTCAGGTTGAACCTGCGGGTGTTCTCGACGGCCTTGGAGATGTTCTCGGTGAGCTCGTCGGCGACGATCTTTCCCTTGTTTATGATTATGATCCGGTCGCAGACCGCCTGGACCTCCTGCAGGATGTGGGTGGAGAGGATGACGGTGTGCTCACGGCCGAGGGTCCTGATCAGGTTGCGGATCTCGATGATCTGCTTCGGGTCGAGGCCGATGGTCGGCTCGTCGAAGATGATGACGGGCGGGTTGCCCACCAGTGCCTGGGCGATCCCCACGCGCTGCTTGTAGCCCTTGGACAGGTTCTTTATCAGCCTCTGCCGCACGTCGGAGATCTTGACGACGTCGCATATCTCCTTCAGATGCTTGGCCTTGTTGAACTTGCAGTTCTTAAGGTCGTAGGCGAACCCCAGGTACTCCTCGACGGTCATGTCGGGGTAGAGGGGAGGCTGTTCCGGGAGATAGCCGATCAGCCGCTTGGCGCTCAGCGGATCGTCCAGGATGTCGACGCCGCCTACGGTGACCGTGCCCGACGTCGACGACAGATAGCCGGTGATGATGTTCATAGTCGTGCTCTTTCCGGCCCCGTTGGGACCGAGGAAGCCGACTACCTCGCCGCGCTCGATGTCGAAGCTGATATCGTCCACGGCGCACATAGAGCCGTAGTTTTTTACCAGATGTGAGATCTTGATCATGTGCAGAGACACCTTTCGTCTTGACGCGGCGCTGCCGCGGAATAATTGAGGGACACAGCGCTTTGCGCTATTCTACGGGATGCGATTCGGACAGCAGTCCGGATCTGTTTGTGGCCAGACTCACGGTCACGCGGGCCTCGAAGCGCTCGGAGGTGTCGATGTTCTTCTCCTCCTTGCTCGAGTAGCCGTACATGGATACGGTCAGCCGCACCGTGCACGAGAATGCCGTGTGCGTGTCGTCCGTCCAGCGGTAGTCCGAGGACTCGAAGTCCGAGAAAGTGTACTTCGAAGGGGTGAACCAGCTGTAGTTGGTGTAGCCCTGGATGTACTTGTAAAGGGCGCTGCCTTTTTCTATGTACTTGAGGCAGGCCGAGCGGTAGCTCGACGACGGCTTGCGGTACATGAAGCGGGTGTATTCGGTGCAGAGCGTCTCCACCCGGGCCTCGTATACCGCGCGGATCTCCTCGGAGACGGCAAAGTCGATCTCGGCCTGGATACGGGCGGCCTCCTCCGCCGCGAGCCTCTCGCGCTCGGCGGCCTCCTTCGCGGCGATCTGCCCGGCGGCCGCGGCCAGTTCCGCGGCGTAAAGGCGCTCGGCCTGGGCGCGCTCTTCGGCCTCGCCGGCCAGAGTGTAGGCCTCGGCAAGCCTGCGCGTGTAGTCGGCCTCGGCGCTGTAGGTGAAGCTTTCCGCGTCGTACAGAAGGGAATAGGCGAAGGCTCCGCCGGAGGGCTCGCCGAGCTTCGTTACGTAAGCGCCGGCTTCCTCGTCGTATTCGAGCACGTAGCTCACGGAGAACGGCGATATGACCTCGACCAGGGGAGCCGTGTAAAGCCCGGAGATCCCGTAGTTCACCATGGAGCGGTATGAGGGATCGTCGGCGGGGAAGTACGGCGTCTCGGCAAGGACGACCGGATCGCCGGCGCGGTAACCTTCTCCCACCGTGCGGCCGTTGATCCTGACCTCGGCGTTCTCGGGAGCGAACACGGTGACGCCGCGCAGCGGGGCGATGCGTATGCTTATGTGCTGCAGTTTCTTGTAGCACAGGCCGTAGCGTTCGGACACGCGCGTCTCGTCGTCGACGACGGTGAAATAGCCTAGCGGGTACGAGCCCGCTGAGACGGCGTATTTTGACACCCCCGCGCTGTCGGAGATGACCTCGTGGTACTCGGCCGGCCCGCCGCCCCCGCGCAGCAGCGAGGCGAAGTAGGCCTTGGCCGTGTCGTCGGTCTCGAACTCGCCGACCTCGTGCTCCACGAAGGGCCACAGGACGTCGGCGTCGAGGTCCTTGAAATACAGTCTGAATATGCGGTCCGCCTCGTAGCGGGGCTGAACGGCCTCGTACTCGGTCAGGACTCTGTTGAGCACGGTCATCCCTATGAGGGTGGCCGCGGCCAGGACCGCGTATATGACGGCCCAGACGATCCGGAATCTCCTGTAGGGGTCCTTAGGAGAGCGTCTGCCGTCCGCGGATCCCGCCGCCCGGCGGCGTTTGACGGCCGGAACGATCAGGGCGCAGATCACGCCTGCGGTCATCAGGCCAGTAAGGACGAAGAAGAGCGCCGCCAGGAGCCTGCCGATCCTTGAGGTCCGGTATTCCTCGTTCCCGTCGGTCCCGGCCTCCGCGGCTCCGGCGGACGGACCGTCCGGCGTACGGACTTCGGCCGAGCTGACCGCGTCGGGCCCGCCGGTCTGCGCGGCGGTGCCGGTCTGTGCCGCGGCCGCCGGCAGCGCGGCCGGAAGTATGAGCAGGGCGGTCAGAAGGAGCGCGGCCGCCGCGGCTAAGAAGGGACTTCTCCTCCGCCCGGGGGAGATCCCGCCGCGGGCGCGCGCCGGAGCGCCGCCGTTTATGCCGTTTGCGTTCATTTCCGCTTCCCGCCGAACACCCATTCGTGCTGGACCCGGAAGCTCACGATGTACAGGACGACGTCCACGGCAAGCTTGATCAGCGTGACGGCAATGGGGAGAGTCGCCCCGAAGCAGAACTTGAGCAGCGTCACGCAGCCGCCGGAGATCAGCATGATGGGAACGGCCAGCGCGTAGTATCGCAGCAGGGTCACGGCGACCGGAGCGCCGGACCTGAACACCACGCGGCGGTTGACGGTGAAGTTGAAGGCGGACGACAGCGCCCTGGCGATGGCCGTGCATACGATCGTCGCGAAGCGGGCGTCGAGCGAGGGCGCCAGGAACCTGGTCAGCAGGTAGAAGGCCGCGATGTCGACCAGCATGGAGGACATCGAGCTCGCCAGGAACCTCAGTATGAGGGCGTATATGCGGACCGAGTCGCGGAACGGGCGGAAGTGCGAGGTCCTGTTCTCCTCGATATACACGGTCTCGATGGGCTGCTCGGCGTGCTTTATGCCGAAGCTCTTCATGGCAAGGAGCATGTTCGTCTCGTATTCGTATCTGTCGCCGCCGACGGTCAGCATGTCAGGCAGGACGGAGCGCGGGAATGCCCGAAGACCCGTCTGTGTGTCGGATATCCTGAGTCCGCACAGGACGAGGAACACGGCGGACGTTATGCGGTTGCCCATGCGGCTCCTCTTCGGCACCTGCGGCTGCGAGAAATCGCGCACGCCGAGGATTATTCGGTCCCCGAGCCTTTCCATGGTCTGCGCGCAGGCCAGTATGTCGGCCGGCCGGTGCTGGGCGTCACCGTCGGCGGTGACCAGGCCGATGCGGTCCGGCCGGTTCTCCATGAAGAAGGAGAAGGCCGTGCGGAGGGCCGCGCCCTTTCCGCGGTTGACCTCGTGCCGGAGCAGTGTTACAGACGGCCTCTGCCGGGCCTCGTCGAACGGCGCGCGGTGACCCGCGTCGCTGCCGTCGTCCACGACGATGATGTCGTCGAAACCGAGCTCCTCAAGCCCCGTTATGACCGTCATGAGCTTCCCGTCAGGCTGATATGAAGGGATCACCGCGCTGACTCGTCTGACAATGCCGGATGTGTCTTCCATATCAGTCCCCCGGGGCCGTTCCCGAAGGCGCCACGACGAAATACGTGGGCACCCTGCGGGGAGCGGATCCTGTATAGTAATTGTTCACGAGACCCATTAGCTGATACTCGTCCAGCCGGGTCCTGTCGTAATCGTAAAGGTCGAAATAGTCGCGGTAGTACATCTGGCAGGACGAGCCGCCGTCCAGCATGCCTGCGGTGACCGCGCCGTATTCGTACATGAGCTGGGTGATCTCGCTGTAGTCGGCCCCTATGCTGGTCGGCGAGCGCCCGTCCGTGGCAAGCAGGATGACCGCCCCGTCGGCCCTCTGGCCGATGGCGGACCGCTGGGCCGGAGCCACCGACTGGCTCTTGGTCACGTGAGTGTTGCCGTTCTCGTCCGTGTATATGAGCCGGTTGGAGTTGGAACCCGTGCGGAAAGTGACTCCGTCGCGGATGCCCATGGCGACCGCCTTTGCCTTGGTGAGGCCGTCCTGAACGATCAGTCTGTCGTTGCTGTCGAAGCCGATGAAGGTCTTCCAGGTGTACTGGTCGCTCCAGAGGCACTCGCCCCGGGAGAACGTCAGCCCGATGGGGTAGCTGCCGTCGCCTTTGCTGATGTAGAACTCGCCGCCGTTGAGCGCGGCAACGGCGTTCTCCTGCTCGGCGATCTCCCAGAACCGCTTGCCGACCTGGCCTTTGAAATCGCAAGACGCGGCCATGTAGACCCGGGACGGATCCCGGATGATGAGCATGTAGGCCTTGAAGTTGGTCCTTGTAAGGGTGATGAACTGGATGCCGTCTATGGCGTGCTCCCACTCGTCGTACTCGGCCACTTCCTGGCTGTCGCCTCCGGCGTCGATGAGCGCGCTTCCGTCCTCGCGGACGAGCACCTTGACCTCGATCCTCCGGCCGTTCTCGTCGGTGACGATCTTGGTGATGTACCGGCTCTCCATGTCGGCCGGCGTGAAGACCTCGGTGACGCCCTCGGCCTCGCGGGCGATGATCTCGTCGACCTCGGAGGCCCTCATGACGGTGTAGGGAAGGAACTTGACTCCGCCCGACTGCAGGCACATTCCCACCAGCAGGTCGCGCATGGTGGTACTGGGGCCGTGGGCGACGAAAAACATAAGAGACCACGCCACGGTCAGCACGAGCAGCAGCCCGAGCAGGACCGACAGCCCGATCTTTGCCATTATTCTTCCGATCAAACGCTTTCTGGCCGGTTGCATCTTTCTTCCTTCCGTCGTCAGCGAGCCGAGTCGCGACAGATATTCATCATATTATATCATATATGTGCTGAATAATCAATATGCAGAATCGGAGAGATGAAAGACGGCGGGGAGAGATAATCCGTCCCGGACGCTTGCGTTCCCGAACGACATATGTTATAATATATCAGTTGCAGGGCGGCGGACGGCCGCCGGGGCGACAATCTGTCATTCAAGGAGATATTATATGAATCAGCAGGCTGTTCAGAAAAACGAGAACGTGCTGGCCGGGATAGTGGGAGCGTTTCTGTTCTCCCTCGCCGGCGCGGCGGTCTGGGTGGTCCTCAGCATGGTCGGTTTCTTCTCGGCTATCGCCGGCGTTGTCGGCGCCGTCTGCGCCATGCAGGGATACAGGATCTTTGCCGGACGGCTGAGCCGCAAGGGCGTCATAATCGCGGCGGTGATCGCCATCCTCGTGCTTGCCCTGGCGTGGTATTGCTGCTTCGCATTCGACCTCTTCCAGGCGTTCAAGGACTGGGTCGAGCAGGGGGAGGTCGAAGAGATGCCCACCTACTTCGATTGCGTTCGCGGCGGCTGGGTCTACCTTTCCGATCCCGAGATCGCAAGGGCCTATTTCATCGATCTGGCTATCGGCCTCGCCCTGGCGCTGCTCGGGTCCATGAGGTACTTCATCAACGCCTTCAAAGCGGCCGGTCAGGAGCTTAAGGAGGAACAGGCCGCGGCAAACGGTGCGCCTGCCGACTACAACTACGTCCAGACGTCATATACGCCGCCTCAGCAGAACACCGACGGGCAGCTCACGGGATCCGATCCGTACGGCGGGAGCGGCGGTCAGGACGATCAGTCCTCGCAGAGCAAAGACGTCTGACGCATGCGCGGAGCAGGAACGACTAACGGATACGGGAAGCATTATGCCGCGGATACAAAGGATATGAGAGCCGAAAACGGTTGACAAACGCCTTCCCGGCGTATTATAATGGATCGAGCCTTAAGGCAATAAATATGAGACAGGAGAAAACATCATGCTGAAAACCAACCGAGGCTTCTGGAAGCTTTTCTTCCTCTGCATCATCACTCTTGGCATCTACAGTCTCTATCTTATTTACCGCATGGCCAAAGAGGCCAACCTGGACGATCCGGACTCCAAGAAGGTCCCCGGCCTGATCGTAATGATCCTTCTCTCGGTGATCACGGTCGGCATCTACGGTCTCGTCTGGAACTACAGAGTCAACGAGAAATTCGCCGCCGCCGTCAGAAGAGGAGGCGGCCAGCCGAAGTTCGACGGAGGCAAGTGGCTGCTCTGGACGCTCGTGGGTTCATTAATTCTCGTCGGCCCGCTGGTGGCCCTGGTGAAGAGCCTGCACCTCTGGAACGAGGCCAACAAGGTCTACAACGCGGAGCACCCCGAACTCGCCCAGCAGGCCTGAGATCCCAGGGATCCGGGCGCTGACGACCGAATAAACACACCCGGGCGCGGCCATCTGCCGCGCCCGGGTGTGTTTTTTGGTGCGCTCGGCATGCGCGATTACTTGGCGGTGAAAGTCCGCTACAGACTTGGCAGTAGGAACTGTTAGCCGAAGGCAAGGGTGTCCGTCGTGAGGCGGAATCTGAAGGAAGCCGGATGCGGGGAGGATACTAACCCGCGGGCAAAACCTCGGTCTGACGAACAGAAACTGCATACAAGGCGTACTCGGAACGGACGAGTTTCCCAAACAAAACGAAGTCCGATACTGCCCGAATTCCGGGGCGTAAATGCAGCAGATATACGAGGCGAAGGTAATCGAGCTTACCCGAGGAGGTCTTGCAGACGCAAAGGAGTAGACGCATTCGAAACAAAGCGCAGTAACAACGAACTGCAAGAAGTCAGCAGAGGCCATAGTACCGGAAACGGGAAGGGCCGAACAATCAAGAGTCCCAAGTAACGGACGGAAAGGAGTACGGCACAATGAAAGCAGAATACGTCGGAAACGGCGGCTTCCTGCAAAGAGATAGTGTGGAACACGAAGGGTATGCAGAAGCGCAGAGTGCCGGACAAATGGAAACGGCAGAACAGGACAATGCAAGCGACCTGATGGAAAAGATTCTGGACAGGGACAACCTGAACAAAGCGTACCAAAGGGTCAAGTCCAACAAGGGAGCGCCGGGAATTGACGGCATGACCGTTGAGGAAGCGCTACCGTGGTTGAAGGAACACAGAGAGGAACTTCTGGAAAGCATCAGGGGAGGATGGTTCAAGCCGAATCCCGTGAGGCGGAAAGAAATTCCGAAGCCGGACGGCGGGGTCAGAAAGTTGGGCATACCGACGGTAATAGACCGAATCGTCCAGCAGGCAATCGCGCAGGTACTCGTACCGCTCTATGAGCCGCAATTCATAGACGGAAGCTACGGATACCGCCCGGACAGAAGCGCTCAAATGGCGATTCAGAAGGTAAAGGAATACGCGGAAGAGGGATACAAGTACGCAGTACAGTTAGACCTGTCCAAATATTTCGACACTCTGAATCACGCTTTGCTGATCAATCTGCTACGCCGAACCATCAGGGACGAAAGGGTGATTCAACTCATCAAGAAGTACCTGAAAAGCGGAGTAATGGAAAACGGCGTCTGCGTTAAAACGGAGGAAGGGTCGCCGCAGGGCGGACCGCTCTCGCCGTTGTTAGCCAACATCTACCTAAACGAATTCGACCACGAATTCGAAAACAGGGGCGTGAAGGTGATACGTTACGCGGATGACATCGTACTGTTGGCAAAGAGTCAGAGGGCTACGGAACGGTTGCTCGAAACAAGTACCAGATACCTTGAGAGTAAACTTAAACTCACGGTGAACAGGGAGAAGAGCAAAACTGTATCTGTAGTAGCAATCCGAAATTTTAAGTTTCTGGGATTCGCGCTGGGAAGGGACAAGAACGGATATTACATTCGAGTCCATGCGAAATCCCTGAAGAAAGCGAAGCAGAAGCTCAGGGAACTGACTTCCCGCAGTCAGGGCAGAAACGTCCGGAAGGTTATGGGGAATCTCAAGACCTATATGACCGGATGGCTTGCTTACTTCGGAATCGCGAGTATGAAGAGCACAATGTCGGAGTGGAACGGATGGCTTCGGAGACGGCTCCGGATGTATATCTGGAAGCAGTGGAAGAAGCCGAAGACTAGAGTACAAAACCTTATTAGACTTGGAATGGAGCCGTGGAAGGCATACCGAAACGGCAACACCAGGAAAGGTTATTGGGCGGTCGCAAAGAGTGGAATCCTGACACAGACCATAACGGACAAAAGACTCGCACAGGCGGGATACTTTGATATCCTCGACAAGTACGAGTCCTTGCATTGTTGATTGAACCGCCGTGTACCGAACGGTACGCACGGTGGTGTGGGAGGTCGGTCACTCAACTAATGGGTGACCTCCTACCCGATC
>JAEEGG010004397.1_pt1 | contig 34187 bp, 35 predicted proteins | sample 9134161 | NCBI WGS metagenome assembly JAEEGG01 (sample SAMN16246543, study PRJNA631951) | gut metagenome | biome: gut microbiome; feature: rumen; material: CR-attached | host: Bos | place: Iran: Karaj | collected 2018-10 | reverse complement strand
CCTACCTGCGGAAGACCGATCTGCGCGATGGCGTCCTGACCTATTGCCGTCATAAGACGGGGCAGATCCTCTCCATCCGTTGGGAGCCCTGTATGCAGCAGCTCCTCGACCGTTTAGGCACAGGTGGTGACTACCTCCTGCCGATCATCCGCTCTGCTGAAACAGCCCGTCATGACTATCAGCGTGCCCAACAGCGGGTGAACTATGCCCTCCATCGCCTGAGCGAGGAATATGGTATTGTGCCCGCCCTCACGATGTATGTCGCGCGTCATACTTGGGCCACGCGTGCCCAGGCCTTAGGCACCCCCTTGGCCATCATCAGCAGCAGCCTGGGCCACGAGTCCATCACCACCACACAGGTCTACCTCGCCTCCATCGATACCGCCACAATCGACAAGGCCAACCTAAAGATTCTCAAAGATTTGGGAGTCTGAAAATCCGCATCGTAATCTCCCCGGGGGAGATGCTGATTTGCGTGCAAAGGTACGAAAATAAAAGCAATCTTGCACGTTTTTTTCGATAAATTTTCAATAGAAATGCAAAAATTTGATTAACCTCCAATCATAGATTGCCCTGATAACGGCACTTTGACAAGGCATCGTAATCTCCCCCGGGGAGATTACGATGGAATTGTCTCACTATGTCGCTGGTAATCAGTGCAAAACGGACTTCACACACCAACTGACCCATTTCCGACGCTACATCCCAAAATGTAGTGACCCCCTCCTTTGCACTTCCAACAAGTAGATAATTGCCCCAAAATTTGGATATTTCCAATAAAATCCTTATCTTTGCCCCCAAATAAGTAAAGGGTTATGCTGATACTGACAGATTGTATACAAAAATTAGAAAAATTCAAAGCCGATTTCGGTCAGAAATACGGTATCATTAAACTCGGCATTTTCGGTTCTGTAGCAAGAAAAGAAAATCACGAGGGTAGTGATATTGATATAGTTGTCGAGGTCCAGAAACCCACTTTGAGTTTGATGTACGAGCTGAAAGAAGCATTGAAGGCTTTATTAGGATGCAATGTCGACCTTGTTCGTTTCCGGGAAACGCTTCGTCCATTGTTTAAGTCAAACATACAACGCGACGTCATTTATGTCTGATAATCATGCAACAACTCATGATAGGCTCGAAGTTATTCTTGAGTCAATCAATCTCATTCAGGAATGGAGTGAGGGTAGGACAAGCGTGAACGACTTTATGTCATCGCCTACTGGTGTTATGGCATTTAATGCATGTGTCATGCGGCTTCAGGTAATTGGCGAGCATGTTGGTAAGTTGTTGTCTGATAGCCAAAAACCGTTAGATGATTATCCTCAAATTCCATGGAATGCAATCTATGGCATGAGGAATATTATCTCTCATGAGTATGCAAATATTGATGAGGTGGTTATTGTGTCTACCATCAATGATGATCTGGTATCCTTAAAGCCTGTAATAGAAACACTTTTGAAGAAATACTAGCCCCGCTCGCGGAGGCTCGCTCCCAACCCACCCTCGCTCTTAGGTGGCTTCTCGCCCCCTGCCGCGCAGCAACCCCCTCGGTGTTTTAGCATGGTATAAGATATTTGCCCCAATATATGGATAATTCCAATAAAATACCTATTTTTGCTCCCATTCATATCCAGGAGATGGAACTCGAGGATACTGAAACTATGAGTATCGAGGAAGCTCGCGAAATGACACTGGCAGCGGTAAGAGAGGAATATGCACGCCCATGAGATACGTTAAGTGGTGCGAAGTAGTTGAGCGATAAAAAAACTCTTCAATTATTTGGAGGTTTAAAAAGAAAAACGTAATTTTGCAGACGAAATCTGAGAATTGAAGAAATGAATACTGTTAACATAAAAGATTATACGGTTTACCTTGGGCTGTCGATGATGGCGAAGGGGCTATCGGTGAGCCCGTTGAAGCTTCAGAAACTGCTTTATTATGAGCAGGCCTGGCATATGGTATACTTCGGAGAGGAGAATACGCTCTTCGGAGAGGCACCTCATGCATGGGTGAATGGACCTGTATATCCTGCTATATACTATGAATACAGGGACAAAGTACCTGGGATGTGTGACCATCTAAAACTGACGGACTTTGTGGCTGAAGGAACTGACACTATGGCTGAGATGAAACGCCTGGTGGATGTGATGGGGCTTACAGAGAACGAGGTTGAATTGACGGAAAGGGTGATTCTGCTCTATGGTTCGAAAACTCAGAACCAGTTGATTCTACTGACGCATAGTGAGAAACCTTGGAGTGAACAGCGTGAGGGTATGGCTCCGTATGAATACTCGGACAAGGAAATATCTCTAATCACCATGTACAACTATTATAAAGAGCGATATGACCGGAATCGCAAGAAGAACTGATGGCTATAGATCTTTCAGATTTTGATATTGAGGAAGTCGATGGGCAAGTGGCTCATCTGACAGATGACTTGGACTGGAGGGATCTGCAGGAGTCGCAGGATTGTCTTATTACGGTTCAATATAACGAAATAGATCTTGGGAAGACTCCCTATCATTTTAATCAGCCATTTGTAGGCAATGAGGCGAATTTGTATTTCCAACGTATGAAGGAGTTCTCTGAGCTTTCTGTAAACTATATATTGGATCATAGTGATTATAAAGTTCATTTTAACAGGACGGATATCAGGGGTAATATCAAACGTGTATTTGACAGTATAGACCCGAACATAGCTAGGGCTAATCCCTTGATATTCCATTTCGCTTTGGATCCAGAATCAACGGTAACGAATGCAAGTAGGACTACTGGTGTCAGGAATCCGAGGATTTATTTTATGATAGGTTATAATGGCATGATACATATCTTGTTCTTTGACCCTTATCATGAGTTAAATCCATTGGTATAACCGTTGAATCCTATTGTTATGCTGACAAAATCGCTAAAGAAGAGAACTTCCAAACGCGTGTCTGCAAAGAAGTATTATGGCATTTGGGGAGATGATGGGATGACGGATGAAGAGTTTGTTGATGAACTGAAATCCCTTCGTAGTTTCAATCACGATATAATTGAACTATGAATCAGACTAAGGATTTCCATCGTTTCCAAGACATTCGCCTTGAGAACTGGATAACTCGATAAAATTTCCCCGCTCTCTAAGCGCTCGCTCCCACCCACCCCGCTCGTCGGGGCTGTCTGCCCCTAGCCGCGTGGCGCTCCCCGAGTGTTTAAGCATGGCAATAGATTATTCTTATTGTAGCCCGCAGGGCCAAATAAAGACCAGCCAGGTTCTTTGATGGTTCTGGCTACCATAATGAGATCTGAAAATCGGCGGCGTGCTGCGATTTTTCAGTTAAGTCCCTGCCCTGGAGAGGGCAAAGGGATTTAGGGTTAAGGTTCGAGGCCCCTCATTATGGTAAGGAGGGGTCGGGGTGGTTGAGAAAACAAACCATTTCTTTCTAAAAGAAAAAACCAGGTTACATTTTCAACAATGTGACCCTTTAAAGTTTTCCCAGACATAGATGCAATTTTTTTGCATATTTCTTGCAGATATGAAATAAAATGCCTATTTTTGCAAACTAACAGTTTCTTTTGGATACATACAAGACTATGGCTGATACGAAGAAAGGTAAGTTGCTCAAGGCAAAAAACGAAATAGTAAAGCACGGAAATGCTGATCTGTTACCTACTCTGATGAGGGAGGTGGAAGATAAGATAGCTGTCATACGCAGTCAGGAAGTGATAGCCGATGCTGATGTTGCAGCACTTTACGGTGTAGAGACTAAGCGCATAAACGAAGCGGTTAGGAATAATCCAGATAAGTTTCCAGAAGCTTATATGTTTGAGCTGATCGATAGTGAGTTACATGATTTGCGGTCGAAAATTTCGTCCACAAATGTGTCTGCGATGAACCGCAATCCGACTAAGGTTTTTACGGAACGCGGGTTGTATATGCTGGCTACGATTCTGAAAAGCGAGAAGGCACGTGATGTGACCTTTGCCATCATTGAAACGTTTGTGAATGTGCGTGAACTGAAGCGTGAGTTGCTTGACCTTCATAAAGAGACCGACAAGTCTAAGCAGGCATCCAAGATGCAACACTTTGGAGAAGTGTTAACTGACATGGTGATGCCCGACCTGCAGACTTCAGAAACAGAGTCTACTTTAGAGATAAATTTCTTCATAGGTAAACTGAAGCACACCGTAAAGCGAGTTCGCAAGGAAAATGGTGATAAGAAGTGATCATTCTGACATTTTTGGGTGGTGATTAAAATATCCCCGCTCTCTGGCGTTCGCTCCCACCTACCCCGCTCGTCGGGGCTGTCTGCCCCTAGTCGCGCGGTGCTCCCCGAGTGTTTAAGCATGGCAATAGATTATTCTTATTGTAGCCCGCAGGGCCAAATAAAGACCAGCCAGGTTCTTTGATGGTTCTGGCTACCATAATGAGATCTGAAAATTGGCGGCGTGCTGCGATTTTCAGTTAAGCCTCTTACCCAATGATTGGGGAATGAGGTTTGGAGATGGGGTTCGAAGCCTCTTCTTAAGGACAAGAAGAGGTTGGTGATGTTGGTGAAAAAAATATTTTCTTAAATAATTTCTTTCAAAAAGAAAAAACAACTATCCTAGGTCACATCCTACAACGATGTGACCCTTTTCATCTTAATGATGCGTTGAAATCCAGTATCCCTCATTCCTTATCAGTTTTGCCTCTTAGATCAATCTGGTAAATAACCCTTTACGACTACTGGTTATACAATGGTAACAATCAAGAATACTCAATTCTCCTCCAACCAATCCTTGGTTGCGATCCTGAATGTCATGACAAAGGTGAAGATGCTTGACATCTGTAAGAAGCTTGACCTTTATGTCAGTCCCAACTTGAAGAAAGAAGAAACGGCACGTCGCGTTGCTCAGGAGATACTAGCTAATCCCTGTGATGTTCTCCATGTGCTTAACAAACAAGAACTCCAGATTGTCGACGAATTTGTGAAGGCAGGTCCTAACCAGTATGTCATTCGCAAGATGCGTAAGATGCCATACAAACTTCAAAAGTTTGGTTTGGTCTTAACTTATGAGGATATGGAAAAAGAGCAATGGCATATGTTAATGCCAGACTCTGTGCGAGAAGCCTTTGCTCCCAAGTACCAACCCTATTTGGATATAGCAGAGAAAGGTGCCAAACTACCTTCAAAGAAACAACTTCGGTTAATGGAGGCTTTGGGTCGATTCATGAATAGTGATTGAGGATGGAACAATAAGTATCCCAGTATCCCTCAATTCTTATCAGTGTTGCCTTCACGATGATGCATAAAACAGAGATTATTAATAGGCTCTAGCCATACTCCAGTGAAAATTAAAAGTTACAACAATATATGTCAGAAAGAAAAAGAATTTATTTGTGCTTAGCACACATGTCCGATGCAGGACTGGAGCAGAAATATATCAAAGAGGCATTTGATACAAACTGGGTGGTGCCTCTTGGTCCGAATGTAAATGGATTTGAGAAAGATCTGGAGGAATTCTGCGGGCAGAACAAGCGCGTTGTAGCGCTGAGTGCCGGAACGGCAGCAGTGCATCTGTCACTGTTGGCTTGTGGCGTAGGCCCTGGCGATGAGGTACTGGTACAGAGCTTTACTTTCTGTGCATCTTCGCATCCAATCACGTATTTGGGGGCAACTCCAGTGTTCATTGACAGCGAAAAGGATACATGGAATATGGATCCAGAGTTGCTGGAAGAGGCCATTAAAGACCGTATAGCTAAGACTGGCAAGAAGCCAAAGGCCATCGTTCCAGTGGCATTGTATGGTATGCCATATAAGATTGATCAAATTATGGAGATTGCCAACCACTATGATATTCCCGTTGTTGAAGATGCCGCAGAAGGCTTTGGCTCTAAGTTTAAGGGACAGGTGTTGGGTACCTTTGGTAAATATGGTGTGCTGAGTTTCAACGGAAACAAGATGATAACTACTTCTGGTGGTGGCGCACTGATTACCGAGAATGAGAATGAGTGGCGTGAGATTATGATGTATGCTACTCAGTATCGTGAATCGTATCCCTATTACCAGCACGAAAAGATTGGTTACAACTACCGTATGTCTAATATCTGTGCAGGTATTGGTCGTGGTCAGATGACAGTGGTGAATGACCACATCGCACACCATAAGCATGTTCAGAAATTGTATGAGGAATTACTCGCTGATGTAAAAGGAATAAAAGTCCATTCTCAGCCTGATGAATGGTCAATGGTCAATGGTCAACGTTCAATGGTTTATGACTCTAACTATTGGCTTTGCACCATAACTCTTGACCCTGCATTGAGAATCAAGGACCAGGAGAATGCCTACAAGACGATTGTAACTGGTGCAGTGGGTGGTGCAGCGGGCGTGATTCACGCTGCTTCAAGTGCTACTACTGACTGTCAGCCCAATGACAACGTGGAGGCACTTCGCGTGTTCATGGACAATGCACAGATTGAGGCACGTCCTGTGTGGAAGCCCATGCACAAGCAGCCGGTGTACCAGAACGCTCCAGCTTACGTGAATGGCGTGAGCGAAGAGATATTCAAAGTCGGTATGTGCCTGCCCGCAGGACCATACGTCACCGATGATGATGTGAAATACATCGTTAATTGCATGAAGGAAGCAATTGATGAATAGTCCCGGCGGGGATAAACCACAAAAGATAGATAATAATATGAAAGCAAAGAGACAGATTTTGATGCTGCTGTTGATGATGTGTAGTATTATCAGCATGAATGCCCAGACATCTTTGCATGGCGAAGAGGCAGAGAAAGAAGAAATTCGCCAGAAGATTGGCATAGACTACACGATGCCCGATTTTAATACCAGTAAGATCAATGGTAATGTGATAGGCATTCACCTTGCCAAGATGCTCCGGAAACTGGATGACAGAGCCTGTGATTATGGTTGGAGTAGTAGCATTATCAATATTTGTTGCGAGCAAAATGAAAAACTGAGCTATGCCATTCTTGAAAAGTTTAGTATTAAGAATATCTCTAAGGCGGGCGATGTGATCACCATCAAAGCCAATGTCAAATTGCAGAAGAATTCTACGGGAATTAGGAATACAGATATTTTGATGGTATTTGAAAAAGGCGTATCAGCAAGCCAAGCAGTTAATGACCTGTTTTCCATTTTAAGTAGATATATTAAGGATTAACCCCATCCCCCCGATATGCTAATAAATATCTGATAAGCGAGTGAGGACTTAAACTGGTTCCGAGCAACAAATCCAGTATTCCTCATTCCTTATCAGTTTGTACGCTTGGATCAATCCGAGAAATAATAGTAATGATGATGAAGAAACAATTATTGATAACATTGTTATTGATTATTGGAACAATAAATGTGTTTCCTCAACTCCGGACTGTTGGGCTTGATTCAGAAAGGATGGCTGAGTATAAAAAAACGATTGGCCTGGACACGACGGTCCCTGATTTCGATACGAAGAAGATTGATGCGAAGATCATGGGATTAAGGCTAGCCAATTACCTGAACTATCTCCTTGAAAATTACAATCAGGAATCTTATGAGCTTCAAATAGCCCAGATATTGGGTGAGCAAAATGAGAGTTTGCTGCATTTGTACTATAAGATAAAGGAAATGAAATTTGCAAATGCCTCCAAGCAAGGTGATATCATTACTGTTTTGATGAATGTGTGGCCAGACAAAAACAAAGCAGATGTGAAACAGGCTGATTTGATGTTTCGATTTGTAGATGGAGTCTCCGATGATCGAACCGTAAATGTTCTCTTTTCCTATATGAGTCGTTATGTAGAAGCACAAGAGGCATTAGGGGGAGCTCTTGACGATTCGAAAGCGGTTGTGACGAATTCACTTTGGGACAATTGGTATGTTCAGTTGGGTGTTGACATGACCTTAATGAATCCCTATGGTACAAATTTTGCAGAGGTGTTCCCTAAAGGAAAGGCTTTTGGTATCGATATCGGTGTCGGTAAGTGGTTCAGGCCAGAGTTTGGAATCAGAGCCAAAGTAAACTGGGAAAACGGTATTTTCAAGAACGAGAACGCGGTATGGTTGAAAAAGGCAGATCAGACTCATGGAGGATGGATTAGCATTATTGGGGATGCCATGTTCAATTTGCACAATCTATTTGGAAGTTATAATCCTAACAGAAGATGGAGTTTATCAGTATATCCTCGTATGGGACTACTGATTTGCCTGAAAAACGAGGGCTCGCCTTTGATAGGTTTTGGTATTAATAATACCTACCGATTGAGCGACAGATGGAGCTTATATGCAGATATAGACTATCAGGGTGTTTCGAGTGCTCTAGGCTATATGGCAGATACGGGCACAGGGCATAATGGCTTTCTTGATATTAACGTCGGTGTACAACTGGATTTGGGGTACAATCGGTTTAACAAGGCTTCAAAGAAACCTATACGTTATAAGCATGCGGTGGTAAACAACGGATTCTGGAACAACTGGTTTGCTCAGGTGGGTGTTGGTATGTCGCTATTGAATGCATATGGTGCTAATTTCTTGCATGTATTTCCCAATGGCAACTCTTTCGGCATTAATATGGGTTTAGGAAAGTGGTTTACGCCAGAAATTGGACTACGTGGAGGTTTCAATTGGCAAAATGGTATCGTCGGAAACAACCATATGAGTTGGATTGATCCTGAGGATAAGCCGGGAGGAAACCATGATGGTGGAGGGTATGGAGCTGTTTATCTGGATGCCTTCCTTAACCTGCAAAATATATTTCTAGGATATGATGTGAATAAGAAATGGAATACGATTCTTTTTCCCCGTGTCGGATTAGATAGAAACTTTGAATCGAAATCGGCTTCGCCTCTTGTAGGCATGGGAATGGAGCAGACCTATAAGATTAACAGACGTTGGAATCTGTATGCAGATTTCGTCTATCAGGTTACAACGGGTGAAATGATGGATAATAATACAGGAGATGGCAGTGGTAGTAACGGCTGGTTTGATATCAATGTCGGCATACAGTATGAGTTGGGACAGACTATAGGCTGGAATAAGCCTGGGGAGAAACGCACGGCTGTGGTTACCACTGGTCATAACTGGCCAAGGTTTATTGTGAATACAGGAGCATCGGTGGTTGTGGCATTTGGAGCAAAGACGGCATTGAAGGCCATGGTTAAAGAAGAACGCCCAGACCATTCAGATAACAAATCATTCCCGTCGGGTCATGCTGCAATGGCATTTGCAGCAGCCAGGTCGATAGATAAGGAGTTTAGGAAAGATTGTATCTGGATTCCGATAGCGGGCTATGCTGCTGCAACGGCCATCGGTGTTGAGCGTGTGGTTAATAAGCACCATCATTGGTACGATGTTGCTGCTGGCGCAGCAATCGGTATTGGATCTGCAGAGCTGACTTGGTGGTTGAGTGACTTGTGTTTTGGTAAGGGCAGTCATATCGCTGTTGGCAGTAGTGGGAATGCCGTGGACGTAGTATATAACTTTTAAATGTTTAGTAGTCACGAAAGAGGATATTGAACTTTTTCGTTAGGCCAAATGACCAGAGTCGAACGTGTTTGAGCTATGGCATGGCGAGAAAAGGTCGAATGTAATATATCGTTAAGATGGAGGGGAGGTGTTTACTTCTCTCATAAATATTAAAGGTTCAATAAAGGTAACCCTCTCCTCCTTTTTAAAAATAATACAATATGATGAATGTAATTAAAACAGCAATAGAAGGTGTGGTTATTATAGAACCACGTATTTTTGAAGATGCGCGTGGTTATTTCTTTGAATCATTTTCGCAGCGAGAGTTTGATGAAAAAGTAAGGCCAATAGTTTTTGTACAAGATAACGAAAGTAAATCATCATATGGAGTGATGCGAGGCTTACATTTTCAAAGACCTCCATATACACAGAGCAAACTTGTACGCTGCGTAAAGGGCGCAGTGTTGGATGTAGCAGTGGATATCCGCAAAGGTAGCCCCACTTATGGTGAGCACGTTGCCGTGGAACTGACTGAGGATAACCACCGCCAATTCTTCATTCCTCGTGGTTTCGCACATGGTTTTGCAGTACTCTCTGATATCGCGGTATTCCAGTATAAATGCGACGAGTTCTATCATCCAGAAGCTGATGGTGGCATCAGTATTATAGATGATAGCCTTGGCATTGATTGGAAAATACCTACTGATCATGCTTTGCTATCGGATAAAGACACCATGCATGCATTGCTAAAAGATTTCGATAGCCCATTTGATATAAATGTTAGTCTATACTGATTATGAAGGGAATAGTATTAGCAGGCGGTTCTGGAACACGCCTTTACCCCATTACAAAGGGCATCAGCAAGCAGTTGATTCCTATTTTTGACAAGCCAATGATATACTATCCAATATCAGTGTTGATGTTGGCGGGTATTCGTGAGATCCTGATTATCTCGACTCCTTATGATCTTCCAAGTTTCAAAAGATTGCTTGGTGATGGCTCTGACTATGGATGTAAGTTCGAATATGCAGAACAACCTTCTCCTGATGGTCTGGCACAGGCTTTTATTATTGGTGAGAAGTTCATAGATAATGACTCTGCTTGCTTGGTGTTGGGTGACAACATCTTTAATGGAAATGGATTTACAAAGCTATTGAAGGCTGCAGTTGAAGATGCTGAGCAAAATAATAAAGCGACAGTGTTTGGCTACTGGGTATCAGACCCAGAACGGTATGGCGTAGCAGAGTTTGATAACGAAGGTAATTGTCTTTCAATTGAAGAAAAACCTAAGGAACCCAAGAGTAACTACGCAGTGGTTGGTTTGTATTTCTATCCAAATAAAGTTGTTGAGGTTGCAAAGAATATTAAACCTAGTGAAAGAGGTGAGTTAGAAATAACCACTGTTAACCAAGAATTCTTGAAAGAAGGAAACCTGAAAGTTCAAACCTTAGGTAGAGGCTTTGCATGGTTAGACACTGGAACCCATGATTCATTGGCAGAAGCCTCTACATATATTGAAGTCATAGAAAAACGCCAAGGTTTGAAGGTTGCCTGCTTAGAAGGCATAGCTTATCGCAAGGGCTGGATAGACGAAGATAAGATGCACCAGTTGGCCCTGCCTATGTTAAAGAACCAATATGGACAGTATCTTCTCAATGTTATTGATGAAGTTAAACGTACAGGAAATCCAAATATCTGATGACAATACTTGTAACAGGAGCCAATGGTCAACTTGGCAATGAAATTCGAATAGTATGTAAAGGCTCCAAAGATAGATACATTTTTACGGATGTTGTAGAGGTCGATGGTCAAGAAACTACAATTCTTGACATCACTAATTTTGCTGCTATTCAAAAGATAGTATCAGATAATGATGTAAAGGTCATTGTCAACTGTGCTGCTTGGACAAATGTAGATGCTGCTGAAACAGCAGGCGAAATAGTTGAAACGCTGAATGCTACAGCCCCAGAGAATTTGGCAAAAGCTATGAAGGAGGTGAATGGCTTGCTTGTTCATGTTTCAACTGATTACGTATTTGGAGGTGACCCATATAATACTCCATGCAAAGAAAACCAGAAAGGAACTCCTACTGGTGTTTATGGCTTAACAAAGCTTCATGGAGAGCAGAATATCCAGAACACAGGTGTTGATTACCTTATTTTCCGCACTGCATGGTTATATTCTGAATTCGGTAAGAACTTTGTGAAGACTATGCTCAACTTGACTTCCACAAAGCCTCAATTGAAAGTGGTCTTTGACCAGACAGGCACCCCCACATACGCTTTCGACTTGGCTAAGACCCTGTTTGATATTATAGAGAATAGGAAATTTGAGGGTAAAACAGGTATCTATCACTATAGTAATGAAGGAGTTTGCTCATGGTATGATTTTACGAAGATGATTGCTGAATACGCTGGAAATGATAATTGTGAGATTCTTCCTTGTCACAGCGATGAGTTTCTGAGTCCTGTAAAGCGTCCGGCTTATTCTGTCCTTGACAAGACTAAGGTTAAGGAAACCTTTGGTATTAGAATTCCTTACTGGACAGATTCTTTGAAAATATGTGTGAAGAACATTAAGGGTATTAAATAATGGGTGTTAAAGTTTGTCTCAATTACATTATTTTTACTCTTCTGGTAGTGTTGGTCTCTTTTGGATTGCATTCTTGCAGCTCTGAAGAGATTCTTGATAAAAATCAAGAGAAGGAAGTTATATTGCCCAAACTGGTCTCATTCAGTCTTTCTTCCGAGAAGAATAAGTTGAATCTCATTGAAGATGTTCAAGGTGAAATAGTAAAAGATAGTATAGTAGAGTGCTGGATTCCATATGTTAGATTTGAATGGTTGAAATCCGAAATTGATAAGATTTAATCTCTTAAAGCGTTATTTAATAATTTTCTTGAATAATGAATATTACGGTTTGCGGTGGTGGAAATGAGGGACATGTGATAGCTGGATATCTTGCGGCTCATAAGGATAACAAGGTTTCATTATTAACCAGACAACCTCAAAAATGGGCTCAGACTCTTGAAATATTTGACAATGAAGGAAGAGAATATATAGGCAAACTTGATAAATTATCAAATGTACCTTATGAAGTTATTCCCATGGCGGACATTGTTATTGTATGCGTTCCAGGTTTCGCAATACATGATGTCTTGACGGGGATTGCTCCTTATTTAAATAAGAAGACTTGGGTTGGTACAGTTGTGGCAAGTACAGGGTTCTTTTTTGAAGCATTTGAATTGCTTCCAAAAGAACAAACCTTGTTTGGTTTTCAACGCGTTCCATTTATTTCTCGTATTATCGAGTACGGTCATATGGCAGAGTTAAAAGGATATAAGAAGTCTTTGGGCATCGCGGTTGAGCAAACAGAAGATAAAGAAATTATAAGACAAGTTATTGAGGGTTTATTTGGTTCACCTACCATTTTACTTGATAGTTATTATGATGTGGCTCTTTCAAATAGTAATCCGTTGTTACATACAGCGCGCCTCTATTCATTATGGAAAGAGTGGAAGCTAGGAATATCGTACGAAGTAAGACCTCAATTCTACACCGATTGGTCGGATAGTTGCTCTGAACTATTAATAAAAATGGATGAAGAGTTTCAGATCTTACTTCGGGGAATCGGGGTTAAACCAGACAGCATACCGACATTGTTGGATTATTATGAATGTTATGATGCCAATTCACTCACTCGAAAATTAAGTAGCATTGATGCTTTTAAAGGTATGCTTGCGCCAATGGTGAAAAACAATAAAGGACAATTTGAACCAGACATTTCAAGCAGGTATTTTCAGGAAGATATACCTTACGGAATGAGATTCATTATTGAAATGGCTGATAAATATAATGTGGATATTCCGCAAATAAGAAAAGTGTATGAATGGGGAACCTCAATTATAAACAACAATATAGCTAAGAATAATGAAAGTAACTGATTATATTATTGATTTCTTAATTGAAAAGGGTATTACCGATATTTTTGGTTATCCAGGTGGTGTTATCTGCCATTTGATGGATTCAGCCACAAAGTATTCTCAATTCAAGGCTCATACCAATTATAATGAACAAGGTGCTGCTTTTGCAGCTTGTGGCTATGCGCAGGTTTCTGGCAAACTGGGTGTCGCATTCTCTACGTCTGGCCCTGGTGCAACAAATCTAGTGACGGGTATTGCTAATGCCTATTATGATTCAATACCCACCTTATTCCTTACAGGGCAGGTGGATACTTATGCGGAGAAGGGCGATTATCCGGTAAGACAGCGTGGCTTCCAAGAGACAGATGTAGTAAACATGACACAGTCAATTACCAAGTATGCCGTCAGTGTTGATGATGTAAATCAAATAAAGTATTGTTTAGAGAAAGCGTATGCCGTTGCTTTAGAAGGCAATCCTGGCCCTGTGCTACTTGATCTTCCTGCAGATGTTCAACGTTCGAACGTAGATATTGATAGCTTAAAAGGATATGAGCCTACAATCAAAGAGCTATCTTATAGAAGGGAATTACAAGAGATAACTGACGCTATCTCGAAAGCCCAAAGACCTTTGTTGTTAGTCGGTAATGGTGTTAAGCTAAGTTTTACTGACAAGTATGTTAGGGAAATTGCCGAGACATTAGGCACGCCTTGCATATTTACGATGCCTGCTTTTGATGTTTTCCCCTCAAATCATTCTTTGAATTATGGTTTTCTTGGCGGGAATGGACATAAGTTCGCAAATATGATAGCTGCAAAAAGCGACCTAATAATCACGATAGGTAGCCGTATGTGCATTCGTCAAATTGGTTTGGCTCGTGAAAAATTTGCACCTGATGCTAAATTGATTCGTATTGACATTGATAAGGATAGTATGACTTACAAAGTACATGAAGATGAAGTGGCAGTTACAGCAAATTTGAAGGTCTTACTTCCACAATGGAAAGAAGTGGTTAAGCCTCTTAATGATTATTCTTCATGGAAGAAAGAATGTGACGTAATAAAATCAGAGAATGACCAAAGTATTGGGGGCGCAGATGCACGGCTTGTGAAGCAATTCAGTGAGTTAGTTCCTGCTGATTATGACGTGACACTAGATGTTGGTCTCAACCAATTGCTCTGTGCTATTAATTTTGAAGTAAAAGATGGACAGCATGTCTATATGTCTGCAGGACATGGTGCTATGGGATATTCGCTCCCTGCCGCAATCGGTGTGAGTACCTGTACAAATAAAAGCGTTGTTTCTTTCTGTGGTGACGGTGGCTTGATGATGAATGTGCAGGAGCTACAATATCTTAAACGAGAACAACTGCCCGTAAAAATTGTTTGCATCAACAATGGAGCCTTAGGTATGATTAAGGCCTTCCAAGAGCGTAATTTTAATAAGAACTATATAAACACGACACTTGAATCTGGTTACATGACTGTCGATTTACAGAAATTGGCAATATCTTTTGATATCCCATTTACAAGGGTCTCAAATGAGAGTGAGCTGGCAAATGTGAACCTTTGCAACAATGGACCTGCATTCATAGAACTGGTGGTATAATTATGAAAATTTCAATTCTCGACTGCACCCTCAGGGATGGAGGGTATGTCAATAACTGGACCTTTGGTAAAGATGCCATTACTGGCATTACAAAAGGTCTGGAGGAGGCTGGCGTAGACATCTTTGAATTAGGTTTTTTGCGCAATGAGCCAAAGAATGTTGATCGTACTGCTTTCTCCACAATCAATGATGTGAATGAACTTATAAAGGTGAAGAAGCCCAATACGCTCTATACAGCGATGGTTGAGGCTTTCAATCCTTATAATTTGGAGAACCTAACACCATATATTGAGGGTGGCATAGATATTATTCGTGTATGCATCTGGAAGCGCTTGATGGATGAGCATCTTGACTATGCCAAACAGATAATTAATAAAGGATATACCATCAATATTCAACCCTCTCGTGTTGAACAATACGATAAGGATGAATTCATAGATTTAATCAAACATTCAAATGATTTACACCCCTTTGCATTCTACATTGTGGATACATGGGGTACTCAGTCATCAACACAGATACAGCAGTATGCAGAGCTTGCAGAAAAGTATCTTGATAAGGATATCAGAATTGGATATCATGGTCATAACAACAAAATGCAGGCACTTTCGTGTGCAGAAAAGTTTCTGACAATGGGATTGACTCATGATTTATGCGTGGATGCCAGCTTGCGTGGGATGGGTAGAGGTGCTGGTAATTTATGCACGGAGGTGATAATGGATTACCTTAATGAAGTACATGGAAAGAATTATAATGTGTTCAAGGCTGTTGATACCTACAGGGATTATGTGGATCCTATCTATAAAGAACATCCGTGGGGATACTCCTTGTATTACTATCTAGCTTCAGCCATAGGTGTGAATCCTAATTTCCCCACCTATTTCTCAGAAAACAATTATTCCATTGAGACTTTTGAACGTTTCTTGGATTCATTGAGCGAACATGAAAAAATAGTGTTTTCTCCGACATTTGTTGAAAGTCGTCTTAACGAGTTGAAACTTAAATAAAGTTATGAAAGTATCAGATTATATAGTTGGGCTTCTAGAGTCATACAAGGTTACAGATGTCTTTGGCTATCCTGGTGTTGGATGCGGACATTTGATGAACTCTTTAAAGGGCTCAAGTATTGTCAGCCACCTTGTGTACCATGAACAGGCCGCGGCGTTTGCTGCCTGTTCATATGCACAAGCGTCAAAGAAAACCGGTATAGCCTACACTACTTCAGGTCCCGGTGGGACAAACCTTATAACTGGTATAGCAAATGCATATTGTGATTCTATACCAACACTTTTCATCGTTGGAGATAAAGATCTCGCAACGCAGCGAGGAAATTCTAGGCAGCGTCAACGTACTTCTCAGGAGATAGATGTTACTGCTATAGCAGTCCCCATAACTAAATGGAGTTATCAGATAAAAACACCTGGTGAAGTCAAGGAGGTATTTGAGAAAGCCTTCTATATAGCTCACGAAGGACGTCCTGGTCCAGTACTGATTGATTTCCCAAGTGATATCCAAAGGGCAGAGGTTAATCCCGAGAATCTGAATGGTTTTGTTGTCCCTGAAGTAAAAAACTATACGGAGGAGGTTAAACAGGTTGTGAAAAAATTGGCTTTATCTAAACGCCCTTTACTACTTGTTGGTAACGGTTTAAAACAGGCTGCATTGGAAGATGATGTAATTGGGCTTGCAAAGAGACTCAACATACCAGTTGTAACCACATTAGTATGCTTTGACCTTTTTGTCGGTGAAAAGAATATGCTAGGTTATATTGGTATGGATGGCAATTATACAGCTAATCACGCCATTAATAACTGCGACCTGTTAATCACTTTAGGAGCCCGCCTCAATTTCAAGCAAGTTTGTAATAATAGACAGACTTTTGCCTCTAAAGCAAAGGTAATAAGAATTGATGTTGACCAAGCAGAACTTGATTACAAGCTTCGTGACGAAGACATGATTTGTGCAGATGTGAACTCCTTCGTTCCGGAATTAATCAGGCAGACTGCTGTCCTTGAACCGTTTGATGTTACTTGGCTTTCTTTTTTAGCTGATGAGAAAAAGAACGAAAAGAAACGTATGGCTTTGAATTCTATTGCAGATGCGGTTGTTGGGAAGATAAGTGATCTCGTGCCAGCAAATACTCCAGTAGCAGTTGATACTGGTAGTCATCGACGCTGGGTAATGTCCAATTTCAAATTCAAAGAAGGACAGCGGCTATACCAGTCCTCTGGCTTGGTATCAATGGGATACTCGCTTCCTGCTGCCATAGGCTTGTATTATGCCACCAAGAAACCTGTTATTTGTTTTGATGGTGACGGCGGTATTATGATGAACCTTCAAGAATTGCAATATCTTACTCGCGAGCAAATACCCATAACGGTTATTATCATGAATAACCGCTGTTTGGGTGACATTATGGAGTTCCAGAAGAAGATCTTTGCTGGTAATTATTTTACAACGACCGAAGAAACCGGTTACCAGGCGGCAGACTTCAAAGCTCTTTCTGCAGGATTTCATTTGAAGTATACTCTGATTAATTCGTCAGAAGAAGTTGATTCTATGAACCTTGAAGGAACTGAGCCTAATATAATTGAGGTTCAAGTACCTTCTAATATACAATAATTATCATGGTAAAAGTTATTACTTACGGGACATACGACCTGCTTCATTTTGGTCACATCAAACTCCTTGAGCGTGCAAAGGCTTTGGGAGACTACCTTATCGTTGGTGTTACTGCGGACGGTTTTGACTTAACCAGAGGAAAAATTAATGTCCAGCAGTCTCTGATGGAACGCATTGAGGCTGTGAAGGCAACAGGTATCGCTGACGAAATCATTGTAGAGGAATACGAAGGGCAGAAGATTGATGATATCCAGCGGTATAATGTTGATATTTTTACGGTGGGTTCAGACTGGGAAGGAAAATTTGACTACCTGAATGATTACTGCAAGGTAATATATCTTCCGCGAACACAGGGCGTATCAAGTTCAGAAATACGTGCAACTAAAAGGGAAATAAGGATTGGTCTTGTAGGTGAATCTATACACTTAAGTAAGTTTTACAGGGAATGCTCTTTTGTGAATGGTGTAGAAGTAGCAGGCATTTGCGTTTCGGATCAAACTACTGTCGAAAAAGATTTGGGTTCCATTCCATACGTTACATCTAGCTTTGAAGAACTTCTTGAGTACGTAGATGCTGTATATTTGCTTTCTCACCCAACAAAACATTTTGCACAGGCAAAACAAGCATTAGAAAAAAAGAAACATGTTTTGTGTGAAGCTCCGGTTGCGTTAAAAGTTTCAGAAGCGAACGAATTATATGATCTCGCTGAGAAACAAGAGTGCGTTCTTATGCCGGGTATAAGAACCGCATTCTCTACAGCATATTATCGCCTTGTTCTTTTAGTGAAGAGTGGGCGAATAGGCAAACCTGTTTCTATTGATTCTACATGTACAAGTATGCGCTTTTTTAACCCTAAGGATGAAAAAGCGTTGGATACTGATTGGAATAGTATATGTTCCTGGGGGCCAGTGGCATTATTACCTATATTCCAGATTTTTGGGACAAACTTCAGTAAATGCGAAATGATAACTTCTTTTGCCAATAAGAAAAGAATGTATGATCAATTCACAAAAATGAACTTTACATATAAAGATGCCGTTGCTACAGCGAAGGTTGCAAAAGGTATTAAAGCTGAGGGAGAATTGGTTATTTCAGGTACAAAAGGTTATATCTATGTACCTGCACCATGGTGGAAAACTGACTATTTTGAGATTAGATATGAAAATCAAACAGAAAATAAAAAATTCTTTTATCAGTTAGAAGGCGATGGGATTAGGTATGAATTGGTTTCTTTTATTAAGTCAATAAATACAGGTATAGATAATCATTATGTTTCAAGAGAAACATCGTGTTCTATAGTATCTATTATCCAAAGCTTTTATAATGGTAATTTGACGGAGATATGGCAATAGACATAAAGATAAAAAGTGCAATCAGAACCTTATTACATTACTTAAGAAGGTTGTCATTACTTGTGGCAAAATCTATTTCATTATGTTTTCCAAAGAATGAAAAAATGGTTCTAATCTCTTCCTGGTTTGGTAAGAGATATGCTGATAATTCAATGTATTTATTCGAGTTTATGTTGAATTCTCCTGAATATGTTGTTATTTGGTTTACAAGAGATAAAAATATATATGATAAGCTAAGAGTTGAAAAGAAACCTGCAGTTTATTCATATTCTTTCAGGGCACTGTATTATCATTTGCGCTCTAAATTGTTTATATCAACGGTTCAGTTCCACGATTTCATATACCCACTGATGGCAAATTGTATTCTTTTGGATTTGGATCATGGCTTCCCTGCAAAATATGTTCATTTTGCTGAACCGGGGATTACTAAAAGAGCCGTCGATTTTGAGATGCTCCAAAGGAGGTGGATAGACTATTATATGACAGCATCTAGTTATTTTACTATGTCTATTGTTTCAAAATGCTTTAAATTACCACCAGAAAAGATTGTCTTTTCAAATAAGCCACGAGTCGATGTGTTTTTTGATAATGGTCTAAGAAAGAATAAGAATTCTTTTATTTGTGATTGTTTAGAAGGAAAAATGAAATCTATTGTGTGGATGCCAACTCAAAGAAGTAGAGGGAATATTCATATAGATGAGGCATCTTTGCTAGATTTAGAAGGTATACAGACCTTTTGTGAAGAAATGGGTGCTATATTCTTTATAAAGAAACATTTTTACCATAAAAATGAAATGTCACATTTGGACAATTATTCTCGAATCATTGACATAACAAATGTGCCATTAGACGTTCAAGTCCTTCTTTATCAAGCTGATGTATTAATTTCTGACTATTCTTCGTGTTATATTGAGTATCTCACTTTGGATAGACCTATTATTCTATATATTTATGATTTTGATGATTTTGTAGTTGAGGATCGAGGTGTTTGTGTAAAGATGGAAGATAATCATGTGGGCTATAAAGTTAAGACACCAAAAGAATTATTAGATAGTTTAGAAATAATAGGGAGGAATAACTGGAATGATTATGAGAATGAAGATGGTCGAAAAGAGGCGAAACTACGTTATTTTGATAATAAAGTAGAAATAGGGAATTCGAGAAAAATGATAAGCGAGAAGATAATCCCAGCTTTGTTAAATGGCTCTTATTTTCATAAATGGCAAAGTGATGGCTTCGTAATTCAATAAACATCATTTTTTAAACAACTAATAAATAGTATGTCGGCTATTCATGTTTTGTTTTTTATTCTTTGTTTTCTCTCATTCGTACTATATGTTTACTCATTGTAATGAGCTTACTGTTTAAATAATCAACAGATTCTCCAAGAGTTATTCCTATAAGTAATTCTCTGGCAATATTGTCACAAGGTGAAACAAATATAAATGGTAAGTTGTGGATGGCATATGATAACACATGGATAGAACACTTTATTGACCCCGAATTCATAACACTTTATGGAGAGAGGATTATTTGTGGTTCAAGGAGCTATCAAGAAAAACTATTTGTAGTTTTGGAATTCAATAAGTCGGACTATAAAAGCTAGAACTGAAGAGAGATTTTCTACATATGGGCCATCAAAGTTCTCAATGGATTATAATGAAAAATGCAGTCATGCTGTATATCAGAATGGCTGTGATAATGCTGGTTACTCTTTATACATCAAGAGTAATTCTGCAAGCATTAGGAGTAATTGATTATGGTATTTATAACCTGGTCGGTAGTGTAGTTGTATCTTTATCCTTTGTATCAAACTCTTTAATGAGTTCGACTCAACGCTATTTGAGTTTTGAACTAGGCTGTGATAATCAACCAGGAGTAAGCAAGGTCTTTAATACGAGCATGATAATACACCTAGTTATGGTGATTATTGTTGTTGTGTTGCTTGAGACTATAGGCTTGTGGTTCCTGAATAACATTCTTTCAATACCCGAAGACAGAGTACAAGCGGCTAATATTGCATACCAACTTTCAATTTTAACTTTCTGTTTTAATTTCCTTAGGATACCATACAATGCTGCAATAATTGCATACGAACGGATGAGCATTTTTGCTATTCTCAGTATTGTAGAAGCTATATTTAAACTAGCAATAGTGTTCTTATTGGTGGCTATGGAATATGACAGACTGGTGCTTTATTGTATATTATTGGCTGTTGTCACATTATTAATTAATCTATGTTATATTTTTTACTGTAACTATTGTTTTAGAGACACGTGCCGTTTGTCATTCAAACGCGACAAGGCCCTTACTAAAGATATGGCACGTTTTTCTGGTTGGACTCTGCTGGGTGGATTAACCGGTATGGCTACAAATGAAGGCCCTGGCTATTTCATGAATTACTTCATTGGGGTTCAGATGAATGCCGCTATGGGAATAGCGAAACAAGTGGGTAACGCTGTATATAGCTTCGCATCAAGTTTTCAAACAGCTTTCAATCCTCAGATAGTAAAACTCTATTCAAGTGATGAAAAAAAGAAATTATATTCATTGGTATTTAGGTCATCAAAGATTTCATTTGCCCTTATATTCATAATGGCTTTGCCTATTACTCTTTGTGCCCCTACAATTTTTAAACTATGGCTGGTTAATGTTCCTGATTATTCGATTAGTTTCAGTATTCTATTATTGTTTTCTCAGTTGATAGCGGCTCTGGGTAGTCCGTTGTGGATGCTGGCACATGCCGCTGGCAATATAAAAACATACCAAGTTATTATCAGTATAATCAATTTGTTGATACTTCCCGCATCCTGGATATTCCTTCACTTCGGGCATGAGCCGTATTGGATCCTGGCATTCTTGGTTATTCTGAATGTGATGATACTTGTGTTTAGAATCAGCTATTTACATAAACGAATTAGCTTTCCCGAAATAGAGTTCTATTCTAAGGTGGTTTTGAGGTCTATTTTTGTTTCTATAGTTTCTATTATAATTCCTCTTATATTGAGACATATTACTTCAAGTTTGGGTGGTGATATTATAATTGTGATAGTATCAATTATATCTGTGCTAGTATCTTTTTACTGTTTAGGATTGGAAAAGTCAGAAAAAGAGATAGCGATTAGCTGGATTAAGAGCAAATTGAAGAAGAAGTAATATTATGTATTCGACATCAAGAAATAAATTTCAGATATTTAATTGGTTTTTCCCGGCATATTACCTATTAATGTTTGGACAAGCTAGAGGATTTATTCCTTTGTCTGGGTATTTTATGGTTCCTTTTTTGGCTGTACTCTTTTTCTCTAGTTTAAGCTGTATATCGCTAAACTATAGGAAAAACAAATTGATACTGGTCTTCATTGTGTATAATTTGTTTACCGTCACATCATATTTGTTTATTAATAGGCCAGTAAGTTTATTTTTTAACGATTGTATTTATTTTTTAATACCAGCATTAATTACGTTCACTGGGCTAAGTCGGAAACAAGTAGATAATAAATTCTATGACTTATTGTTTTGGTCTTCCTTAATTACATTAACCATTGGATATTACATTTTTTTTGCCAGACCCGCTTGGTACCAATCGTTTTATAATCAGGTTGCGAATAGTACATGGTTCAGTTCTGAATATATAGACTTTAATGATGTAGTTGAAAGCATTAGATTTTCTTCCTTCACGCCTGACTCTTATTATACCGAATATATCGGTATGTTTGTATTTTCGTTAGGTCTTGTGAAGATGTTTAAGAGCCCAGACAACAAACTGGTTTATATGGTATTTAATCTGATTATTTTTGGAGCGGTTCTGTTGTCTATGCAGCGTTCTGCAATTATCTGTTGTTGTTTGATGATAGGTGTTTATTTACTTTATTTCTTGCAGAATAAAAACAGGAAAGGTCAAGGTAAAGGAAATCTAAAGTACATTTTATACGCATTGTTAATACTACTTGTAATTGCGCTTGCACTAGGAACATCTGAAATTGTTCAAAAGGTACTTCTCCGTTTTACTCAAATGGGGGCTTCAGATGCTTTTGAAGTAGAAGGGTCAAGAACAGAGCAAATACGAACAACATTAGCATCCTGGGAAAACTTTATTACAGGAAATGGATTAGGATCAGCCGGCAGTAAGGCCAGATCGTTAGGATATCCCGGAATCAGTGACGGTAACTACATTAAGTTATTGGTAGAAGAAGGGGTTGTCGGATTTAGTATCTTTATGATCCTGATGGTGTCAACATTTATCAGGGCCTTGAAGAATTTTAAATATTTATCCATGGAATGCTGTGTCGTTGGAGCACTTTTATTTACGATGTTGGGCTCTGATTCCTTAATGTTTACTTACTATATAGTACCTTATTGGTATGCTGTGGGGAAAGTATGGAATCCAGACTATTTAAATGAGTTGAAAACAAATAACATATCAATATAAAATGAAGGTTAGAGCTATTGCACTTTATTTGCCCCAGTATCATCCTATTCCTGAGAATGATGAGTGGTGGGGAAAGGGATTTACTGAATGGACCAATGTTGCAAAGGCTAAGCCCCTTTTCAGAGGGCATGTGCAGCCTAGGATTCCTACAGAATTAGGTTTTTATGATTTGCGTTTACCTGAGGTTAGAGAGCAACAGGCTGAATTGGCAAAGGAAGCAGGACTTGAAGGTTTCTGTTATTGGCACTATTGGTTTGGTAACGGAAAGCAACTCCTTGAACGTCCTTTCAATGAAGTCGTTTCATCTGGAAAGCCGGACTTCCCTTTCTGTTTAGGCTGGGCTAATCATACTTGGACCAGCAAGACTTGGGATAAGGAGTCGGGCAAAAGTGTTCCTGAAATATTGATGGAGCAACAGTATTTAGGAGAGAAAGACTACACAGAGCACTTCTATAGTGTTCTTCCGGCTTTCAAAGATAAGAGGTATATAACAGTTGATGGAAAGCCTTTTTTCCTCATATTTGATCCTCTCCATTTTACAGACGCCAAGAATTTTATTACTTGTTGGAGAAAACTCGCTATTGAGAACGGACTACCTGGGATTCATTTTGTAGGTATCGGATTCTCTGCTTCTTTCAGAAATAATAAGAGTGGACGCGCTAATCTGTTAAAGTCAAATACGGCAGCAGAGAATTTTAAGTATGTACTTGATATGGGATTTGACGCTGTGAATTCCATGGGAATGTCTAAGGCGGCAGTAAAGTCGCAAGGCTTGTTAAAGATATATTGGGTGGCGTTTTTAAAGCGTATTTTAAAGATTAGATTTGCAGATAAAATTAATCAAAGCAAATTGAACGATAACCTATTCTGTGAAGAAGACAAATGGGAGAATGTTTATCCCACCGTCATGCCTAATTATGACAGGACACCACGTTCAACTATTGACACTGTGTTTGTCAATAGCACACCAGACGTGTTCAAAAAAAGCATTTTGGACAGTTGGGAGTTTATAAAGAATAAAGCGCCACAACACAGGATTCTGATGGTTAAGTCATGGAATGAATGGGGAGAAGGGAACTATATGGAGCCGGATATGCAGTATGGCCGTGGATATATAAAAGCCATGCGCGAGGCATTGGATGAAATAGAAAACATGCAATAACAATGAAGAATCCCCGCTATAGTTTTGTGATACCAGTATACAATGCGGAGTTGTATTTACATCGTTGTTTGAATAGCATCGTTTCGCAGACATACAAAAACTTCGAGGTTGTCTTGGTGAATGATGGCTCGAAGGATGCTACTTTGGCCGTTCTTGAAAGTTACAAACAACGGTATACTGAAATAGATTTCAGAATTTTTACACAGGAAAACGCTGGAGCAGGTGCTGCTAGAAATAATGGTATTGAGAAAGCAACGGGAGACTATCTCGTTTTTCTTGATTCAGATGATTATATAGATATAGATTATCTCGAACAGATAAGCAAAAAAGTGATCAGGGAAGATGCCGATGTAGTGTTTATTGATCTAATCCGAGAGACATCTAATGGAGAGTTAATCCGAAGGGAGCAAATGAGTCTTTTCCAATCCTTGGATAAGAATAGAATGATCCGCTCCCAGTTGACGGGAAAAATGCCATGGGGCGGTGTTCGCAAAGTTATACGCACATCCATAATTAAGGATAATCATCTTCGATATGCACCTATCAAAGTAGGAGAGGAAAGCTATTTTAGTTTTCGTGTTTTAGAGGAAGCGAAACACATTTGCTTTCAGCCCTTAGCGATTTATCATTACGTTGATACTGGAACAAGTCTTACGTCAAAAGACGAAGCTTCCAACTCGCTAACGATGTTTAATTATTTGTACAATTGCCTAAAAGATGACGGTAAATTAGAGATGTATCAAGATACTGTACGCGCTATTGCTATTACGGCTGCTGCTGTGATTTTAAATCTTCAGTCGCGTAAGAAACTAAGTAGGCAAACTATAGCGGAAGCAAAAAAAGATATATCACCACTAATACCATACTTTGCTGGGAAGATTGATAAGAAATCTCTTGATTCCCGTGTGAAAATTAGTCTCCCGTTTATTAAGAAAGGGTGGATTAGTATCTTGATGGTATTATTATCATTGAAACACAAATTAGCTAATTGATATTTATGTCATTTGTATCATTCAAATTCTGGCTCATACTGCCAATCATCTTCTTGTTTTATTGGGTTATTCCTCAAAACAAGAACATAAATTAATATGTGTTTTGATTATTAACATATAAAGTATATGGATAATTTGGGAAATAAAACTAATGATTTGGCAATCTTGGTCATGTCATGTGACAAATATAAAGGCGTTTGGAATGACTTTTTTAATCTAAAAGAGAAGTATTGGCCAGACTGCCCATACTCTTGCTATTTAGCAACAGATTCTGCAGAATATACTAGGGAAGGTGTTAAGCAGATTCACTTTGGCAATATTAGAACGTGGACAGTTTGTGTCAAGAAAGCTCTAGACCAGATACCAGAACCATATGTTGCTCTATTTCTTGAAGATGCGTTTATTTGTGACAAGGTTGATACGTCTATTATAAATAGTGATTTATCATTTATTATAGAGAATAAAGCAGACTTCTTTACTTTAGAAAAGTCACGAGTGGGAGACAAAAACTTCCCTGCCGAAAATGTTGCCCCTCATATTTGGAGAATCAACAAGCATTGTCAGTACGGTATAGAGACTTCGGCGGCTATTTGGGAGAAGTCATTTTTCTATAAACAACTTAATCGGAAAGATTGTAATGCTTGGCAGTTTGAAGTTAACTTGTTTAATGATGCAGTCAGTGTACAAGGGCTGCCAGGTAATATCTTTTGTGACGACAGGACGCCATTTAATATCTCTCCCGTTGAAGTTATTAGGGTTGGTAAGCTTCGCCCCCAGGCAATTAAGTTTTTCAAAGAGAGGGGTTATGAAATAGATGTGGAATCAATGCCTATTATGAGTAGAGGGGATGTTATCAAGGAAACAATAAGAGATAAAGCTTCTCACTTTAAGTTTGGTAGAGGTTTCATGAAGAAAATTGGGAAATTGTTGGGTTTTTATACTTATACTACTAAGAAGTAAGAAAGATTATAATTAATGATAGTTTTAGTTACAGGAGGAGCAGGTTTCATAGGAAGCCATCTCTGCAAGAGGTTAGTGAAGGAAGGGCATCAGGTAGTAGCTGTTGATAACCTTTCCAATGGTAGCTTGGAGAACTTGAAGGGTTTGGAAGAAAGCCCACAGTTCACTTTCAACGAGTTTGATGTGAATAATACCATCAAGTTGAGGGCTGTGTTTGATAAGCATCCCTTCGATATGGTGTTTCATCTGGCAGCAAATGCTGATGTGAACAAAGGAGAAGAGAGTGCAGTAGTAGATATAGAAAACACATTGCAGACAACACTGAGTGTTCTGGAGATGATGCGAATCTATGAGATCAAGAAGTTCTTCCTTGCATCCTCTTCCACTGTATATGGCAATGCGGAGGAACGTCTGCAAGAACATCGGTCTATTATGCGTCCTATTTCCCACTATGGTGCTGCAAAATTGGCCAGTGAAGCCTTTGTAAGTTCATACAGCAGCCTGCACGACTTCCAAGTTTGGATAGCCCGTTTCTGTAATGCTGTAGGCCCCAATATGGCTCATGGCGTTATACCTGACTTAATAAAGAGACTTAAAAGTCATCCGGAAACTCTTGAAGTATATGGTGATGGAACACAGACCAAGCCCTATATATGGATTGATGATCTGGTAGATGGTGTTATGACTCTGTTGGAGAAGACAAATGAGGATTACAATTGCTATTTGGTCGGTGTGGATTCAAATGTCACAGTTGACCAGATTGCTCAGATAGTGATGGATGAGGCTGGTGTACATGTACCTATAAATTATGGAGGAAAGTATAGCGGTTGGAAAGGTGACGTGAGGCAGTATAGATATGATGTATCTCAACTTCGTTTGATGGGTTGGACGCCTAAGTATACTGCAGAACAGGCGGTAAGAAAGTCAGTACAGATGAATTTAGCTGAGAAGTGATGAGAAGGTTTGAACTGTACTTCTACGGATACACATGGGAAGAATATGCATTCCAAATATCCAGCCTAAAAGGAATTTTTTTAATATATCAAGGTTGCCTTGATTCTGAAGGATCCATTGATATTAAGAATTTACTTTATGTTGGGTATCATAATGGTATTATTGATTTGTATGAAAATGGTGTAATAGGCTCATTAAAGCAGTATGTGGATCCAGGAAATCGACTGTTCCTTTCTTATGCTGAGGTACCAACAAATGAAAACGGCGAAGAATTGGCATCAATAATAAATAGTGTAGTAAAACCAAAATATATTCCGAATGACGATAGAAGTGGTTTCTCGAATATACAATTGGTAATTAAAGGAAACCATGAATTGATTCCTGAAGAGATAATTATTTGAAATATTCATTTTTTAATATGGCAAAAAAAGCATTGATAACTGGAGTTACCGGCCAGGATGGCTCCTATCTTTCCGAATTCCTTCTTGAGAAAGGTTATGAGGTTCATGGCATTATCCGTCGTTCCTCTGTAGATTTCCGTGAACGTATTGCTCACCTTGAGGGGCATCCTAAATTCCATCTTCACTATGCTGATATGGGTGACTCTATGTCATTGGTGAAGGTGGTGGACAAAGTTAAACCTGATGAGATCTATAATTTGGCTGCACAGAGCCACGTACAGGTGTCATTTGACTCACCCGAGTTTACTGCAGACGTTGATGCAACAGGTGTACTTCGTATCCTTGAAGCAGTCCGCACCAACCATTTGGAGAAGACCTGCCGTATCTATCAGGCCAGTACTTCTGAACTTTACGGTAAGGTGGAGGAGGTTCCTCAGAACGAAAAGACACCATTCCATCCTTACAGTCCGTATGCAGTGGCTAAGCTCTATGGTTTCTGGATTGTCAAGGAGTACCGTGAAGCTTACGATATGTATTGCTGCTCAGGCATTCTGTTCAATCACGAATCAGAACGTCGTGGAGAGACATTTGTAACCAGAAAGATTACCCTGGCTGCAGCACGTATTGCTGCCGGTAAGCAGGAGAAACTTTATCTGGGTAATCTGAGTTCTCTCCGTGACTGGGGATATGCAAAGGATTATGTAGAGTGCATGTGGTTGATTCTTCAGCAGAATGAACCGGAAGACTTTGTGATTGCAACTGGTGTGCAGCATACCGTTCGTGAGTTTGCAACACTTGCTTTCCATCACGTTGGTATTGAACTGAAGTGGGAAGGTGAAGGTGTGAACGAGAAGGGTATTGACAAGAAGACCGGTAAGGTGCTGGTTGAGGTTAGCCCTGAGTTCTACCGTCCTACGGATGTGGTCAACCTTTGGGGTGATCCCACCAAGGCAAAGGCACGTCTGGGTTGGAACCCATCAAAAACCTCATTTGAGGATTTGGTTGCTCTGATGGTTAAACATGATGTAGAGAAGGTTGCTGTTGAACGTGCCGGTGAGCAGGTGAAGGTGAACCTCGCAGAAAAAGAAGAGTGGTCTGGAACAATGTAATAGGAGGAAAGAAATATGGACGTAAAAGATTTTGAGATTCACCATTCAGAGATAATTCCTGATTTGGTTTGGTTTAGAACCAAGAAATTCTCTGACCTGAGAGGTTCGTTGTTTACCACCTTTCATGCGGAAGTGATGGAGCAGTATATACCCAAGGACTTGCAGTTCAAGCACGACAAGTTCGCATTGACATTCCACAATTGCCTTCGTGGCATTCATGGTGACACAAAGACTTGGAAGTTGGTAACCTGTGTGTATGGTGAGATTTGCCAAGTGGCTGTTGACTTGCGCCCGGGTTCACCTACGTACGGGAAGTGGGAGAAGTTCATCATCAATCAGGACAATCAGGTGTCAGTACTCCTGCCTCCCGGATTTGGTAATTCATTCCTGGTATTGAGTGAGGCAGCTATGTACCACTACAAGCTGGCTTACATTGGTGACTATGTAGATGCTGCTGATCAATTCTCAGTTCGTTGGGATGACCCGAAATTGGGAATAGAATGGCCCATCAAGAACCCTACGCTTTCAGAGAGAGATAAATGCTTAGATAATTTAAAATAAACAAAAGATATGCAGAAGATTGAACACGATGGCTATCTGGTAGCCATTATTTACAGAGATGAAGATTGGGTAGAGGGACTTAACTTCCTTACCCCAAATAACTTGTTTGTTCAGGTCGGTTCATGGTGGTATCAAGCCGGAAAGAAACTGGCTTCACATATCCACAATGATTTCGAACGTAAAGCTATGCGTACTCAAGAGATGACTTATGTGAAGAAGGGATCTATGAAATGCCTCCTTTATGATGAGCAGAGAAACCCTATTGGTGATTTCATTTTGAAAGAGGGTGACCTCGCTATTTTTGCATATGGTGGCCATGGCTATGAAATTCTCGAGAATGATACCAAAATTATCGAGGCTAAGAATGGTCCATTCGTAGATGTTGATACAGATAAAACTAAGTTTGAAGGTTAAAATAAATAATTTTGATTTGATATGGAAGAAAGATTTATTCCCCAGATGGAGCCTTGGTTCGACGAGCGCGAGAAACAGGCTATTAACGAATATATGGAAGAAGGCGGTTGGCTCACTGAGTTCAGGCGTACCGCCAAGTTTGAGCAGATGATTGCTGAATACACAGGCGCAAAGTATTGCGTTGTGGTCAACAATGGTACTATCAGCTTAACTCTTGCTGCTATGGCTGCTGGTGTTGAGGCTGGCGATGAGGTGATAGTCCCTAACTTTACGATGATTGCAACACCTAATTCTGTGAAGATGTTTGGTGCAAAACCGGTGTTTGTGGATGTAGAGCCTGAGACTCTCTGCTTGGACATTGAGAAGGTTAAGGAGGCTATCACTCCCAAGACCAAGGCCATTATGTTTGTGAATGCCAACGGTCGTTATCCGAAGGCTGGAATTGATGCATTCGTGAAGCTTTGCAAGGAGAAGAACCTGATTTTGATTGAGGACTCTGCTCAGTCTCTCGGTTCCCGCTATCCCGATGGCCGTCACCAAGGTACTGTTGGTGCAGTAGGTAGTTTCTCATTCTCTGCTCCCAAGATTATCACAACCGGTCAAGGTGGTGCTTTGATTACCAACGATGATGATATCATCTACCTTCTGAAGAGACTGAAGGACTTTGGCCGTTCTGGTGGTGGTAATGATGTTCACGACAGCATTGGTTTCAACTTCAAGTTCACTGAGCTGCAGGCTTGCATTGGTCTGGTTCAGATGGAGAAGTTGGCTTGGCGAGTTGAGCGCAAGAAAGAAATCTTGAAACTATATCAGAAAGAGTTGGCAGATTGCCCCAATGTGAAGTTCTTTGAGCAGGATTTGACTTGTACGACTCCTTGGTTCATTGATGTGCTGGCTGACAACAAGCTGGAACTCCAGGCTTATATGAAGGAGCATGGTGTTGGAACCCGTGTGATGTATCCGCCTATCAACCAGCAGGTGGCTTACAAGAATATCTATGGTGAGCCTGATAAGAGCAAATTCCCTGTCAGCAATCTGGTAGGTGAAAAGGGGCTTTGGTTACCTTCTGCTGGTCAGTTAACGGATGAGGAGATTGCTTCTATTTGCGGTAAGATTAAGGCATTCTATAAGAAGTAATGGTAAGGCAAGCTAAAATAGATGATTTAGCAGCCGTTGCCAAAATTCACATGGCTTGCTTCCCTGGAACAGTAACTTCTAGTTTGGGTAAGTTATGGAAAGGTAGAATTATAGTTGATTACTACAAAGAGTATTTCAATGACTGCCCAGAGTTGTTTCTCGTAGCTGAGAACAACTCAGGAGAAGTCGTTGGTTTCTGTATGGGGTATAAGTTGGAGGCTGGTAACATTGATAAAAGACTAATTAAGCATGACTTCTGGAGAATAATGGTTGGTTATGGTTACCTTCTTTTGCTAGGAGATAAAGAGTGTTGGAGGAAAGTGAAAGGCTACTTCAAATGTGCACATAAGAAGGGTAACAGTATTTCAATTGTTGAGCCTGCTATTGATGTGATTTTGGATACAGCAAAGGTGGAATTGTTTACAATAGGATTGTATGAAGAGTATAGAGGAAAGAGGTATGGAAATGATTTAATTTTATCATACTTTGATGTGTGTAAATTTATTGGTAGAAAGATATGCCTTATATCCTATTTAATCGAAAATGAAAAAGTTGAACGATTTTATTATAGACACGGTTGCAAACCCTATTTAATAAATGGTGAAGTTAATAAGATCTGCTATAAAGAAATTTATTGATTATTATTATGGAAAAACGAATAGCAGTTATACTCCCTGTTTATAAGAATGACAAAGTAGATTATTTGAATAAGGCTATAGAGAGTATAGTATTACAGTCATATAAGGATTATCATATTTATTTGGGAGTGGATGGTCCTGTGGGTGATGATATTAATAAATATTTAAATCTGATAGATGACCAAAACAAAGTCACAATAGTACGCTTTGATGAAAATCGAGGTTTGGCTTGCGTAATCAATGATTTACTTGACATTTGTTTTAAGGATGGTTATGATTATATAGCTCGTATGGATGCTGATGATATTTCAGATACAAACAGATTTGAGAAGCAAATAGAATATTTGAATGAACATCAGGATATAGATGTGGTAGGTGGAGCTATAAAAGAAATAGATGAAGAGGGGAATAGTCGCAATAAGACAATTGTTTATCCTAGAACTCCTGAGGAATGTAGAGTTTTTTTTGCCAGAAGAAATCCTCATGCTCACCCAGCAGTAATGTTCCGAAAGTCATTCTTTGATAAGTTGAATGGAAAAAAATATCGCCCAGAATACCGCCAGAACCAGGACACAATGTTATGGTATGACGGAATGATGGCTGGTACGCAACATGCAAATATCCCAGATGTGGTTCTGAACTTTCGTATGACGAATGCAATGTTTAAGAAAAGAAGAAATGGTTGGGCATTTGCCAAGAAACAATTCAAGGATAGGCTGATGATTAACAAGGATTTGGGATTTGGATTTGGTGCAGATATCTATGGTTTTGCTATGTTTTGTATGCTAGTTTCGCCTGTATGGTTAAAAAAAATAGCGTATAAATGGTTTAGATAGTTAGGCGCTAATTGTTTTTCGAATAAGTGAAGAATAGCAACTTAATTACATAATACATTTATGTCAGAAAGAAAAACAATTGTAAGCGGTGTAGATAAGGTACTACATAAGCAGCAATCCTACGGACATGCGTAAAGGACGTGATGGTTTGGCAGGTATAGTCCGCGAAGTGATGGGGCATAATCCTAAGTGCTATGACGAGGCTTTTATATTCTACTCGAAAGATTACAGGAAGGTCAAGATCCTCCATTATGACATCAACGGCTATGTGATGTATCAGAAATGGTTTGATAATGGTAAGTTTCTGAAACCTGAGTTCACAAAGATGCAGCGTAGTCATGAGATCAGCCGTGAGACTCTGATTCTCTTGCTGTCCACTGCTATCCAAACAAAGATTGCAATATAATAATGAATAAGATATATACTCTCGATGACAATGGTGAGTGCATGTCAGATATGAAGGCTATGCATGATGAGATGCTATTGATGAAAAGGCGTCTGGAGTGTGATGAGATTACTTCTGATGAATGGAGACAATGGTATACGGGATACAGGGCACGTCTTGATGAGATCAAAGAAGCGCTTTCTGAGATGCGTGACGATCTATCTCTCAGAAAAGCTGATCTAGAACGTCAGAAACGTGAGAGAGCAGCAGAGCTGAATATGTCATTTGAAGAATACGAAAAGTATCTTAAGTCATTGATAATCAAGTGATATGGAGGGGAACCCTGTTATGCCTAGCCTGGCGAGTTTCTATTTGAACTCGAAGTTTGGCTATTCCCTGAGTGAGAACAGAATTATTGAGATGTTGACAGAATCGGGGGCAGATATTCCCCAGTCCACATTGAATAAGTGGATGCATGAGATTATGACACTGATGCGTGAACGTCTTCAGAGTCGCATGCTGGAAGTTATAAAACTGTCATACTTCACTCAGAATGATGAAGTGCGAGTGCTTGTACGCTCAAAGAAGGACAAAGACAGTGGCTTTGAATATCATGTAGAATATATACATGGTTGTTTGTCTCCGGAGATGAAGATGGTGGTAATGCTTTATGATGAGGGAACCCGTGGACATTCCGTACCTGAGGAGATGATTTTCCGTGATTCCAATATCAAGTGCTTCATTGCGGATCGGTTGAGTGCATATACCACGATAGTAAAGGACTTGGAAGAATACAATCTTGTTCGTGCCTGCTGCTATTTTCATGGTCGTCATTATTGGTGTGACGCATATGTATCAGATATCAGAGCGTTGCCAGTCATCAACCTTATTAATTCTTTGTTTCTTGTTGACAAACAGGCCAAGGATGAGAACATGGACAAGTGGCAACGGCTGAAACTTAGGTTGAAATACAGCGAGCCAATCGTAAGAAAGCTGTTCAAACTGCTTCACCTGATGAAGGCAAACATAGATGACTATGGAAGTCTAATGCAAAGGGCCATCAACTATATGCTGGATGATGAAAAAGGTTTCAAGGCTTTCCTTACAGATGGTGCAATTGAGTTGTCAAACAATGCTGCTGAACGAATGTTCAGGCATATTGCCATGGGCCGTCGTAACTGGCTGCACATAGGTAGCCATATGGCAGCTCAGAATGTAGCCTTCATGTATTCACTATACGAAAGCTGTAGGCTCAACAATATTAATTTCGGAAAATACCTGA
>JAEEGG010004396.1_pt1 | contig 34187 bp, 15 predicted proteins | sample 9134161 | NCBI WGS metagenome assembly JAEEGG01 (sample SAMN16246543, study PRJNA631951) | gut metagenome | biome: gut microbiome; feature: rumen; material: CR-attached | host: Bos | place: Iran: Karaj | collected 2018-10 | reverse complement strand
GTTGATCATCGCCTCGCAGATCTCGAACGCCTTGAAGGAGGTCTCGATGGTGCGCATCGGCACTTCGGTGGCGTATTTGGTGGCGTCCTGGATGGCCTGTGAACGGGCTTCCTTCTCTTCGGGCGTGCCCTTCGGCATTCCGAACGCGTTCATGATCACGTTGAAGGCGTTGGTGTCCTCATCCACGAGGGCGAGGAGCTGGTCTTTCAGCAGCTGGCCTTTTTCGGCCCATTGGGAGAACCAAGCCCACTTGTCGTCCCAACCGGGTTTGTGGGAGGAGAGGTTGGCGACCATCGTGCCAAGGGCGGCGCCGAGGGAGCCCATGTAGGCGGAGATAGAGCCGCCGCCGGGAGCCGGACTTTCGGAAGCTGTCTCATTGGCGAAACCGGTGCAGGTCATATTGACCAACTTCGGGGTAGTGTCCTCTTTCTCAAGGAGATATTCGATGACTTTCTCTTCGGGGTTGAAGGGTTTGAGGTCGTCCAAGCCCATGGATTTCACGGCGATCTTCACCATCTCCTTTTCGTCGATACCGAGGGAACGTTTCTGTTTGGCAAGGTAGTATTTGCCGGCTTGGATGAGCACTTTCTTAGGAATCAGACCCACGATTTCCGCACCCGTGACGCGAATACCGCGCTTGGCGGCCTTGGCGGTCACCTCGTCGAAAGCGACATGCAGCGGGGTGGCGTTGATGTCGGTGATGTTCATCGAGACTTGGGCGATGCCGTATTCCTCAATGTACCAGCCGATGGCCTTGGTGCCCTTCAGCGTGCCGGGAATCATCACCACGTTGCCCTTCTCGTCGAGCACTTTCTTGCCGGTGATTTTGTTGCCCTCGCGTTTCGGGCGGCCCTTTTCGCGCACGTCGAAGGCGATGGCGTTGGCGCGGCGCGTGGAAGTAGTGTTGAGGTTGTAGTTGACGGCGATGAGGAAGTCGCGGGCGCCCACAGCCGTGGCACCGCTCTTGGCGACGCTCTCCGTGAACTTGTTGGGACCGAAGTCGGGCTTCCACTCCTTGGAGGTGATGCGCTCCTTCAGGGCTTCGTACTCACCCTGACGGCAGTTGGCGAGGTTGCGGCGCTCGGGCTTGAACGCGGCGTTCTCGTAGCAATAGACGGGGATGTTCAGCTCCTTGCCGACCCGTTCAGCCAGCTGGCGGGCATATTCCACGGTCTCTTCCATCGTGATGTTGGCGATGGGCACGAGCGGACACACATCGGTGGCACCGAAACGCGGGTGATCGCCGTGGTGGTTGCGCATGTCGATCAACTCTTGGCATTTCGCAATGAGTTTCACGGCGGCATCAACCACATAGTGCGGTTCGCCCACGAACGTGACGACTGTGCGGTTGGTGGTGGCACCGGGATCCACATCCAACAAAGTCACGCCTTCCGCCTGACGAATCACGTCGGCCACTTGGTTGATAATCTCTTGATTTCTGCCTTCACTGAAATTAGGAACGCATTCGATTAACTGTTTCATTTCGTAAATTATTGATTATTAATACTTTTGATTCTAAAAGAACAAGTCTGCAAATATACATTATTTTGGTTTAGAGTTTATAGTCTAAGTCATAGTTTATAGTCTAAGTCATAGTCTATAGTCTAAGTAAACGTAAGCCTTGGGTATCGGGGTTTAAACTTTAGGGGCTTAGGGGATTCTATCGCGCTGGTGAATATGAACCGGGATGTATTCATAAAATTTTTCAACGAGTGTGCAGCAATCCATAAAAAGTGTATTTTTGCCGCTCAATCAACAACAATTAAAAAGTATTATGGCTTACAAAATTAGTGAAGATCTTTGCGCCGCTTGCGGAACCTGCATCGGCGAATGCCCTCAAGAGGCTATCTCTGAAGGCGCTGCTTACTCCATCAACCCCGACCTCTGCATCGAGTGCGGTGCTTGCGCAGATGTCTGCCCGTGCGAGGCCATCAGCCTGGAGTAGTCAGAAATCTTTTGTCTAACAAAAAATGCAGGAGGCATGGGACAACACCGTGTCTCCTGTTTTTTTGTAGAAAAATTAAACTGTTATTGTTTTTAGATGTCGCAATTTTATTTGGTAAATATATGAGAAACATCGTCTTAGCTTCTTTTATCGTCTTAATATTCAGCTGTTTGAGCGCTCAGGAGGACATCGGAAAACAAAATTTCACCTTGGAGGAGTGTCTCCAGTATGCAGAAACCCACAACTTTTCTTTGCAATCGGCCGATATCAACGTTTCGACTTCGGAGCTGAGTTTGCGACAGGCCAAGGAGAACATCGCGCCGACGGTGTCCGCGTCCGCATCTCAGAATTTCAGTTTCGGTAATTACGAGAAATCCGTAGGGTGGGGAGGCAGCTACGGCATCAACGCCGGCATGACCCTTTTCAACGGGCTGAGCAACGCCAACAAAATCAAGCAGAGCCAGCTGAATGTGGAACAGTCGCAACTGCAGTTGGAGAGCAACAAGAACAACATCCGTGTCTCGGTTATCCAAGCTTTTTTGGCCATCATGATGAACGAGGACATGCTCGATTATCAGCAGCAAGTGCTGGAAAGCAGCAGAGAGCAGATGGAGCAGGGCAAAAAGCAGTTCGATGTGGGCCAGATTCTCGAAAGCGATTACCAAATGCTGCAAGCGCAATATACTTCTGACCTGTACAACATCGAAAACACCAAACATAACATACAATCTAATTATCTGGCACTGAAAAAGTTGCTGTCGATAGACCCGAATCGGGAGATTGTCATTTCCCGCCCTGACAGCGCGACCCTTTTCAAAAGTCTGGACCTGCCTTCTTTGCAGGAACTTATCGAGCGTTCCACGAACTATTTGCCGGAACTGAAGATGAGCGAGAATGAGATTACCGCTGCGGAGTACGACGTGAAAATCCAAAAGTCCGGCTTTTATCCCACTTTATCGGCCAACGCGGGTATCAGCACGGGCTACAACGGTTCGAATTTGACGACCCCCAACACGGGTTGGGGCACGCAGCTGTGGCATGGTCTTGGCGAAAACATCGGATTAAGCCTCAACATCCCGATATACCAGCGCAGTAATGTGCGGAACAACGTCAAAATGGCGGAATACCGGGCGCAACAGGTCGAATTGGAGCAAAAAGAGACGGAATATCAGGTGAATCAGGAACTCCGGCAGAACTATTTGGACGTTGCGACCGCTCAGAACAACTATATTGCGGCGGAAGCCAAAAAGGATGCTTATTTCGCCAACTATAAAACGTACAAACTGCGGTTCCAATACGGTTCCGTCACAGCCGTCGATCTCATCCAGCAGCAGACCAACTTCCTCAATCAGCTCAACAACTACATGCAGGCGAAATACTCTTACGTGCTGAAACGCAAGATTTTGGATGTGTATATGGGGATACCTGTAACATTGTAGTTAGTAGTTAGTAGTTAGCAGTTAGTAGTTAGTAGTTATTCCAAAAGGGCTGAAAGCCTGAAATATGTTAGCCCAGGGTGAATGTAGTGAGCCCTGGAATTAGAATAGAAAAGTTATTAGATACAAAAATATGAAGAAGTCGAAGAAAATATGGTGGATTTTGGGCATCATTGCAGCGATTATCATCGTGCTGATTCTGATTTTCACTTTGAAGAAAGGCAAAAAAGGTGAATTGCGGGTGGAGACCGAGCGGTGCCGTATCGACAGTGTCGAGGTTACCGTGACGGCCACCGGTGAGTTGCAGCCCGTCTATAAGGTCGATGTGGGTACGCAGGTGTCCGGCATTGTGGAGCGCATTTACGTGGATTTCAACTCTGTGGTGAAGAAAGGGCAGTTGCTGGCCGAACTTGACCGTTCGAACCTCAACGAGCAGCTCACGCAGGCGAAGACCAACGTGTCGAACGCCCAAAGCAACCTGACGTTGGCGCAGCAGCAGTACGACCGCATCAAAACGCTGTACGACAACAAGGCGGCCACGCAGGAAGCTTTCGAGTCGGCGACCAACTCGCTGAATCTCGCGAAAAACCAGCTCCGGACAGCCCAGTCGGATCTGTCGCGGGCGCAGACGAACCTCTCATACGCCACGATCACCTCGCCTATTGACGGTGTGATCATGGACAAGGCTGTGGAAGAGGGCCAGACCGTTGCCTCCTCGTTCAACACGCCCACGCTGTTCACCATCGCCAACGACCTGACGCAGATGCAGGTGGAGGCGAAGGTGGATGAGGCCGACATCGGCGAGGTGAAGGCCGGACAGCCTGTGACGTTCACTGTGGACGCTTTCCCCGATGACGTGTTTACCGGAACGGTCAAGGAGGTGCGCATCAACCCGACGGTGACCGCCAACGTGGTGACCTACACGGTCATCATCAATGCACCCAACCCCGAGACCAAGCTTTTCCCGGGCATGACCGCCAGTGTGACCATCATCACCAAGAAGGAGAGCGGCGTCTGCATCCCCATGACTGCTTTGTTCGCCTCCATTGAGTCGGAAATGATGAAAAAGATGGAGAAAAATGGCTATACCTTCAAATCGCTCTACAAAAATCAGGAAGAGCTTACCGAAGGGTTGAAAGACGTTTCCAAGAAGACTATTTGGGTAAAAAAAGGGGAGAAATCATACGAGCAGGTGAGTGTGGGCGTGGGTTTGAACAACGGTGTTACGACTTTGGTTTCCGGTGGTTTGCAGGAGGGTGAAGAAGTGGTCACCGGAGTGAGCGAGTCCGCAGGAATGCCGCAGGGCATGGATAGCAAAAGCTCCAATCCGTTCAAGATGGGTCCGCCGCAACGGAAAACGAGATAGTTATTAGCTCTTAGCTTTTGGCTTTTAGCCGTTAGCATTTGAATATGAATCACCTGCAACAGCCAACAGCTAACATAACAGAAATTAAGAGTATCATGGCCAAAGACATATTACGAGTAGAAAAACTGGAGCGCGTGTTTCGCGTGGGCAGTGAGGACGTGCATGCTTTGCGCGGCGTTTCGTTCACCATTACCGAGGGGGAGTTCGTGAGCATCATGGGCACCAGCGGCTCCGGCAAATCGACGTTGCTGAACATTCTCGGCTGTTTGGACACGCCCTCCGCCGGCGACTACATCATTGACGGTGTTTCTATCAAAGATCTGAGTAAGAATGAGTTATCGACGTTGCGTAATCGTAAAATCGGGTTTGTGTTTCAGAATTACAACCTGTTGGCGCGCACCACGGCCATTGAGAATGTGGAGCTGCCGTTGTTCTACAACAGTGACGTGCCGGCCAGGGAGCGCCGCGACCGTGCGATTGCGGCCTTGAAGTTAGTGGGTTTGGAGAGTCGAATGGAGCACATGCCCAACCAACTTTCCGGCGGCCAGCAGCAGCGTGTGGCCATCGCCCGCGCCTTGGTCAACGACCCCGTCATCCTGCTCGCCGACGAGGCCACCGGCAACCTCGACACCCGCACTTCCTACGAAATCATGAGTCTCTTCCAGGATTTGCACGCGCAGGGCAAGACCATCGCGTTCGTCACGCACGAGCCCGACATTGCCACTTTCACCACTCGTAAGATCAAGCTCCGCGACGGGCAGATTATCGAAGACGCGCCCATCGATACGCAATCGGCAGCCGACGCATTAGCCGCCATTAACCTTCAAAAAGAAGACTGAGTCATGAATATCGGAAATCTCATCAAAGTAGCCTTCAGTTCGCTGTTTCGCAACAAAATGCGCACGGCGTTGACCATGCTTGGCATCATTATCGGCATCGCGTCGGTCATCGCCATGGTCAGCATTGGGCAGGCCTCCACCCAGAGCGTCAAGTCGGAACTCTCCACCATGGGTTCCAACATGATTATGATCATGCCCGCCCGTCAGCAGAGGGGAGGCGTCGATATGGGTATGTCTACCTCAAAATCATTGGATAACAAGGATTTGGAGTCTCTAACCAAAAACACCCGTTATGTTGCCGCCGTTTCCCCGATGGTCAGCAGCAGCAAACAGCTGATTTACGGCAACAACAACCACAGCTGTTCCATCAATGGTGTCTCCGCCTCTTACTTGGACATTCGCAAATACGAGCTGAAAGAGGGCGTTATGTTCACCGACGAGGATGTCCGGCGTTACAGCAAAGTCTGTGTCATCGGGCAGACGGTGGTGAAGAAATTGTTCACCAACGGGGAGAACCCCATAGGCAAAACCATCCGTTTCGGCACGATTCCGATGACAGTGATCGGAACTTTGACCGAAAAGGGGCAGAACGGCATGGGCAATGACCAAGACGACATTGTGTTAGCCCCTTACACGACCATCCAGAAGCGGTTTTTGGGTATAAACTATTTTAACATGATGTTTGCTTCGGCGCGTTCCGAGGAGGAATCGGAGTTGGCGGCCACGGAAATCACCTACATTTTGCGCAGCAACCATGGCATCAAGAGCGGTGCGGCCGATGATTTCGAGATTCGCACGCAGGAGGAGTTGGTTTCGACTATCAGCTCTGTTACAGGTCTGATGACCACATTGTTGGCCGCTATTGCCTCCATCTCGTTAGTGGTGGGCGGCATCGGCATTATGAACATCATGTACGTCACGGTGACGGAGCGCACCAAGGAAATCGGTCTGCGTATGGCCATCGGGGCGCACAACCGCGACATCATGCTGCAGTTTCTGTGCGAAAGTGTGATTTTGAGTCTGATTGGCGGCATCATCGGCATCATTCTGGGGCTGATTATCTCTTTCGTGGCTTCGAAGCTGATGCACATGCCTTACGTGGTGAGTGAGATGGCCATCTTGGGGTCGTTCCTCGTCTGCGCCCTCACCGGCATCTTCTTCGGTTGGTATCCTGCGAAGAAGGCTGCCAACATGGATCCGATTTCCGCGCTGCGGTACGAGTAAAATCGTATCTTTGCCGCCGCAAAAAAACGAGAAAAATGGAGCAGAAAAACAATGTTAAAGAGCAGATTTTCGCATACTTAATGTTAATTGTCGGCAGCTTCCTTTTTGCAGTCGGCGATGTGATGTTTGTCAACCCGTACTTGCTGGCCCCCGGCGGCACCTACGGTCTTTCCAACGTGCTGAACACCGTTTGGCCGTGGAAAATCAGTTATTATGCCATTTGCATGGACATTCCGTTGCTGCTCATCGGCACCTGGATTCTTGGTCCGAAGTTCGGCTTCAAGACCGTGCTTTCCACCATCTTGATTTTCGCATTTACCTGGTTAATAGAGACTTTCTGGGGTTATAATCCTGTCATTCACGAAGGCATCGTGGAAGTCGCCAATATGCCCAACATGGTTCAGATTCCGCACAGCGAGCTCTTCTTCATGCCCGACTATTTCTTGAACACGGTAGTCGCCGGCATCATCTACGGCATCGCTATCGGACTGATTTTCAAGTCGGGAGCTACCTCCGGCGGCAGTGACATCATCTCCATGATTATCCACAAATACACGAAAATCTCCCTCGGCACCCTCGTGATGATTGTCGATTCCGTCATCACCCTCACCACGCTCATCGCTTTCAAACAGATTCGCCTGCCTATCTATTCCATCATCCTGATTTACATTGAAGGCAAAATCATCGACCTCATCGTGGAGGGCATGAAGACTTACAAGACCGTCTATATCGTGACCAATAACGTGGAGGCCATGCGGAGCTATATCCTCAACGACCTCAAGCGTGGCGGCACCCTGTTCTTGGGTCAGGGTCTTTACGCCGGCACCGAGCGCAGCATGATTTATGTCTCCCTTGAGCGCGCCGACCTCGTCAAGCTGAAAAACAACCTGCATAAGATCGACTCGACCGCCTTTGTGAACATCATCGACAGTGCGGAGATTATGGGTCAGGGATTCAAGGCGCTGCCCACTGAGTAGTTAGCAGTTAGTAGTTAGCAGTTAGCAGTTTAGGTCAACGTCATGAGAAACGTAGCCGTGATATTGGCTGGCGGAAGCGGACAGCGGTTCGGGGCCGAGCTGCCGAAGCAGTTTTTGCCGTTAGCGGGCAAGACCGTGATCGAGCACAGTGTCGAGGCGTTCGAGCGGTGCGAGTCCATCGATGAGATTACGGTGGTGATGCATCCCGACTATCTGCCTCAGATGCAGGAGATTATCCGTCGAAATGGATGGAAAAAAGTGTGTAAGCTGCTTCCTGGCGGTGCGGAACGCCTTTTTTCGACGTTAGCCGCTATCAAGGCATACGAAGGAATAGCCTCCGCAAACCTCATCTTTCACGATGCAGCTCGTCCAGCGGTAAATCAACGGATTATCAATGATACAGTTACGGCTCTAAAGACTCATCCTGCGGTGGCGGTGGCCATTCCCGCCACGGACACCATGTTCGAGGTGACGGACGATGGGAACTTCATCACGGCGATACCCTCCCGCAAACGTCTACGCTGCGCCCAAACCCCGCAGGCATTTCGCATTGAAGTTATTCGAGAAGCTTACCGCAAAGCGCTGCAAGACCCGCATTTCACCAGTACCGACGATTGTGGCGTTCTCCTCCGTTACAGCCCCGAAATCCCGATTTACATCGTTTCGGGCGAAGTCTCCAACATGAAACTCACCTATCCGGAAGACACCCTCCTTTTAGAGAAACTACTCACCACATCTCTCTAAATCCTAAACCGTCATTACAGAACTGTTATCGAGCCTTTCACGAAGTAAGGTTTTCCGTTGGCGTCGGTGTATCGGATGATGTAGTTATACACGGTGTTGTAGAATATCTTTCCTTTGATTTCCCCGTTCCATGTGAAGTTTTTGTCGGTGGAGTAGAACACCTGTTCGCCCCAGCGGTTGAAGATGCTGATTTCAAAGTCGTAAATCATCCGTTGGGTCATATCGGGGATGTGGAATGCGTCGTTCAGACCGTCGCCTCTGGACGGTGTGATGGCGTTGGGCAGATAGAGCTGGATGTCGCAGGATTCGATGACGTATCTCGCCGTGACACTGCAGTTGCCTTGCGAGGCCGTGACGTAGTAGGTTCCCGGCAGGGTGACGGTGATATTCGGCATCTCTTCGCCCGTATTCCACACATAATCAGTCATTTGTGAGACAGCAACCAGCTCACCCGACATGGCCTCGCAGAAATCTTCTGTCAAGGAGACAATGCTGAGGGCGGTGTCGATGATGGTGGCATTCAGCTGGATGATGCTGTCGCAGTCGAAGGAGGTGAGCAGGTTAAGGGTGCGGACAAGTGAGTCTTTGCCGACCGTTTCAGCGGCGAGGATGTTGAATCCGTTTTCGAAATAGTTGTCGCCTTCGCAAATTTCAACGTCAAGGGTGGTTTCCTGCGGCAAATGGATGTCGAGCATTAGCACGATGGTGCTGTCGCAGCCGTGTATGGAAGTGTAATGTGCCCAAGAGACCAGCGTGCCCGGTCCCGTGGTTTCGGTTTCGGAAATGTCGAAGCCGTTTTCCTGATAAGGATATCCTTGGCAGATTTCATCGAAGATGGTGTCGCGGAACGTGGGCCAGACGGAGAAGGTCAGCGTGTCGCTGTAAAGGGTGCCGCAGCTGGTGCTGATCCAGGCGCGGCGCATTGAGAAGCCCTCCGTGGTGCTTTCCGTGAAGGAGTAATTCTGGGTGTTGTTGGTGCCCGGGGCGGGCGTCCACGTGGTTCCATCGGATGAGATCTGCCATTGGTAGCTGCATTCGTAGTCGCCGGTGGCAGCGGTTCCCATGACGATGTCAATGGTATCCCCGTGGCAGATTGTCGTGGGTCCCGTAATATTTCCCGGTGTCATCAAGTTGTGCGTGACGTTGAGGGTCACCGAAGCGGTGGCGGAGCAGCCGAGGGCGTCCGTCACGGAAACGGTGTAAGTTCCGGCGGGTCGGTTGCTGATGGAGGCGGTGTTGGCGACTGTGGCCCCGTTGGAAGTCCACTGGTATTGGATCGTGCCGGTGCCGCCGGTGACCGTGGCGGTGGCCGCACCGGTGTTGTCTCCGTAGCAGAGAATGTGGGAGACGTTGCCGATGGAAACACTGGGATTGTCCACGGTGACAGAATAGGTGATTATGCTGTCGGCACCGTGAACAGTCTGGAAATTGTCAGTGAATGAGGAACTGGAGGTGAAGGTGTGCCCATGCCATACAAACGGTAACGAGCTGGCACACACCGTCGTGTCGAAGTTCTGGGATACATTCGAGTACACGTACACTTTTTGCAAAATGACCGAATCGCAGTTCTGTTGAGAGTGAAGGGCGTAACTGAACTGGAATTCCGCAGGCGAGTTGACGCCAAAGGTGGTGTCGTTCGGGACAAAATGGTAAGGCAGCTGATTCTGCAGCAGTACCAGCGTGTCGTGTGTGGCAATGCTGTGATTCACAGTTAAGTTGAGCGTCACCAAACTGTCGCAGCCGTGGATGTTGGTGAAGGTGTGATTGTATTGTCCGCTTGTGGTGAGGGTGTTTCCGTTCCATACGAAACTGTCGCACACGGTCGTGTCGAAAGTAGTCAGATTTTGCGTGAACACGTTGAGAGCCACGATGGTGTCGTAACCGCAACCGTGCTCATCCTGCAGGTGGAAGGTGTAGTAAACCACCGTGTCGTTCGGCAGGTCAGCGGGCGGCGAGAAGATGAAGGTGGTGTCGTTGACGACGGTCACCCACGGTCCGTCAACGGTCACGGTCGACACGTCCGAATATTCGTTGGGAACCAGATGAGGAGCCAACGCCAACTCCCAACCGAAGAGATAGCCGTTGTCAATGCTGAAGCCATCCAGCACTTCGATATACCAGGATCCGTTCAGCGGGCACCCGATGAGGTTGGCGAAGGATTGGTCAGGATGGTAGAATTTGGTTCCGGCTGCCACGTTGGAGGAGTCGAAACGGCTGTTGTGCGCATTGACCGAGCGGTAAATCAGGCTGCCGGCTCCGGGCGCGTACGTATAGCCTTCGGTGGTGTTGTTCGACCAGCAATAGTTCCAACCCGTTCCCGGGGCATTGGACGAATAGGTGGGGTCACAAGCGTGGATTCCGGACGTGGAGGTCGAGATGGGTATGCCAAAGTCCGTGGCATTGGATGCGTTGGCTCCGTTTTGCCAGTCTCTGGAAGACTGCGGAATCAGCGAACTGCAATCCGAGTTGGCGAGTCCATCGAACTTCATGATATCCGCTTTTTGTCCGTTGGGACAGGTGATATTGATGTAGATGTCGCCGGCATACGAATGTTCCATGTTGATCCGGACGTAGAGGATGTCGTTGACGGAACTCACGGTGGTGCCCGGAGCAAAGTCGGTGAAGGTGAGCGGCGATTGGTAGGAACAGCCGTAAGGGGCGCAATAGACTCCGTCGGGCAGGAATACCGTGTCGGCCCAGGAAAGCGTGGTGACGGGCGAGCTGATCACGATGTTGGCGGTGTATTGGTGGCCGACGGTGATGGGATAGCTGTTGCCGGCGCACAAGTCAGGGAATTGGATGGTGTCGATGGGGTTCACCGTGATATTCTGAATCAGCTGGAGGGAAGCGGTGTCAGCACAGCCGTACTCGTTGGAAACGGTCACGCTGTAAGTGCCGAGTTCGCTCACCTGAATGGACTGCGTGGTGTCGCCGGTGCTCCAAAGGTAAGCATTCGCACTGTCGGCGGTCAGGGTTACGAAATTGTCGGCACACAGCACTGTCGGGCCGGTGATGTGGGCGTTCGGGGCGGGAATCGTGTGCAACGTCATGGTCAGGACGCTGTCGGTGCCGTTTGGCCGCAGAATCACGGTCGTTTGGGTGCCTTCCTCCGTGAATGTGACTCCGTTCCAGGTGTACGGCAGCAGATTGTCGCATATTGTGCTGTCAACCGTGGCGGAGACATTTTCCAACACGGTGAAGAATATCGTGAGAAGGCTGTCGCAACCATGTACATTGCTCAAATGTTGCGTGTAAGTGCCTGTGCTGTCGAAATAATCACCGTTCAGCAAATAGGGCGTGTTGTTTTCCACCACTTCGAGGTTGATGGTTTCGGCGGTGGGATGGTAAACGGTAAGGTGCATGACTACTGTGCTATCGGCGCCGTTAACGGTGTGAAGGACAGTGTCTTGTGTTCCTGCTTCCGTGAATGTGAGCCCATGCCAAACAAGGGGTAGCAGACTGTCGCAGAGCGCTGTGTCCATTTCGGTCACCACATTGTAGAAAACGGTTAGTTCGAGGGTCAGCGTGCTGTCGCAATTGTTTGTATTCGTGAAGGTTTGCGTATAGATGCCCGAAGAATCGTAGGCAATTCCGTTCAACGTATAGGGCAGGTTGTTTTCCAAAACGGTGGCCACAATGGTACTTTCAGAGGTAGCGTTGACATGCAGAGTCATCGTCACCACACTGTCCGCGCCGTGGATAGTATGAAGCACGGTGTCCTTCGTTCCCGCTGATGTAAAGGTGATTCCATTCCAGGTGAAAGGCAGCAGGTTGTCGCAAATCGTGCTGTCGAGTTCGGTTTGCACATTGAAAAATACCGTCAAATGCAAGGTGATGGTGCTGTCACAACCGGCATTGTTCATTTCGACTTGTTGGTAAATACCTGTTTCATAATAACTTGAGTCGTTCAACACATAGGGCAGGTCGTTTTCCAAAATACTGTCAATCAACTCACTGGAAGTTGGAATACCCACCGTGAGGGTCTTCACCACAATGCTGTCGGTGCCGTCGGCCCGGAGGAAAGTGTCGATGATGGTGCCCGCACTTGTCCAAACGTGCTCCTCCCATTGTGCCGGAAGGTGATTCTGGCAGATGGTGGCATATTTGTTGACATGGACATTATACAACACCTGCAGATGTAAGGTTATGGTGCTGTCGCAGCCGACGGCATTGGTTAGATGCTGTGTGTAAACGCCGGTGGTGTCGTAGTCGATATTGTTGAGCGTGTAGGGCAGGTTGTTCTGCACTATGGTGTCCACGATGGTGGTGTCGGTGGCATAAAGCACGGTCAAGGTCATGGCCACCACACTGTCGGTTCCGTTAAAGGACTGGTGTATAGTGTCTTGTGTTCCCGGACCAGTGAAAACCAGCCCGTTCCAGGTGAGCGGAAGCAGACTGTCGCAAATCGTGCTGTCGAGGGCTGTCTGAACGTTGTACAAAACTGTCAGGTTGATGGTCAGAACACTGTCGCAGCCAGCGGCATTGGTCAGATGTTGGGTATAAACGCCGGTACTGTCGAAATACTCTCCGTTCACCAGATAGGGCGTGTTGTTTTCCGTAGTGGTGATGGAAACGGTCCCGGACGTGGACGGGTTGGCCTGCAAATACAGCACGAAAATGCTGTCGCAGCCGGTGCTGGCCGCCGTCAGGGAATCGTAGTAGAAGCCTTCCGCAAGGCACGTTTTGTTGCGCCAGAAATAGGGCAGGCTGTCTTCGCAGAGGGAATGGTAAGCGGTGTCGCGGAACACTTCATTTACAGTGAGTTGCAATACAAAAATGCTGTCGCAACCCGTGATGGCGGATGTCAAGGTGTCGTAGTGTGTCCCCGCCGTGTTGTATTCGGTACCATGCCATAAAACGGGCAGGTCGTTGGCGCAGACGGCGGTGTCCAAGGTGTCCCGGGAAACCGTGTTCACGGCAAATTGCAGCACAAAGATGCTGTCGCAGCCCGTGACTGTCGAAGTGAGGGAATCGTAATAGGTTCCCGGTGCGCTGTAGTCGTGGTTGTGCCAGTGGAACGGTAGTTGGTTGTCGCAGACGGCTTGCGAAGTAGTATCTCGGAATACCTGATTTACAGTAAGTTGAAGTACAAAAATACTGTCGCAGCCCGTGACCGTTGAGGTAAGGGAATCATAGTACGTTCCCGAGGTGTTGTAATCGTGGTTATGCCAGTGGAACGGCAGATTGTTCTCGCAGACGGCTTGCGAAATAGTATCTTGAAATACTTGATTTACAGTAAGTTGTAAAACATAAATACTGTCGCAACCCGTGACGGCGGAGGTGAGGGAGTCGTAATAGGTTCCCGCCGAGTTGTAATTGTGGTCATGCCAGAGGAACGGCAGGTTGTTCTCGCAGACAGATAGGAGTATCGTGTCGCGGAATATTTGGTTTTCAGTAAGTTGCAAAACAAAGATGCTGTCGCAGCCGGTGGAAGCGATGAGGCTGTCGTAGTAGGTTCCGGCTTCGGTATAGGTGTTCTCCCGCCACACGTAAAGGGCTTCGTTTTCGCAGATGGCATGGCGGGTGGTGTCACGATAGACGGGGTTCACGGTCAGTTTCAGCACGTAGATGCTGTCGCAGCCGGTGGATGCGATGAGTGGGTCATAGAAGAAACCCGCGTGGGAACATTGTTGGCCTCGCCAGGGGAATGGCAGTTCGTTTTCGCACGTCTCGAGGTAGGCGGTGTCGCGGAAAACGGGGTTCACGGACAGGGTGAGGATTTCGATGCTGTCGGCGCAGTCCAACGGGTAAGGGACCGTCACCGAGTCGGCATTCAGGAACGCGTGGTTCCGCCACATTATGGGGAGTTTGTTCTCGCAAACCGCCGTGTCGTGCGGGTAGATGACCGACAGATGCATGGTGATCACGCTGTCGGCGCCATGCACGGTTTGCAGTGTCACATCTTGGCAACCCACATGGTGGAAAGTCAATCCGTTCCATTCGTGGGGCAGTTCATCGGCAAAAACCGTGTCGTACTCGTCCGTATGCTTGTGCGCGTAAATGGTGATGTAAAGCGTTGTGTCAAAGGTACATCCGTATTCATCTATCAAGGTGAAGGTGTAGGCTACCGTGGTGTCATGGGCGAGATCATTGGGTGGCGTGATGATGAATGTCGAGTCGGTGATGCGGGTGACCCAGAGCGAGTCGAAGTCTTTCTGCGCGACGGGCGCATAGTGTTCGCTGGTAAGGTGTTCCGCAACCCCCATCTCACACTCAAAAATATAGCCGTTGTCTTGCTCGACGCCGTCAATCACCTCGACCGTCCAAATACCGTTCACCGGACATCCGATCAGGCTGTCGAACGACACATCCGGGTGGTAAAAATGGGTGCCTTCCGCCACGTTGGAGGAGTCTATGATGATTTTATTGAGATTGTAGAGCAAAGGGGCTCCGTTGTAATAAAGGATGGCGTTGCTGGTATCCACAAGGCATCCGTTTTGGGCATATTGATAACCTTCGGTGATGTTGTTCGACCAGCAGTAGTTCCATCCGATACCGGGTTTGTTTTTGGTAGAGTCACAGAGGAAGTTAATGTTGTCGTTCTCTATGGGTTCTCCCATCCGGGCTTTCTTGTATGGAAATTCCGCTAAATAGACCTCGTGGACGTTTCCGCTGGGCCAGCCTATATGCGAGTTGTCGATGGAACTTAGGCATGGAGAGGTGCTGTTGCCGTTGTTTTTTTTCAGAATATCCGCCTGCTGTCCGTTTGGACATTCCAGTTTGATATAGAGGTCTATAGGAGCGGAATGCTCCATGTTCAGACGGATGTAACGGATTTCGTTTGCTGAATGGATAACGGCCGTGTCGGGGAATCCCGAGAAGACCATTTCCGCTTTATAGGAGCAACCGAGCGGCTCGCAGAACACGCCGTCAGGCAGGAAGGTGACGGTCGAGTAGGTGAGGGTGGATTGCGGGTTGGCGTACTGCAGGTTGGTGTTCGGGGTGTTTCCGATGACCACGGTCTGCGTGTCTCCGGCCACCATGTCGTAGAGGTGGGCGTCGATGATGGGGTTTTCCGACAGCAGCAGGTGGAAGTCGGGGGATTCCGCATTGCACCCGCCGGCGAAGAAAGCGGTGACGGTATAGACGCCGGGTTCGCTGACCGTGATGGTCGGGGTGGTGGCGCCGGTGTTCCAGAGATAGGACTGTGGTTCGGCGCTGGGAACGGCACTGAGCGTGATGGTGTCGTCCTCGCACATAAAGGTCGGCCCGGTGACAATGACGGTCGGGGTGGTGAGCACGTGCAGGTTCACGGTGACGGTGCTGTCGCAGCCGTGGATGTTGGTCAGCGATTCCGTGAAGGTGGTGTCGGCGGTGTAGGTGACGCCGTTCCAGACGATGTTGTCGCAGGCGGTGGTGTCGATGGTGACGGCGTTGTGGGCGTAGAAGGTGACATGTACCACGGTGTCGTAGCCGCAGCCGAACTGGCCGTGGCAGTGGAAGGTATAGGTCACGGTCGTGTCGTGGGCCAGATTGGCGGGCGGCGTGAAGAGGAAGGAGGAGTCGGAGGTGGCCGTCACCCACGGACCGTCCACGGTGGTATTCACCACGTCAACGTACTCAATCGTCTGAATATCAGGCGCTAAAGCCAATTCCCACCCGAAAATGTAGCCGTTGTCTTGCGGGTTTCCATCAAAAACTTCGATGAACCAGGAACCGTTTAGCGGGCATCCTATCAAATGGTCAAAAGATTGGTCGGGATGATAGAATTGTGTTCCGTTGGCCACATTGGAGGAGTCGAAACTTTTAGGGTACACATAGCCATAATAAGGCCATCCCATATAGGTTGGAGTGGCGCTATTGTTCGTTTTGGCATTCACTTCGCGGTAGATATAACTCCCTAATCCAGGTGCGTAAGTGTAATTTTCAGAAATGTTATTTGACCAGCAGTAGTTCCAACCTGTTCCGAATGCGTTGTTTGGACGATTTGGGTCGCACTTGTGTTCCGAATCTGCCGCTTTAACGGGAGTTCCGAAGAAAGTGGATTGAGCGGCATTATAGTTGAATCCCGTGTCTGCTTGCCATCCTTTTGAGCTGTTGGGGATTTGCAATGCGCAGTCGGAATAGTAGCTCAAGTTATGGTATCCCCATTTCAGAATATCCGCCTTTTGACCGTTGGGGCAGGTGATGTTGATGTATAGATCCCCGGCAAAAGAGTGTTCCATATTGACCCGCAGGTAGCGAATGTCGTCCACGCTGTTCACGTGGGCGGTGTCCTCGTAGCCTGCGAAGGTGAGCGACGACTGGTAGGAGCAGCCGTAGGGGGGGCAGTCCACGCCGTCGGGGAGGAAGACGGTATCGTTGAGGGCGAGGATGGTTTCATGGGTGACGATGTTGAGGTTGCAGGAGGCGGCGTGTCCCACGGTGATGGCGGCGGTGTCGCCGGCACAGATGCTGGGGATATGGATGCTGGAGATGCCGTTGACCTTCACGGTGGTGACCTTGAAGGTGTCCACCACTGAGCATCCGCCGGAGGGCGTGGCGGTAACGAGGTAAAATCCTGCTGCCGAGACGGTTATGGTTTTTGTGGTGGCGCCGTTGCTCCAGAGGTAGGTGTCGGCCTCGCGGGCGGTGAGCGTGGTGGAGGAGTCAGAGCAGAGGAAGACGTGGGTGCTGTTCGGGGTGGGCGCCTCTACCGTGACGGTCTTCGATGCCGTGCCGGTGCAGCCGGCCGGGGAGGTTGCGGTCACGGTATAGGTGGTGGCCTGCACGGGCGTAATGGTGGCGGATTGCATGGTGCTGCCAGTACTCCACACGTAGCTTGACCCACTGATAGAGGAGTTTGCCTGCAGGATGCCGGACCCACCGGGACAAACAGTGGAGTCCCCGGTGATGGTTACCTGGGGATTCGGCGCCATGGGCACCAAAATGCTGTCGAAGACGCTTGCGCCGCAAATATCGCTGTTGAGGATTTCCACCGTGTACCAGCCGTTTTCGCTGTAGCTGGGCAACACGACATTGGGTGTCTGAGAGGTGCTGCTGAAGCCGTTCGGCCCAGACCAATGGTATGTTGCCGGTGGCGGGAAATTCATGGCGATGAGTTGTACGGTATCACCCGCACAGTGGGGTCCCGAGCTGGCGTCTTCTTCCCATACCAAGCTCCCATGGGTGAGCAATGCAGCCGTGATGTTGACCGAGAAAGTAGTGGAGCACGAGTCTGTTACTTGAACGGAGAAATGCTGTCCTACGGTCATAGGCACATTGTCGAAAAAGCCCGTGGAGTTGGTGGCTATAACGTTTCCGGAGGCATCCCATTGGCTGTACAGCGTGTAGGTGTAAGGGGCGTTGCCGTTCACGGCCTGAGCAGACACTATGCCGGTTGTGGATGACTGGTCGCACAACAGCGCGGACGCTGTTTCAAAGTCAAGATAAGAGAAGGAAACCGTAATCGTATCATAATGATAGCAATAATCGATACAATCGACATAATAAGTATGTATTCCACTTAATGACAACGAATTATACACATAATTTGTGATGTAGTAGGTTCCGGGAACTGAAAAGGAATACACATTCCTTCCTTGGGAATCCTTAACGGGATTGATTCCCGAACTTGAAGTGCTCACGAAACTATAGGAACACTCCTCTTGAATGGGTACATCATTGCTGACGGAGGGGTCGATGAAATAGACGTAAGCTTCGATGCCTGTAGAAACTATCGTAGCCACAATATGGTCACAAACCTGTTCTATTTCATATTGCGGCGCAGAGACGAACTCATGGGTGTCATAATAAAAACCAGCCCATTCCTTGACGATCGTGTCCACGCCGCAGTCTGTGGATATCTCAAATTTGTAGCGGCCCGGGGGAAGACATATCGAATCGCGGAGGGTAGCCCTCCAGCCATCAGGGTAGGTAAACTCCACGTAGGAGGTCTGGTTAGTGGGATCATCAAAAGAGACATTCCACGCCCCATTCTGTCGTATGGCCGTAAAATTGAAATGATTGAACAGCGGGCTTTCAATCAGGCGAAGCGTCATATTCCTGCGGAAGGCATTGGCGTCCACTCCGTGTTCCTGAATCCACAGATAGCGATCCTCGCAACAATGGTCTTTCCCGTCATCGTCTATCTCGTTATGACATTCGAACCATGGAAGCAAATCGTCCAATGGTGTAGGATGATATTCCAATATGGTGTCTTTTGCCGCCACTATACAGCCGTCGGCATCCGTCACCGATATGTGTACTTGGACTGTGGTGTCCACGCTGAAGGACACCCAGTTGCCTAACCCGGTAAATTCATTTGACTCGCTATGACCTAACAGAATGGAATCTGGCATTAACCACACGTTATACGAGAGGGGACACATGTAATAACGGAAAGGGACCTCCTGAACATGATCCGCCCATCCGCCTACAGTGGAACCTGTCGTATTGAATGCCCCCCCTCCTATCTTATACGTTTGAGTGGAAACTCCGGACAAAAGATGTACGGCGCAAGTATCTTGAACCGCTGTATCCCAGGTATGAATCATATCGACCGAGTCTATGAGGGCGAACTGGGGTCGAAACAGGAAATGGTATGTCATCAGTGTGTCGTGACAAAGGTCGCGGATTTGCAAGGTAACCGTATCGTCAAAGATTACACAATAGTTGGATAACGTGTCTTTGATACTGTTAAAATAATCGCTATACCAAGAGGAGCTGGGGACTACCGCTTTCCATTCTGTGGCGTCATTATCAGGGTTGATAAAACGATATTGAAGGATGCTGTCAAAGTAGGTGTGCATGTAATTGTACCATGAATAGGAGCTATTGTATTCTGAAGTGTGGTAGAATGATATATAGAAAGGGATCGCGCTAACACTTGGACAGTTGAAAAAGTATTTCTTATCCACCATTGAAGCGTAACTTTTCGGCTCAGCGTTCGGGATGGTGAATGACAACGGCCCTATAGCATATCCGCAGGAATCGGAGACGAATATGGAATACGTACCCACAGGGATATGATCAAAAGTATAGTAATCGCGGTAATCCGCATAAGTGGTGGAATTACCGTTGTTAACACGCGAGTTGAAAATGGTATGTCTGACGGTATCTTGTTGTTCGTTGAGTATGGTCACCTCGTACGGAAAGGATCCTTGAACGATATGCAACTGGATACGGCCCAGATCCGCACACGTAAAGGACGGCCTCCACCCGCTCATCTCCTTGTTATTATAATCGCCAGTGGCTAAGTTGAACAGCGCCGATGCTTCCAGGTGTTGGTACGATGTCGTGACCTGGACATTGCAGAAAGTGGTGTCCACTTGCGTGTAACCTCCGCCAGGCGCAGGGATTTCTGCGACAACCCCCACGCAATAGGTGCCCGCCGACAGCATGATGTCATGGTCATAATCGTAATGCACCCCAAGCCCGCCTGATGTGTTTTGGTAATGATACTGGACATTGTATAACGGATACTGGCCGATATTCACGGCGTTGTGAGTTTGCGAGTCGATTTGGATTACGTTGCCGTTATTGTCCGTCAGGGTGAAAATGAGGTGGGCGTCGTCGTAGCAATGTCCAGGTACTGTTTGCACAGAGACATTATACGGAAATGATTGCGCGAAACCGCCAACCATCCACAGGACACCTAATATCACAGCCAAAAACCTATTCATATTGCACCTAGCGACGTCTTACACATCGATTCTTTGTTTACCGCAACATTCTTTATATAAAGAATTTGCAAACATACACTTTTATAACGAAAAAAAAACATCATTCCTTGGGTTTTATAAAATATTGATTGTTAATATTTTTTTGTTTAGGATTTACCTTAGAACCTTAAATCAAAAAAAATGTATCTTTGCGCTTTGTTATCCGTTGAAATTATAAACCTAAAATATTATGAGCGAAGAAATTAAAAATCCCGTGATTGAAGAACTGAAGCAGTCGGAAGCGCTGCTGGAAGGCCATTTCCTGCTTTCGTCGGGCCGTCACAGCGACCGTTATTGTCAGTGTGCCAAACTGTTGCAATACCCTGACCGGGCCGAGCGCGTGATCGCGAAAATCACGGAGCAGGTGAAGGATCTGGGCATCGACATGGTGGTGGGACCGGCCATGGGCGGCATCATCGTGGCCTACGAGCTCGGACGCCAGCTGGGCGTGCCGGCCATCTTCACCGAGCGCGTCGATAACGTGATGTGCCTGCGCCGCGGCTTCGAAGTCAAACCCGGACAAAAACTCCTCATCTCCGAAGACGTGGTCACCACCGGCAAGTCCTCCCTCGAAACCATCGAGGTGCTGAAGGCTTTCGGCGCGGAAATCGTCGGCGTGTGCTGCCTCGCCGACCGCAGCGACGGCTCCTTCCCGTACCCCGTCTATAGCGCCACCAAACTCAACATCCAGAACTGGGCCGTGGAAGACTGCCCGCTCTGCAAACAGGGACTGCCGTTCGTCAAACCCGGCAGCCGGAAAATGTAGTAAATGGTTATGGGTTAGTGGTTATTGGTTAGTGAGGTTTTTTGTTTGTTGGTTATAGGTTTGTAGTTCAAACAGCCAACAGCCAACAGCCAACAGCTAACAGCTAATAGCTAACAGCCAAAAAAAATGTATATTTGCCGCCGTTTTAAAATTCATTGATGAAAAACCCAAAATTATCCAGTCGATACGCCAAGGCATTGTTCGATTTTGCCGGCGAGAAGAACCAGGTCGAGGAGGTTTGCGGTGACCTGCGGCTGTTTTCGGACACGCTGAAGGAGAACCGCGAGCTGCAGATGTTGCTCCGGAACCCGGTGGTCGAACCCCATCAGAAACACCAGATCTTCGAGAGCATCTTCAACGGCGCCCTTCGTGACACCACCTACCAATTCCTCGATGTGCTGCTGCGCAAGAAACGCGAACCCTCGTTGGACACCATCTGCGAGGAGTTCTTCAAACTGTACAACACCGCGCACAATATCCGGCCGGTGACCATCACCACCGCGCAGCCGCTGAGCGACACCCTCAAGTCCAAAATCGTCGCCATGCTCACGGAGCAGACCCACGCCACCGTCGCCCTGCAGGAGGTGGTGGACCCCGAAATCCTCGGCGGCTTCGTCATCCAGATGGACGACTATTACCTCGACTCCAGCGTCCTCTCCAAAATCAACAAGTTACGCCAGGAGTTTTCCCAAAACAAATTTCAAGTACAATTCTAAATCCGCATATAAATGGCAGAAATCAAACCCTCAGAAGTTACATCCATACTGCGCCAGCAACTCCAGAACTTCAATCAGAAGTCCGAAATGGAAGAGGTGGGCACTGTGCTGCTCGTCGGCGACGGCATCGCCCGTGTCTATGGCCTGCACAACGTCCGTTCCGGCGAATTGGTGACGTTCAGCACCAAAAACGGCGACGAGATCACCGGCATCGCCCTCAACCTCGAAGAGGACAACGTGGGTGTTGTGCTGCTCGGCGACTCCAAGTCGCTGAACGAAGGCGACATTTGCAAGCGCACCGGCCGCATCGCCTCCATCAAGGTGGGCGAAGGCTTGCTCGGCCGTGTCATCAACACCCTGGGACAGCCCATTGACGGCAAGGGCGACATCGAAGGCAAGCTCTACGAGATGCCCATCGAGCGCAAGGCTCCCGGCGTCATCTACCGCCAACCCGTGAAGGAGCCTCTCCAGACCGGTCTCAAGGCTGTCGATGCCATGATCCCCATCGGTCGCGGACAGCGCGAGCTCATCATCGGCGACCGCCAGACCGGAAAGACGGCCATCGCCATCGACACCATCATCAACCAGAAATCGTTTTACGAACAGGGTAATCCCGTATATTGCATCTATGTGGCTGTGGGACAGAAAGGTTCATCTGTGGCTTCGTTAGTGAAGACGCTCACGGAGCGCGGTGCCATGCCCTATACCATCGTGGTGACCGCCACCGCGTCGGACGCCGCCGCCATGCAGTTCTACGCCCCGTTCGCCGGTGCCGCTATCGGCGAATATTTCCGTGACACCGGCCGCAGCGCCCTCATCATCTACGACGACCTCTCGAAACAGGCTGTCGCTTACCGTGAGGTCTCCCTGCTGCTCCGTCGTCCGCCCGGCCGTGAGGCATACCCCGGCGACGTCTTCTATCTCCACTCCAGACTGCTGGAGCGTGCCGCCAAGATCATCGAGTCCGACGAGATTGCCGCCAAGATGAACGACCTGCCGGAGACGCTGAAGCCCATCGTGAAGGGCGGTGGCTCCCTGACGGCTCTGCCCATCATCGAGACCCAGGCCGGCGATGTCTCCGCGTATATCCCGACCAACGTGATTTCCATCACCGACGGCCAGATTTTCTTGGAGACCTCCTTGTTCAACGCCGGTGTGCGTCCCGCCATCAACGTGGGTATCTCCGTGTCCCGCGTGGGTGGTAACGCGCAGATCAAGTCCATGAAGAAGGTGGCCGGCACTTTGAAACTCGACCAGGCGCAATACCGCGAGATGGAGTCCTTCGCCAAGTTCGGTTCCGACGTGGATGCCGCCACGCAGTTCATCCTCGACAAGGGCGTGCGCAACGTGGAAATCCTGAAACAGCCGCAATACACCCCGTACAAGGTGGAAGAGCAGATTGCCATCATCTTCTGCGGTTCCCGCGGTTTGTTGCAGAAGGTTCCCGTGACCAGCATCCGCAATTTCGAGACCGAGTTCATCTCATTCATGCACTCCAATCATCAAGACGTGCTGGATACCCTCGCCAAGGGTACCATCAATGACGAGATTATGCAGAAGCTGACCGACGCTTGTGCCGAGGTGGCTGTTAAATACGAATAGTCATGGGTAACCTGAAAGAAATACGCACCCGCATCACCTCGATTGAATCGACGCAGAAGATCACCAGCTCCATGAAGTTGGTGTCGGCCGCGAAGCTCCGTCGTGCCCAGACCGCCATCCAGCATCTCCGCCCTTACTCGCAAAAGTTGAGCGAGATACTGAACAATTTGGCTGGGAGCAACACGGGCACTGAGCCGTCGCCGCTTTTCGAAGCACGGGAGCCCGAGAAAGTGGTGGTGGTCGTCATCACCTCGAACAAAGGGCTTTGCGGCGCGTTCAACTCGAATATCGTCAAAACGGTCCAACATCTGATTGCGGAGAAATATGCCGAGCAGCAGAAAGCCGGCAACGTGCAGCTGATCTGTTTCGGCAAGAAGGGCAACGAACAGCTCAGCAAGCATTTCCCTGTGATGTTTTACAGCGAAAAGTTGCTTGACAACCCCGATTTCACGGAGATTTCCGCTGTGGCCGACGACTTGATGCAACGATTTGTCAATCATGAAATTGACAAAGTAGATATTGTGTATAATCAGTTCTTGAACGCCGCCACGCAGCGGGTCAATGTGGAGGAATACCTGCCCGTGACTCCGCCCGAGAGCGACGAGACGAAGAAGGTGACCAGCGACTACATCATCGAGCCGTCTGCCGACAAGCTGTTGATGGAACTGATTCCCAAGATTTTACGCACGCAGTTGTACAAGACGTTGTCCGACTCCATTGCTTCGGAGCACGGTGCGCGGATGATTTCCATGACCAAGGCCACGGACAACGCCACCGAGATTCTTCGCGACCTGCGCTTGAAGTACAACAACGCCCGCCAGTCGTCTATCACCAACGAGTTGATCGAGATTGTGAGCGGCGCTAATGCGTTGAATAATTAGCATTTTATTATAAGAAAGACCAAGCTGGGGCGGATTTTTATCCGCCTCTTTTTTTACACACGTACGCCGGCAAGCAAGGAGAGGGGAGCTGGCACCATCTAACGGTTCACCACGCAATACCCTCCGGTCTTCTTGCTGCCGGTGTATTCGATGAGGCCGTCGGCCTTGAGCTGGCCGAGGATGCGGTTGACGGTGGACTGGGAGAAATGGGTCCGTTCCATGATTTTGACGGCTGAGATTTCGGGATTTCTGGCTATGAGCCGATAGACTGTTTTAACTTTATCATTGTCAATGGCAAACTTGTTCCCTTGTGTTGGCATCTTTGTTTTTTTCGCTGGCGGCTGTGCAGACGGTTGCAACCATTTTTGATTCCGGAAGGAGGGCGACACCTCAAAGGGAGCGTCTTCATCGACCAACCACAATTGTCCTTCCGAATAGTTTTTTATCAGCCTACTCGCAACCAGCACTTTTCGGCTTATCTGAACAAAACAGTCATTTTGGAAGAGGCTTTGAAAGTTTTTCAGAGAGCCGTATCGGAAATAGACATTATCTGCTCTCCCGTAGATCTTGGTGACATTCTGCTCTTGTTCGCAGTAGCGTATGTGTTTATAGTTTAGCAGGACAAGATTTTCGGTCGTGTCTTTGACCAACAGGTTGCCTTCTGACTCCAACAGGAGTTTGTCAGTGCTTTGCTCTCTGACACGACTGTGCTGGAACTCGCAAGCGAGGAATGTGAACGACAGCAATCCCGAGTCCCTTAAAAAAGCGAAGAACAGACATCCCAAATAATAGTGGTGGGCCTCTTTTTGTGTGAAATTGCCAAGAATGCAGCCCATGATGTCAGAGTACAGCCATGTGAACTCAACGACAAGGGCGGCCAATAGGCTGATGACGGTGTACCCCACGTACGCTGTCGTCTTATTTTTTTGAAAGAGCAACGGGTGTAGCACAAATGCGTTCAGAGCACAGACGCATATCAGAAGTAAACCTATAAAGTATTCCTTATTCCGAGCATTCGGGGAACTTGGACGTAACATGGAATAGTTGGTGAAAAAATAAAGGAATATTGCACAGACAATGATCAAAACAAGATATTTCCATTTTGAAGAAAAATTGGGATAAGTCATACTCTTTTTTTTCTGCAAAGATAGTCATTTTATCCATTCAATTAAAAAAGTTCGTCATAAATGACACGATAACACGGAAAAATCGGGGTTGCAAACGGATGTCGTTGTATTTGTTTGAATATCAATCAGAAAAGTTTTGTTTTTGGCCAATTTATCCTCTCTTTTATCCATTCAAAAGATGAAGTTCGTCATAAATGACACGATAATGACGAACTTTTACGCCCCTATGGACAAAAAAAACTTACTTTTGCTATGCAAATTCAAAAAAAAGTTGTTATGAAAAACAAATTCAAAAAATTAGCGATGATTATTGTCTATGGGGCAATGATGATGTTTTTTTATTCTTGTAAAAACGAAGTCACCCTGGATTGTGATAAGGGGAATAAGATCATCCTTACGCAAACAGGAGAAAAAACATCGAACAATTATGTTCTTTTTGTACGTTTGGGGCATAGTTCCAAAGTTTGTGAGGGTTGCATATTATTTAATGGAAGGTGGGTCCATGCTGACTGTCAAGGGTGGGGGGACGCTTGTTTATCCTCTGCCGCCGTCACTCTCAACCAATCCGGCACCGCCGTCACCGCAACGACCACGGACACCTTCGGGTTGACCTCGCAGGACTTTTTCCTCATGCCGGACCGTTCGCTGAACTACACGGACGAGAACAACAACCGCATATTCCTGAACATCCCGGAGCAGCTCCTCTTTCGCGACAGCACGACGCAACAGTTCACCTTCACGGGGTTGTTCTTCAGCGACGGACCGGTGTATGACAACAATTAAGAATTATGAATGATGAATGATGAATGATGAATTATGAATGGAAGGATAACCTTTATTTTGGCAATATGTTGTTGCTTGGTGTCCGTGTTACGCGCACAAATCCAGCATCCCGCCGCATGGTTCCGCGCTGACAGTGCGACACTGGGGGCGGCATCGTGGGATGATGTGTCCGGCAACGGATTCAATGCCATACCGTCTTCGGGAACGATGCCCGCCGCATTCTCCCGCATGAACTTCAACAAATGCTTCGAGGTGGGCGGAACAGAGACATTCACCCTGCCGTTGGGAATCAACGACTCCCGGCAGTCTGACGTGATTGTGGTTTATGAAACCTACGACACCGCCAATGAAAACGCCTTGTGGCAGGTGCAACTTGACACCGTCAAGCGAATAGGCCAGACCACGCAGCGCATCCTCAACGACAACGGCCAGATCACCTACGACACGGCAAACCGTATGAAGCCCGTCGTCAACTACCTCTCGCAGTCGTGGAGGACCCCCGAAGTGTGCGCTCCCGCGCTCACCCTCTGCACGGCGGATTCGCTGCCATTATACGGGCGCATCGCTGAGGCCATGTATTTCGACCATCGGATCAGCGACACCGCCGTCATCCAGTGGATCAGCTACTTGGCCGTAAAGTACGGCGTTACTCTTGCGCAGACAGACTATTTGGATAGCCGCCGTAACGTGGTATGGGACTACACCCATTATCCCGACTACAGCACCTCCATCGCGGGTCTTGGCAGGGACGACTCGGTGGGGCTGAATCAAAAACAGACATATTATGCTGACGGTCAGATAATCTTCGGTGTCAACCAGTTGGCACAGACCAACGAAGACAACGCCTCTGCCCTTACAGACGGCGACTTCATTGTCTTCGGCATGGATGGTGTTTTGCCTGAAGTTTCCGAAATCTACACGCAGAGCGGAGAGACCTACGAAGTTATCGGGCGCAGCATGGCACAGGTGACGGGGGGAGCGCATACCTACAACACATTTGTTCTTTTGGACACCGCCGCCGTGCAGGACAGCATTGCGCCTGTCCTCCTGATCGACCGCAGCGGTACGGGAGAATTCCCTGTAGGGGAGACGGAGCGGATTCTGTGTGTCGGCACGGATAGCGCAGGGCATATCATCTATACCAACATACATTGGGACACTGACCAAAGCGGGCACGATTTCTTCTGTTTCGCCGTCACGATGCCGGACACCATGGGCACGCCCAAGGCGTTGGCGGTGAACGGTGGTGGCGAGAATGGTACAACACGGGATATTGGAAATGCGACGGGTGTGGCGAATGATTATTCGCCCCTACAAACCACGGACAACAACGCCTCTTGCCCAAAATCATCGGACAATCCCTCAATCCTAATTCCTCATTATAAATTATCCCCCAATCCCAACCACGGGAACTTCACCGTGGAAATCGCCTATCCCGAAGTGCAGGACGTGACCGTCACGGTTTACGATTCCGACGGAAAACGCCTGCTCGCCATGAACGGCAAGGGGCAACATGCCTACCGTTTCGAGAACTCCGTACCCACCGCTGGGCACTACCTTATCGATATAACCTCGCCTCTCGAGCACAAAACCCTCAAAATGGTCGTCAATTAAAAAAACCAGCTTCCTTAAGCAGCCCCGAAGGGGCAAGACGCACGAAGTGCTAATAACCCCACACAAGCCGAAGGCGTAGTGTGGGGTCAGAACAGAAAAAAAGCATAAAACATCAAGATATGAAACAACACCTACTCGCCATCATCGCGGCATTGACCGCAGCAATCCTTGCCCTGTTTTCCATCGACACGGCAAACAACCCGTATTCAAACCGTTCCTGCCGGACGTACGGTTACAATTCTGCCCCAAACACTTGGGATGGCTTTGGTGAAGAAGCGCCATCCGTGCTTCAAAAAGACAATACGGGCAATGTCGATGCCCCTCAGAGAGAGGCAAATACAACGACCGAAAGTTTCCCCGCACTGCCTGAAGCAGGCTCTCCATTGGGCGCCCCGCCTGCCATGCTGGCAACGAGCGCGATGACGGAACTCACCCCTGAGCTGTTGCCTCCGCTTGACGCGGGCATGGTGAACGTGACGGGCGGGTTTGACGGAAACGGCCAGACGGCAGGCTACCGGGTGTATTCTCGTCTGGGCGAGTTCGCCATTGCCGTGCCTTACGACCCGTCATTGTTGCCGCAGGGGTTCACTGAGGACGATATACAGACCTACGTCTATGACAGGGGGTGCCACCGTTGGGTGGCCATCCAGCGCGACTCCGTGAACGAGGCGGAATTGTTAGTCTGCTCGCGGTTCAGACCGTGGGAGAAGGGGTTGCCCCACACGCGGAATGACATGGCCAACCCGCAGGATGCCCTCGCGCAGGTGCGGGACATGATGTCGTTCGCCGCGCAGGGCGAGGGCGGTGGTGACTCCCCGTTGGATTTCATCAATGCGGTGCTGAAGACCCCGGAGATGCCGGAGACCTCGGCCTACACGCCCACGAGCATCAAGGAGCTGAAGGCCGCCGACCCGTTGGAGGGTCTGACGTTGATGCAGCCTCCCACGGCCAACAACAGCGGCACGGCCAACCTGAGCTACCCGATAGAGATTCCCGCCGGCCGGCAGGGGATGCAGCCCAACCTCGCGCTGACCTACAGCAGCGGCGGCGGCAACGGCTGGCTCGGCGTGGGCTGGGACATCTCCATCCCTTCCATCACTGTGGAAACGCGCTGGGGTGTACCGAGATATGACCAGAGCAAAGAGAGCGAGGTGTATGTCTATGAGGGAGAGCAACTGGTGACTAAAGACGGTAACGGCAACTTTCGTGAAATGCCGCACCGCACCAACCAGTGGCCGAGCCGTTATGACCTTGACCAAGATGGTTATGAGCAGTTCTTTCCTCGCAAAAACGAGGCTTTCGACAGCATCGTGCGGCACGGCAGTGGTCCTGGCAACTATTGGTGGACAGTAACTCACAAAAATGGTGTGACAGACTACTACGGGAAATACGCTTCCGACAATGGCGTGAACAACAGCTGCGTGTTGCGGACAGGGGCAGACAATACATCGGGCGCCATTGGTCACTGGGCATTGGCGGAAAGTATTGACCCATACGGCAACAATGTCAGATATTATTACAATGTGGCTTTTGAAAATGTTGGTGCAAATGGAGATGGAGGTCCTATAGGAAAACAGATTTACATAGACAGCATCAACTACACCAACACATCCGTAGAACGGGGGAAATACAAGGTGGTATTCAACCGCCGAGACGAAGAGCGACAGGATGTCATTGTCAGTGCCAACAGAGGTTTTGCGGAAGTCACAGCCACTAATCTATGCAACATAGGAGTGTTTTATAATGACACAACTATTAGGGAATACATGTTCTTTGACACTATTGGCAGATGCAGCAATTATAAAAACCGACTTACAGATGTGGTTCGTGTTGACCGAATCAGTGTCAAACCTCTCGGTTGTATTGGTAATATAAGCGTTCTTGCGGAGGAAAATACAACACGGACTCATTTTGATTATTTCGATTCCCCGCAAGGTGACGGAATTTTTGGAGAAGAACAATATCCATATCTAAATGACGATAATGTCAATTCTTGGTTTCTCACAGACCCCGCCGATTTGGGCAATGAGGGCAGCTCTACCGCATTGGGCTCCACCCGTGGCAAAAGTTGGAATATCGGTGGCACTGCATCTGTGGGGATTGGTGCCAATGTAGCGATGACTTCTGCAAGTGTGGGTGGTAATTTCAACTACAGTCGCTCTAAGAGTGAAGGTGCATTGACGCTTATCGATCTTGACGGAGATGGTTTGGCTGACAAGGTGTTCAAGATTGGAAAGAAATTGGTTTACCGTCCACAAATTGCCATTGATGACACCACATTCGAATACGGGGACACCATGCATATCGGCGGATTGACTGATTTCCTAAAAGAGGCGAGCAGTACAACTACATGGGGACTGCAAGCCTCGGCTCTGCTGGCGTATAACGGGAGTTGGCCTACTACAAGATCCACCACGACCACCTATTTTTCAGATGTGAATGCAGACGGACTGCCCGATCTTATCACTGATGACGGAGTGATGTTCAATGTGACGGAACCAGGTGGCAGGGTCAGATTCAGCAGCTTCTACACCATCATGGCGGAGAACCAGAATGCAGGAGATGCCGTTGACAGCAATGTCGTGCACACCTCTGTGGACACATGCCAGGGCATCATCTTTGACGGTGAGGCCAGCGACAGTATTATTTGCTTTATCAGTTGGATTCGAGACACTGTTTTCAACGCCAAAGAATACAACGACCACATTCCTCAACAGGTGTTAGACTTCGTAGATTCTTTGGAACGTACGGGTGAATATTATTGCGAGTATCGCTATTCAGCACATCCGCCAAGAGTGACAGACATCATAGTTTACCGAAAGGAGATGGAATGTCTTCCCATTTTCTCACAGACAGCCAACTCCACCATTGTGACGATTCCAGACCCCGATTTGGAGGCTGTGAAAGTATGGGTGCCACAAAAAGCAGGAACTGTCAGCATCCGATCTCGCCTGAGATTGCTGAACGACAGCATCGGCGGAATGTCACAATCAAAGTGGCGCGACGGGGTGTCCTATGCTGTGCAAGTCTGCAGGAACGTGACCGTTGACAACGACTATGTGCTCCATGCCATATCTTACGACACACTCTTCACCAGATATGTGGACAAAGACGACACATCCATGAAGGACACCACCTTCAGTGTTTATCTTGGTCTCAATGATCTTGTGTTTTTCCGACTTATATCGGGTGACAACCACGATTTTGACAAGGTGAGCTGGCGGCAGAGCATCACCTGTTCCAGCAGCAGTGGTCCGGACCAGTATGGGGTGGATGAGAATTATTATGATTCCCAGGAAAACTTTGTGGTGTCAGGCAGGAACTTTTTTGCAGTACCTTTAGATGAAAGCAACGCTTACGTCAGAGTGTCCGCAGACATTCACACGACGACGCCCTATCACAATAACTCGAATCACGGATACAAGCTTAATGCTGAATTGCACAGAGACGGTGCCGACGATATCGGCAAAAGCTGGCATTTGTACAACAACACACCATACGACCATATTGTGCTGACAGAGCATTATTCGGGAGTTGATTCCGAATATTTTCATGTCAAGCAGGAAGACTATGTGACCTTTACAATTACCGGACCGAACTATCAGAAATTCGATTGGAGCAAGGTTCAGATTGTCCCGCACGTGGAGTACTTCCATATACAGAACAACGACACAATAAAGATCCAGGACTACTATCCACCCGTAAAGGCGGAAATAGAGAATTATGACGGAACAAAAAAAGATACCGTGTACCACACCCTTTTCGGTCCGCTCTACCGCGGATGGGGACAGTTCGCCTACAACAACAACGACACGTTAAACGGTGCGACAATCCACGATACCCATATCCATGTGGACAAGTTGGTCACAGACTTGGATATGTATCCTCATGACGACAATCACGCAAATAATGGAAAGTACAAGATTAACCATTTCAAAGACCACATCACCAACGACACCGAGAATCCTCAAGAGAGTTCGGATATGGTATCTTGTTACGAAAACGCAGGGGTTTACAATCCCATAGCCAAGACCACCAGCTGGATAGAAATGCGACCAGACTGCAAAAACCGTGCTTGGGTGGGTTATGGAAATATCAACTACCTGACAGACAGTATAATGAGTAATACCCGCCTGCCGGAATATTCCGCAGACACTAATACGATGGACATTGAGGAGTACGATCACCCCATTCCCATCGTGACCAATCACGAGGTGAAGACGGTGCGTAAACAAAACATTTCAAGGATCAAGAATCATTCACTAAGTCTCTCTGCCATCCCTGTTATTTCTGTAGGTATGACCCATTCCCGAGGAGAGAACATTATTCTTACAGACTATATGGATCTGAACGGTGACCGCTATCCTGACATTGTCGGCCAGTCGCTGGTGCAGTACTCAAACCCATGGGGCGGAATAGGAAACCCTGTGCCCATGGGACCGATGGCTGACGGGATTACGAAGTCGGAAACCACCTCTGGCGGTGTCAATTTCGGTGGCAGTTTCCAAATGCCGACAAGAGGTGCTTCCAACAATCCCAAAGGGTCTAAAATCAGTTTTGACGGTTCGGGCAATGTGGGTGCAGATCTCGGCAGAGGCTCCGACAACACCGTGTTCTCCTGGATGGATGTCAACGGCGACGGACTTCCTGACAAAGTTTCGGTGGATGGTCAAGGCTATGCTTTCGTAAGCCTCAATACAGGATACGGATTCCAGACGAAGACATTGTGGGGCAACTTCTCCATCCGTGACGGTGATAGCGAAAATGCAAGCATGAGCTTCGGAGCAAACTTCAACGTTGGCCAAGCCAGTATCGGTGGCGGAATGGGAGTGAACTTTTCCCGCAACCACACACAAAAAATGCTGATGGATTTCAATGGCGATGGGCTTCCCGACTATGTGATGAAAGGAGGAAACGGTCTTATGGTGCGTTATAACATCGGCGGTGGAAACTGGTCGGGATGGGAAAACGTGAACAATGTCTCGAACATCAGTTTTGGCAGATCCTACAGCGAATCCATCAATGCTTCTGTCACACTTGGTTTCACTTTCTTCAGCATTCTGAAAGTGTGTGCCGGCATTTCAGGCTCGCCATACAGCAGGACGTTCAGCCGTGACAGCGTTCAGCTCACCGACATCAATGGCGACAGATATGTTGATTACGTCACCTCCGATTATGAAAATGAAATGATTGTGCGCTACAACAAATCCGGCAAAACCAACCTTCTGCGGAAGGTGACAAATTTCACAGGAAGTTCCTTCGAGATGGACTATGATATGCCGCTCTCTTCCTTTGACAAACCGCAGCGCAGCTGGAATCTTGCAGAAGTCAGGGTCAGCAACAACGACACGCTTTGTCCTGTCGGTGGCAACCGCACTTACTCCAGCTTCGAATATTCGGAACCCAACTACAACCGAGTGGAACGAATGGACTACGGCTATCATACTGTAATCACCTATCAATATGACACGGAAAACCACGACAGCCTGTATCGACTCACCGTGGAAGAGTTCAACAATCAGTATTTCACCAAACGGGGTCGCAAAATTCGCGACTGCATGTATGACGCGGAATGGAACCCACATATCGAACATTTGTACGATGCTATCGTTTATGACTTTGCAGGCAGCGAAGTGTCAGAAAATGGTTGTGCCCGTGCTGATGTGTATGTGGGTGTGGAGTCCGACCTGACGAATTGGTACGAGGGACATTCTACGGCACAGGTGACCTCTCGGATTGTACGTAGATATGACCGTTACCGCAATGTAACCGAATACATCCACTATGGTGACACCACTCATCATGACGAATGGTTCAAGGCTGAGATTGAATATGCCGCAGGAATGCAGCACAATCTCGTGGCATTACCCGTGCAGATTGTTGTGAAGAATTATAGCGGCAACACTATGCAGAAGCGCACAGCCTCCTATTATCCGACAGGCAAATTGCAACAACTTGTGCGACATAACAGCAGTGGTAATGCACAATATGACTTCACCTACGATACGTACGGAAACGTGTCGTCTGCTATGATGCCGCAAAACTTGAATGGACAACGACTGCAATTCACCTATCAGTATGATAACAATGTGCAAACCTATCCCATTCGGGTTGACAATATTTCATTGGGCTTCTTCTCCACGGCAAGTTATGATTTAAAGTTCGGTAAGCCAACGAGAACGGTCGATATAAACGCCAACGAGATGCGCTACCAGTACGATTATACGGGTCGGAACACGGTGATTCTGGCGCCATACGAAATTGACGCTGGCCAACCATACACCATCAGGATGGAGTATCACCCGAAAAACTATGGCACCTTGAACATTTCCGGTTCTGGCGGACAAAGCTACGCCTGCACCTATCATTACGACTGCCAGCATCAAAGCAACCCTATCAGGACAACGATAATCACAGACGGTCTTGGCCGTATGATGCAGACCAAAAAAGACGCAGAAATTAACGGACATGAGTGGAGTTTGGTGACAGGTAGGGTGAAGTACGACTGTTTCGGCAGGACGGTCG
>JAEEGG010004395.1_pt1 | contig 34191 bp, 26 predicted proteins | sample 9134161 | NCBI WGS metagenome assembly JAEEGG01 (sample SAMN16246543, study PRJNA631951) | gut metagenome | biome: gut microbiome; feature: rumen; material: CR-attached | host: Bos | place: Iran: Karaj | collected 2018-10 | reverse complement strand
CGGGGAGGGTAGCCACCAAAGTTTTACCTTCACCAGTGGCCATTTCTGCAATCTTACCTTTATGAAGTACCACACCACCGAAGAGCTGCACATCATAGTGTACCATATTCCATGTGATTTCACTACCACCAGCCATCCAGTGATTTACATAGATGGCCTTGTCGCCTTCGATGCGCACAAAGTCGTGTGAAGCAGCCAGGTCGCGGTCGAAATCGTTGGCAGTCACTACCGTTTCTTCATTTTCAGTGAAACGACGAGCCGTCTCCTTAACGATGGCGAAAACCTCAGGCAATACTTCGTCCAAGGCCTTCTCATAAATCTCAAGAACCTCCTTCTCTAGTTTGTCTATCTGGTTGAAGATAGCCTCGCGATCTTCCAGTTCCGTTTGCTCGATACTGTCTTTTAGTTCTTGAATCTTGGCTTTTTCAGCCTGTGCAGAGTTCTGCACCTTTGCCTTCAGCTCCTGAGTCTTGGCACGCAAGGCGTCGTTATCCAGTTGCTGTATGGCAGGATATGCTGCTTTAATCTTTTCTACCCATGGAGAAATCTCCTTCATGTCTCGAGAAGATTTATTTCCGAAAATCTTACTTAAAAATTCATTAAATCCCATGTTTATATATATGTTTTATATAGTTTACGATTATTACCCTGCAAAGTTACGCAAAAACGAGTGAAATGTAAAAGGAAAACTTGTTTTTCTTTTCTTTTCAGAATGAAAGCAACTTCAGTTTTACTAAAGTTGAGATGCCGACTCCTTTGCAAGATATGCTTAAAAATCTAAAGAAAATGCCTCAGAGGCATTGGGGGCACGGATGTGAAGAGCGCCTGCCAAGGTTGGAGCAATGCATTTAGCAGAAACTGGCGTGCGCACAATGGCAGGTTTGATGCCTGTGCCCAAAATTATATAAGGTGTTGGCACTTGGGCCTTGTTGACAACTGTATTATTAGTAGCGTCTTTTTCATCGACAATCGTCCATCCGGGCAGTATATCTAAAAGCAAGTCTCCAGAACGTCCTGCATAGAATCCGTTGCGGGTACGCTCCCAAGAAGTATTTCCTGCGCCAACTAACAATTTGTTGGCAGTGAATACTTGCTGTACACCACTGAATTGTGCCAAAAACTCGGAGGCTTTTTCCTCAATGTCCGAGAGGTTAATCTGCTTTTCTTCGATGAGCTTGTGGTTCAGATAGATTTGCTGGTCGTTGTAAGCCTCGATGTATTGTCCTTCGCCATAGGTAGCCATCAGATAGACGTTGAGCAAAGCAGCACAACGATTCAAATAAAACTCACCTGATGGAATGCGGTATCTCTTTGGTTCTAAGGCATCTAAGTCATTATAACCAGTAGAAGAAACGCAGAACAAGATGTTCTGCATACCCACTTTGCGGTCCAATAGGCTAAGTAATTGTGCAATGCTTTGGTCTAAACGCAGATAGGCATCTTGAATCTCTAACGCATGGTCGGTACCTGCCTGATGGTTGTATCCTCCTGCATAGTACGTAAGCGACAGAAAATCAGGGGTAAGGTCATAACCAATCGGATGGTTGTTCAGCAACTCCTCCGTCAGTTTGTTGATCTCATCATTAACAAGGGGCGTGGTGCAATACAAGCGGTATAGATTGACCTTGTCTTCACTAGGAGTGTACTTGAATGCAGCTTCTTGGGTATTAGAGAGATAGACATACTGCCCAGGGGTAAGGGTTGGGGTCCACGACTGATTCTTCAGTGTGTAGGCAGGTGAGCGTTGCTCGTTGTACTGACTCAGCCATGCTGGGAATTCGCTATAGTAGGTGGTACTGCACCATTTACCCGTACTTTCGTTCAGCCAAAGGGCACAATCGGCCGCATGACCAGCTGAAAGAATGGCAGCATCTCTGAAAGGAGCAATAGCATAAACCAAAGCCTTTCCACCTGTCTGTATCTTTAGTTCATCTGTAACGGTGGTAGTGAGCATTTGCATGGCAGAACTGCTCTCATTGGTGTAATTACCGATGTAGTTGGCATCATCTACACAGCTCTTCACGTTCAGTGTCGATGTATCCAGCCATTTCTCTCCGATGATACCGTGAACAGAAGGGGTAGCTCCAGTATAGACAGAAGCCATCGCAGAAGCGCGGTCAGGCTTGTTGAAATCAAACTGTGTCTGAGTATATAACCTGCCATCACGCATCAAGCGCTTGAAGCCTTGCTCACCATAGAGTGCTGCGAAATTCTCCAGATAGTCGGAGCGCAGTTGGTCTATAGTAAGAGAGACTACTAATCTGGGCGTTGGTGTCTGCGCTTGCAGTCCACTCAACGTCAGCAGCAGGATGTATGTCAGCAGTCCTTTCTTCATGCTTTGCGATAACTCAAGATAATGTTGCTGATAGATCTTACTAACAAAACTGAGGCCAAAGGTAATACTTCTATTGGGAATTTTTGCGTAATCAGTACCCAAAAGATGATAAAGAGCGTTAAAATCACTGCATTTAACCCCATATAATGACTTCTTTGTAGCTTTTTCACCTTTCTAAGAATCCAAGGAAGACAGAATAAGTGCAGTGGATGGAAGACGAAAAGCAGGTAGTTGGGACTGACAGCCGGATGCTCTGAGAATGCCACCATAAAGGCGATGATGCATCCCGCGATACCTGCAGCGGCAAAAAGCACTAAATCCAATCCCCACAGACTTTTCTGTTTCCTGATGCCCCAAATGGTAAGGGCTGCCACTACGATGAAGAGCAGCAGAAACAGGCGCATGGGAGTAAAGGGAGTGGGAGAGGGCCAGTCGCTCTCATCCTGTTCGATGATGGTGCGTTCCTCTGTGATAAGTCCACTGCTTTTCCCTTGTAAGTCAGTTCGTTGTGCTGTGCCGAAGTATTGTTCCAAGAGGAAAGGAATGAACATGGAAGCCCTTCGGCTGATAGGCTTATCGGCCTCACTGCCAAGCAGCAAATCGATGCCAAAGCGCGACCAGGCATTCCGTTTGGTATAGTTGTGTACCAATCCGCGATAAGTGAGGCTCTTCTGTGGTGTATCCATATCTTCCTGATAGATTACCTGTCCGTTGATGGCCCTCTCTATCATGTCACGCGGACGGGTAGAGCAGTTGTCGTAGAAGTAGTTATATCGATACACGCGGTTCTCTGGCTTGTAATTCTCTTCCAGCAGTACGGCAAGCTGCAAACGCTCTGCGGGTGTGAGATTCAGCAGTTGCTCATGCACGAAACGCCCTTGCATTTCATAGTTGTAAACGAAATCGTCGTAATACTGCACCCCCAACTGATAATCCGTTTGTCCCAAAGTGAAGCGCAGCACAAAGTTGGGCGTATTGAAACTGAAGATGCCGTAATTGAACACATAATCCACCCCTGTTGCCTCATTTTTCACACGGATGGCCGAATGTCCGAAGAGGTTATACACCTCCTGTCCAGGACCGCATGTCAGCAGGCTCACCGTTAGACTATCTGTCTGTGCTTTTAGGCTCAAGACAGAGAAGAAAGTAATAAATATGTAAAGAAATCTTTTCATCAAGGTGCAAAGATAAGAAACCCCCGCCATATAATTGCGCAACTACGAAAATATTTTTTCCTAGTTAGAGAGAAAAATTTTCTTAACTAGCAAGAACGTATATGAAATATTTTTTAACAAATAAAAGTGCAGTAAATGGGTGCAAAACGGCATTCACATAGTAGAAAAGGGTTCGATTTATGACATTTTGAATAATTTAACGGCAAGAAAGGGAAAAACTTTTTGATAGGTGGCGAAAAAGTTGCATCTTTGCACTCATATTTTATCTAATGAGAAAATGAAGACAAGATTCAGACAAATATTATGGCTACTTTTGCTGGTAATATTTTCTGATGCATTGAGCGCACAGAACAACACCAATTCTCCTTACACCCGTTACGGATATGGAGCGTTGGCTGATCCTATCTCGTCGAACAGCAGGGCGATGGGTGGCATGGGCATCGGACTGAGAGACCGTCTGCACGTGAACATCTCCAATCCTGCCAGCTATACGGCGATGGATTCCCTGACTTTCCTCTTTGATGGAGGAGTGACGTTGCAGAATACAAATTTCAGTGACGGAACGTATAAGCTGAATGCAAAGAATACCAGCGTGAATTACTTTGCCATGCAGTTCAGACTGAATAAGAAAGCTGCTATGAGTTTGGGATTAACCCCATTCTCATTTGTGGGATACAATCTAAGTCAGACTTACGATGATCCTACATCAGCTGACAATTATAGTTCTTTGAATTTCTATGGAGACGGCGGATTGCACCAACTTTATGGCGGTATAGCGATTAATTTTATCAAAAATCTGTCAATTGGTGCAAATTTTTCGTATATTTGGGGCGACATTACACATAGAGCGGTGCAGACATTCCCAAGGAACCCTTCGGCATTGGGAGTGACAAACCTTGAAAATGTGGATGTTCGTAGCTTCAAGTTCGACTTTGGCATGCAATATGTGCATCGTATCAACAGCAGGAATACACTGGTGATCGGTGCTGTATACACACCAAAGCAGAAGTTGAGCAACGATGCTTCTCTGACGACGGCACTTGGTGTGTCGGGGTCTTATACAGAAGTATCGACCGTAAATGATACGATAGTGACTTGCGAGATACCTAATTCTTATGGTTTAGGTTTCTCGTATGTTTACGACCAAAGATGGACCGTAGGTTTGGATGTTCTCTATCAGCAGTGGAGCAAGGTCAAGTTCATGAATGGAAAAGACCTCTTCTGCGATAGGATGAAGGTTTCGGCTGGTGTAGAATACATGCCAGCACTCTACGGAAACAACTTCCTGAAGCTTGTGAAATATAGGGCTGGAGCATATTACTCCTTGCCTTATTACAAGTTGGATGGAAAACGAGCTGCCAGGGAATATGGCGCGAGCATCGGCTTCGGATTGCCAGTGCCACGTTCTAATTCCATCATCAATGTTTCTGGACAGTTTGCTCATTTGCAAGGAATAGGCGCTTCCAGACTGGATGAGAATATCTTCCAAGTGACCGTAGGACTGACGTTCAACGAGACTTGGTTCTTCAAACGGAGAATTAACTAATGAGAGTGTATGAACTATACATATTTTGAGAGAAACAATAATAACAATAACTTAAAATTGAATACAATGAAAATGAGAAATCTTTTACTCGGTTTGCTCCTCACTGCAGGGGTGACTGGTGCTTTCGCACAGAGCGATCAGTGCAACACTAACAGTAGCATCGCACGCGCTGCTGCTAATTCTGGCAACTATCAGGACGCTTATGAACCAAACATGACCGTACTGAGAGACTGCCCTACTCTGAGATATTATCATTACACTGACGGTATCAAGATCTTGAAGTCTTTCCTGACTGACAAGAACTCTGCCGACTATGATAAGTATTTCAAGGAGTTGATGGATCTGCGCGATGCTCAGATGAAGTATGCCCCTGAATTTGCTACCAGACAGCGTGGCGTTCCTACTCCTGCTCGTCTGCTGGCTGAGAAGGCTGGTGACTATCTGCAGTTCGCTAAGAACCCAGATATTAAGCAGGCTTACCAGTGGTATAAGGAGTCTGTAGAGGCTGAGAAGACCAACTCTCGCGCAACTGCCATCTTGGCTTATGTGCAGATGTCAAAGGAGCTTGTTAAGGCCGACAAGAACTTTGCTGACACTTTCTTCGCTGATTATTTGGCTGCTACTAAGTTGGCAGAAGAGGCTGCTAACAATGCTGCCGATGATGAGGCTAAGAAGAACTGGGATGCTGTGAAGGAGAACCTCGTAGCTGAGTTCATCAACAGTGGTGTAGCTGACTGCGAGTCTTTGCAGAACATCTATGGTCCACGTGTAGAGGATAACAAGAACAACCGTGAGTTCTTGGTAAACACCATCTCTATTCTGAGTATGATGGGTTGCCGTGAGAGCCAGGTTTACACTGATGCTTCTTTCTACATGTATCAGATCGAGCCAACTGCTGAGGCTGCTGTAGGTGTGGCTTACCGTTATTATAAGAATGGTGACTACGATGAGGCTGTGAAGTATTTTGATGAGGCTATCGGTATGGAAGAAGATGACGCTAAGAAGGCTGAAATGGCTTACGCTGCTGCTGCTGCTTTGCTGAATGGCAAGAAGTTGGCTCAGGCTCGTAACTATTGCAACCGTGCTATCAACTTCAAGAGCGACTTCGGTCAGCCTTACATTCTGATTGCTATGGCTTATGCTCAGAGCCCTAACTGGACTGATGATGGCGCTATGAACCGTCTGACTTACTCTCTCTGCATCGACAAGTTGCAGCGCGCAATCGCTGTTGACCCAAGCTGCGAGGAGCAGGCACGTCAGCTCATCCGTCAGTACTCTGGCTATCTGCCATCTTCTGAAGACCTGTTCATGCAGGGCGTGAAGGCTGGCGAGCGTGTTACTATCGGTGGTTGGATCGGTGAGTCAACAACTGTACGTACAAGATAACTATGATTAAATCGGCTAAAGTCGTTTTAAATAGTGTTTCTAGCATAACCATTGCATTCTGTGCAGTGGTTATGCTTCTTTTATTTACCTCATGCTCCAATCAGGGCAAAGTATTTGGCGAAGCCGTCACGGAAAGAGATTCGTTGCCTGTGCTTGCCACCTACGATGTTAATACCTTAATCTCTGACTCCGGAATTATCCGCTATAGGATTGAAGCAGCTGAATGGCTGGTTTATGACAGGAAAGATCCTTCTTATTGGGCTTTTGAAAAAGGGGTCTATCTGGAGAAATTCGACCAGGATTTCGTGGTAGATGCAGATATCAAGGCCGACACTGCTTATTACTATGATAAGGATCGATTGTGGGAGCTGAGGGGCGACGTGGCCATTAAAAACCTTAAGGGTGAACGTTTCAACACCGAATTGCTTTTCTGGGATGAAAAGACTCAGAAGGTCTATTCCGACAAGTTTATCCGCATAGAACAAGAAGATAAAATTGTGACTGGTGAGGGCTTTGAGTCTAATCAGCAAATGACCGACTATACCATTTTCAAGCCAGGTGGAGTGTTTTATATTAATGAAGCAACTGAAATGCAAGCAGACAGTACTGCTGTTGATAGCTTGACAACCGACACGTTAGAAGAAGAATAACTATGACTCAGATCATCATATATCTGCTTATCGCGATGGCTCTTTCCGCCTTTTTCTCGGGTATGGAGATCGCTTTCGTGTCAGTTGACAAGTTACGTTTCGAAATGGAGAAGAAACCTGGAATCATTTCTTCCATCCTTTCCTATTTCTTCCACCACTCCAATAACTTCATTTCCACCATGTTGGTAGGTAACAACATCGTGCTTGTGGTCTATGGTATGCTCATGGCGCAGATTATTGAGACGCATTGGTTGGCTGGGATTCCGATGAATCAATTTGCCTTGTTGCTGATTGAAACGGTTATTTCCACCTTAATTATATTAGTAGTCGGAGAATTTCTGCCCAAGACCTTGTTTAAGATTAACCCAAACCTGATGATGAAGGTCTTTGCCGTTCCACTGTATCTTTTCTATATCATTCTATATCCTATCTCTAAGTTTTCTTCAGGACTTTCTTATATATTCCTTCGCTTGTTTGGCATGGATTTAAATAAGGATGTGTCTGACAAAGCTTTCGGACGTGTGGATCTTGACTATTTCGTGACGTCGAGTATAGAAAATGCTGAAAATGAGGATGAACTAGATACCGAAGTGAAGATTTTCCATAATGCGATGGATTTCTCATCTGTGAAAATCAGGGATTGCATCGTACCTCGCACTGAGATTGTGGCTGTTGATGTGGCCGACCCTATGAGTAAGTTGATGAATGAGTTCATAGAGTCTGGAATATCCAAAGTGATTGTATACGACGGGAATATTGATAATATCGTGGGATACATCCATTCATCGGAGATGTTCCGTAATCCTACGGATTGGCATAAGAGCATAAAGAAGATTCCTATTGTGCCAGAAACCATGTCGGCTCATAAACTGATGTCTATCTTCATGCAGGAGAAAAAGTCCATAGCTGTGGTCGTGGATGAATTTGGAGGTACGTCAGGTATTGTGTCTTTGGAAGACCTTGTTGAGGAAATCTTTGGCGACATAGAAGATGAGCATGACAATACTTCCTACATCTGCAAGCAAGTGGGAGAAAACGAATACCTGCTCTCCGGACGTATGGAGATAGAGAAAGTCAATGAGACCTTAGATTTGGATTTACCAGAATCAGATGATTACCTCACTGTGGCCGGATTGATTCTGGATGTTTATCAGAGTTTCCCTAAACTGCATGATGTAGTAACCATAGGCAAATATGAGTTCAAAATGATAAAAATGACAGCCACAAAGATAGAAATCGTACGTTTAAAAGTCAATGAAAATGCAGAATAAGTAAATTTTTCGTAAATTATTAGAGGTTTATTGACATTTTTTGTACCTTTGTGCGCTAATTTTGAGAAATAAGAATAAAACTATAATAGAAAATGGCAGCATTACAATCAATTAGGTCCAAAGGACCCCTGTTGGTGGCCACTATTGGCCTTGGCTTGTTCGCCTTTATTGCAGGTGACGCCTGGAAAGTGATAGCTCCACATCAGACTCAGAATGTGGGGGAAGTAAATGGTGAGTCAATTACAGCGCAAGAATACCAGCAAATGGTAGAGGAGTATACTGATGCAGTGAAATTTGCTCAGGGACTGAATGCGCTTACAGAAGATCAGACTGATGCCGTAAAGGATCAGGTTTGGAATACATTTGTGAACAATAAGTTGTTAGAGAAGGAAGCTAATAAGTTGGGCTTGGTTGTTACCGATGAGGAAGTACAAGACATCATCAATACTGGTACTTATCCTTTGCTGACCAACTCTCCTTTCCGTAACCAGCAGACTGGTCTGTTCGACAAGGATATGCTGAATATGTTCTTGGTGCAATATTCTCAGATGAATGCTCAGACCGATGCTTCTACCAGAAGCTATTATGAGCAGGTTTACAATTACTGGAAGTTCATAGAGAAGAATATGCGTCAGAATCGTCTGGCAGAAAAGTATCAGGCATTGATTGCTAAATCTTTGTTCTCTAATCCTGTAGAGGCACAGGCTGCTTATGATGCCCGTATCAATGAGACTGACATGCTGATGGCCGCTATTCCTTATTCTTCCGTAAGTGATGATGACGTAACCGTTACAGATGCAGACATCCAGGCTGCTTACAATGAGAAGAAAGAGCAGTTCCGCCAGTTGACAGAAACTCGTAACCTGCGCTATATTGATGTTCAGGTAGTTGCTAGCGATGAAGACAGAGCCGCTCTTCAAAGAGAGATGATGGAATATACCGAGCAGTTGGGTGGTGAGGTAGAAGATTATACTTCTTTCATCCGTTCTACTGATTCTGAAGTACCTTATGTGGATTTGTTCTATACGACCAATGCATTGCCTTCTGACGTTGTGGCACGCTTGGACTCTGTTGCTTTAGGTGAGGCTTACGGTCCTTACTACAATGCTTCTGACAATTCGCTGACTTCTTTCAAGAAATTGGCTGTATCTGCAGAGCCAGATTCTATCCAGTTCCGTCAGATTCAGGTAACTGCCAATACCAAGCAGCGTACTACTGAGTTGGCTGATAGTATTTTCAACGCCCTGAAGGGTGGCGCAGATTTTGCAGAAATCGCCCAGAAGTATGGTCAGACAGGTGAAACCTCTTGGATCAGTTCTGCTAATTATGAAGGTGCACAGATCGACAATGACAACCTGAAGTACATCCAAGCTATCGTTTCTCAACCAAAGAACCAGTTGGTTAATCTGGCTTTGAATCAGGCAAACATTATCTTGGAAGTGACCGACCGCAAGGCTGTAGATACCAAGTATAAGGTTGCTGTTGTAAAGCGCCCAATCGAATTCAGTAAGGATACCTATACCAAGGCATACAACGATTTCAGTCAGTTCGTAGCTACTAACAATACATTGGAAAAGATGGTTGCCAATGCAGAGGATGCTGGGTATCGTCTCTATACCGCTAACGATGTGTACAACTACGATCATAATATCGGTGGTATCAAGGGTACTAGAGAGGCATTGAAATGGGCTTTCGGTGCTAAGGGTGGCGAAGCTTCTGGCCTTTATGAGTGTGGCGAGAGTGATCACTTGATGATGGTGGCTGTGTCTGGTATCATTAAGGAAGGTTATCGTCCATTGGCACTGCTGTCTGATGATCTCCGTCAGGAGGTACTTCGCGACAAGAAGGCTGAGAAGATCATGGCTGATATCAAGGCTGCTGGTGCTACTACAATCGACCAGATTAAGAATATGGCCAATGCTGTGAATGATTCTGTGAAGCACGTTACATTCTCTGCTCCTGCATACATCACTGCACTTCGTTCAACTGAACCTGTAGTTAGTGCGTTTGCAGCTGCTAGTCAGCAAGGTCAGGTAAGTGCTCCTCTGAAAGGTCAGAGCGGTATTATTGTTCTGCAGCCTTATGCATCCAATAAGATCAATGATACTTTCGATGCTGCAACAGAAGAGTCAAGAACAGTGAATACCAACGTCAATGTGGTAGGCTCACAGTTTACAACCGACTTGTATATGAAGGCTAAGGTAACAGACAACCGTTATCTGTACTTCTAAACTATAAGACCAAACGGAAGGGCCGTCCGAAGGCAAAGTCGGACGGCCTTTTTTGTCAAACCTGTTATATTCAGACTAAACATGGAACTTCTGTCGAAAGAACCATTGTTGGGAAAGACGTTGGAGGAACTGCAGGGTATTGTAAAGGTACTCGACATGCCTGCTTTTACTGCCAAGCAGATTGCCTCTTGGCTTTATAGCAAGCGTGTACATTCCATCGATGAAATGACCAACTTGTCCTTGAAGAACCGTCAATTGCTCAGTGCGTCTTATGAGATAGGTGCTTCAGATCCCGTGGATGCCATGCGTTCTGTAGATGGAACGGTGAAATACCTCTATGGAGCTGGGAAGGAACACTTTGTGGAAACGGTGTATATTCCAGAAGAGGATAGGGCAACCATCTGCGTGTCTTCTCAGGTAGGCTGTAAAATGAATTGTAAGTTCTGTATGACAGGCAAGCAAGGGTTTAAGGCAAATCTCAGTACAGCGCAGATTATTAATCAGATTAATTCCCTACCTGAGTATGAAACACTTACCAATGTGGTAATGATGGGTATGGGAGAGCCACTCGACAATGTGGATGAGGTTCTGAAAGCCCTGGAAATCATGACTGCCCCTTGGGGATATGCTTGGAGCCCGAAGCGCATCACGCTTTCATCAGTAGGCTTGGCAAAGGGACTTAAGCGATTTTTGGACGAGTCAGAATGCCATTTGGCTATAAGTCTGCATTCGCCTATTCCTCAGCAACGAAGGGAACTGATGCCTGCAGAAAAAGCCTTCTCTATCAGAGAGGTGGTGAAGATATTGCGCGACTATGATTTCAGTAAGCAGCGTCGTCTTTCTTTTGAGTATATCCTTTTCAAGGGAGTTAATGATTCAGAGCTCTATGCCAAGGAATTGTTGAAGTTGCTCCGTGGACTCGATTGTCGCATTAATCTGATACGTTTCCATGCCATCCCAGGCGTTGATCTGGAAGGTACTGCGATGGAAGATATCGTCAAGTTCCGTGATTATCTCACTTCGCACGGATTGTTTTCTACCATCAGGGCTTCTCGTGGAGAGGACATCTTTGCTGCCTGTGGAATGCTCTCCACAGCTAAGCAAGAGGGATTTAACGAAGATTTAACATAGAAACATTTGTGCTTCGTATCAATTCTTTGTAGATTTGTTGCACATTATTAATAATATAAGGAATTATGAAACGATATCTCTATTATTTCAGTATAATGATGCTGATTCTGCTGGCCGTTTCGGCTTGTAGCAGAGGTGGTAGGCCAAGAAGGGGAGGCGTGAGTATCTTGACCCCTACATCCAGTGGTAGTGCCTATGAGATGTTGGTTGTCGTTGATGACGATCTGTGGGAGCGTCCTGCTGGTCGTGCTCTCTTCGACGTACTCGATTCTGACGTGCCAGGTCTTCCTCAGCCAGAGCGCTCATTCCGTATCATGCATACCGCCCCACGTAATTATGATGCTACCATGAAGTTGGTGCGCAATATCGTGGTCGTAGATATCAAGAATACCTATACGCAGGGAAAGTTCAGATATTCCAAGGATATGTATGCCTATCCACAGGCTATTCTGAATATCCAGGCTCCTGACGAGGAAACCTTTGAAGAATTTGTCAAAGCCAACAAGCAAGTCATTCTCGACCTTTTCAACCATGCTGAGATGAACCGTCAGATTGATGTGCTGCGTTATGAACACAGTGATTATATTGCTACACAGGTAAAGAGCATGTTTGACTGTGATGTATGGGTGTCTGGCGAGCTACGTTCCACCAAACAAGGGCAGGATTTCTTCTGGGCAGGAACCAATACGGCCACCAATGACCGTAACTATGTGATTTATTCCTATCCCTATAAAGACACACGTACGTTTACCAAGGAATTCTTCGTCAACAAGCGCGACTCTGTGATGAAGGAAAATATTCCTGGAGCTAAGGAAAACAGTTACATGTCCACTGATTCACTGATGACCAACGTGACTGCTTATAATCTAAATGGGGAATACATTTTCGAGGCTCGTGGTTTGTGGCGCATGAAGGGCGACTTCATGGGTGGTCCATTCGTATCTCAGGCTCGTGTGGATCAAGCCAACCAACGTGTGATAGTAGAAGAGATTTTTGTATATGCACCTGATAAGAACAAACGTAATCTGGTTAAGGGTATGGAAGCTTCGCTTTATACCTTGCGCTTGCCAAACAGTAAGAACGAGACTGGGGAAATTCCTATTGGGATGGAAGATTCTGCTTCAGAATAAGTAAATATTCAACTTTTCATGGAAGATCGTAAAATTAGAGTAGCTATTACTCAAGGAGATATAAATGGTGTGGGTTATGAAGTCATTTTGAAGACTTTTGATAATCCCACGATGTTGGAACTCTGTACCCCTGTGATTTATGGGTCACCCAAGGTGGCAGCCTATCATCGCAAGTCGTTAGAGCTTTCCACCAATTTCACTATCGTCAATTCTGCTGCTGATGCTGTAGAGGATAGACTGAATATCGTCAGTTGTACCGATGATGAAGTCAAGGTCGATTTTGCAAAGGCCGATGCAGAAGCAGGTAAGGCTGCTGCAGATGCTTTGCAGAAGGTTGTGGAGGAGTATCAAGACTATCAGGTGGATGTACTGGTAACAGCTCCTGTGAATCACCAAATCCTTTCTTCAGAACTGTTCCCTTTCAAGACTCAACATGCCTACTTGGAACAAGCCATAGGGGAGGGGTGTCGCTCATTGTCTATCTATGTGAAGGATCACTTCCGCATAGCCTCAGTAACTTCCAATATCCCATTGCGTGACGTACCTGCAGCTCTTACTCAGGAATTGTTGCAAGAACGTCTGGAAGCGTTTGCTGCTTCCCTGATTACAGATTTTGGCATCGATGCTCCACGCATTGCTGTACTTTCCCTTAATCCTCGTAATACGGCAACCAATAGCTTCGGCTCAGAGGAAGAAAACTGCATAATCCCTGTGGTCACTGAGATGTCGCACAACGGTCTGCTTTGCTTCGGACCTTTTGCTGTTGATGAGTTCATGGGGAAGGAGGAGTATATACACTATGATGGTGTATTGGCCATGTATCATGATCAGGCACTGGCAGTCTTCAATACGCTTTCCCAGGAAGAAGGCGTAGTTTATACTGCTGGTCTCCCCTTGGTTCGCACTGCGCCAGTTTATAGCGTCAAGTATGATGTGGTGGGAAAAGGCGTGATGGATGAGAACTCTTTCCGTCAAGCCATATATCTGGCACTGGATATCTTCCGTCAGCGTGAACGTGAACGTGAAGCGCATGCCAATCCTCTGCGTAAACAGTATTATGACAAGCGTGACGACAGCGATAAGCTGAAACAGATGGATACCAATCCTGAGGACGAATTATAAACCAACTATGATTAGGCCTGAAATTATACAACAAGTCAAACTGCATTTCGGCATCATTGGTAACAATGAGGCATTGTTGCATGGTATTGATGCTGCATTGCAAGTAGCCTCTACCGATGCTTCTGTGCTGATTACGGGAGAGAGTGGTGTAGGAAAGGAAAGTTTTCCTAAGATTATCCACGCCTATAGCCCCCGTAAGCACGAAAGCTACATTGCCGTGAACTGCGGAGCCATTCCAGAAGGTACGATTGACTCTGAGCTTTTCGGGCATGTAAAAGGTGCTTTCACGGGTGCCATTGATGAGCGTAAAGGTTATTTTGGTGAGGCGAATGGGGGCACCATATTCCTTGATGAAGTTGGTGAACTCCCTCTTTCTACCCAAGCCCGTCTTCTGCGTGTGTTGGAGAGTGGAGAATACATCAAGGTTGGTTCTTCTAAGGTAGAAAAGACCAATGTACGCATTGTGGCAGCTACCAATCTGAATATGGCACAAGCCATCGCTGATGGCCGTTTCCGTAAGGACCTGTTCTATCGTCTCAGTGTGGTGCCTATCATGCTTCCTCCGCTTCGTGAGCGTGGCAATGATGTGCTGCTGCTCTTCCGCAAGTTTGCTGCCGACTTTGCTGAGAAATACCGTATGCCAGCCATCCGTCTGACAGAAGATGGCAAACAATCGGTGATGGCTTATTCATGGCCTGGAAATATCCGTGAGTTGAAGAATGTGGTTGAGCGCATTTCTATCTTGGAAGAGAATCGCGATGTTGATGCAGAGATGTTGCGCCGCTACCTTAAGGAGCAGTCGCGTGGACCTCAGCTTCCTGTATTGCTTGGGGCAGGGGAGAAGAACTTCGAAAACGAGCGTGAATTCTTGGTTCAGGCACTCCTAGGTATGCGTCAGGAGATACAAGACCTGAAAAAACAACTGGAAGATTTGCAGCAGAAACAACAGTTGCTTATGCAGCAACCCGTGGCCGATCAACCTTCTATGACGTTGATACATCCTTCGCAGTCTATGGGTGTTTCACCACAGATTGCGACATATTATAAGCCTGCTCCTTCTGTAAAAGCGGTGGATGATGACGATGACATTCAAGATACAGAGGTACTGGAAGAAGAGAATCTTTCTCTCTCTGATGCCCTGAAGGAAAAGATAATAAAAGCTCTGGAGAAGCACCACGGAAGGCGTAAGAACGCTGCTGCTGAATTGGGCATATCAGAACGAACCCTATATAGAAAGATCAAAGATTATGGATTGGATAAAGGCAACAATAAAAACGACGCTGCTATGTAGTCTGCTGTTCCTGATGGTTTCTTGCACCGTTTCTGGTTTTGGCTTGGCACCTATCAGTTCCATCGACTATAACCGTGTAAAGACCATCCAGATTGACGACTTTGCCAATCATGCAGAGTACGTCTATGGTCCGCTTGCTACCACTTTCAATGACAAGATGAAAGATCTCTTTATCCAGCAGACTCGTCTTCAGTTGGTCAATACTGGGGGTGATTTGATCATAGATGGAGAAATAACAGGGTACAACCAGTACAATGAGGCGATAGATGCTAGCGGTTATTCATCCAAGGTGAAGTTGACGCTCACGGTAAGTGTGAATTATCAGAATACCACCAATGAGGAGGAAAACTTCTCCAATCGTACCTTTACGGCCTTCCAGACCTATGATTCATCGCGCTTGCTTACTGATGTGCAGGATGAACTGATTACCATCCTTGTGAAGGATATTGCAGAACAGATTTATAACTCTACCGTGGCCAACTGGTAATGATGACGAATACGGACATATTGGAACTGACGAAGCACCCTGAACGCCTCAATACTGAGACGCTTTATGAACTTCGTACCCTTATTCCTCGTTATCCCTATTTCCAGACCTTGCGTCTGCTCTATTTGCAGAACCTCTATCTGCTGCACGATGCTAGCTTTGGGGCAGAACTTCGAAAAGCCATTCCTTATATTACCGATCGGGAACAATTATTCCGTCTGATTGAAGGAGAATCCCCTGTGATTGCTCCTCAGCATGTGGTGGAAGCAGAAGTGGAAGAGCCCGTACAACCAGTAGAAGACCGTACACTGGTCTTGATAAACCACTTCTTGCAAACTCTTCCTACAGACGAGAAGGTTCCCCCATTGCAGCAGTTGGATTATTCTACCGACTATGCTGCCTATATGTTGGCAGAAGAAACACCACAGGCATCCCAACCTTCCACATCTTTGGAAGTGTCAGATACGCCTGCAGAAGACGCATCCCCTGCGTCTGTTCCAGAGGATTTGGACGACAGTTATTTCACAGAAACCTTGGCAAAAATCTATATCCGTCAGCAAAGATATGAGAAGGCACTTGAAATAATTAGGAAATTAAATTTGAAATATCCAAAAAAAAGTGCTTACTTTGCAGACCAAATACGGTTCTTAGAGAAACTGATTATTAACGATAAATCAAATAAGTAATAAAATGTATTTGCTTTTAGTAATTTTAATGTTGATTGCATCTATTTTGATGTGTGGCATTGTATTGATTCAAAATTCCAAAGGTGGTGGCCTGGCATCAGGTTTTTCTTCTTCAAACGCCATCATGGGTGTTCGTAAGACCACCGATTTCTTGGAGAAGGCTACTTGGACTTTGGCTGGCACTATGGTAGTGTGCAGCATCCTCTCAGCTTATGCACTGACTTATGGTGGTGGCTCAGGAAATGATGCCATCATGCAGCAGGCTGTAGAGCAGCAGAGCACCAACCCATATAACATGCCAGTTGGAACCACTGCACCAGCCGAGGCAGCTACTCCTGCCACTCCTGCAGATGCAGCTACTCCAGCCGAGTAATTCAAGGCACTGACATTAGGAGAGAGATAGAGTGGGGCATACCTATGTTTTTCATAGGTATGCCTTGCTTTTTTCCTGAGCACTGGATAAAATTTAAGTGTGCTCCGCGCAAATGTGGATGGTGGGCATGGGATAAATTATACATCTTGTTTTCTTCCGCTAATTGTTTGTCTTTCTGCTAATAAAAGTGTATTTTTGCTGCAATTTTGTTAGCAGATAATAATAAATAGATAATCATCATTATGGAAAAGACTCTTAGAGACTCGGCAGCCATGCGCTGGACCGCGCTGCTGCTCTTGGCACTCGCCATGTTCTGTGCCTACATTTTCATGGACATTCTCTCACCTATCAAGGACTTGATGCAGGAGACCCGTGGATGGGATTCTACAGCATTCGGTACGATGCAGGGATCGGAGGTGTTCCTTAATGTATTCGTGTTCTTCCTGATCTTCGCAGGTATCATCCTCGATAAGATGGGTGTGCGCTTCACGGCTGTGCTCTCTGGCGCTGTGATGCTGGTGGGCGCCATCATCAAGTGGTATGCCGTGTCGGAAAGCTTCATGGGTACGGGCTTGGAACTGTGGTTCAATACGCATCTTAATTATATCCCTGTGTTTGATGAATTGGGCGTTTCTCCGTTCTATGAGGGGATGCCTGCTTCAGCTAAGTTGGCTGCATGTGGTTTCATGATCTTCGGATGTGGCTGCGAGATGGCAGGTATCACAGTGAGCCGTGGTATCGTGAAATGGTTCAAGGGCCGTGAGATGGCATTGGCCATGGGCTCTGAGATGGCTTTGGCACGTCTGGGTGTGGCTACATGTATGATTTTCTCACCGTTCTTTGCTAAGCTTGGCGGCCATGTGAGTGTGTCTCGTTCTGTGGCCTTTGGTGTGGTGCTGATGTGCATTGCCTTGATAATGACCATCGTCTATTTCTTCATGGATAAGAAGCTGGATGCCCAGACGGGTGAGGCTGAGGAGAAGGATGATCCGTTCAAGGTATCAGATATCGGTAAGATTCTCACGGACAGTGGTTTTTGGATTGTGGCACTGCTCTGTGTGCTCTATTACTCGGCTATCTTCCCATTCCAGAAGTATGCTGTGAACATGCTGCAGTGTAATCTGACGCTGGTAGAGCCTTCTGCTGATTCCTATTGGGCAAGTAGCTCTGTGACCATCGTGCAGTATATCATTATGCTGGTGGTGGCTGCTACCGGCTTTATGAGCAACTTCCAAAAGTCGAAGTTCCGTCAATATCTGCTGTTGGGCATCTCTGTGTTGGCATTGATCACCTACTGCTACATGGGCTATATGCGCCAGTCGGCTGAGAGTATCTTTGCTGTATTCCCACTGCTGGCCGTGCTGATTACGCCTATTCTTGGTAGCTATGTGGATCATAAGGGCAAGGCTGCTTCTATGTTGGTGCTGGGCTCATTGCTGCTCATCGCCTGCCACCTTACCTTCGCTTTCGTGCTGCCTGCCTTCAAGGGCAATGCCGTGGGTGGTGTGGCAATAGCATACGCCACTATTCTGGTGCTGGGTGCTTCATTCTCATTGGTACCAGCCTCTCTATGGCCAAGCGTACCTAAGTTGGTAGATGCCAAGGTAATAGGTTCTGCCTATGCTCTGATCTTCTGGATTCAGAACATTGGCCTCTGGCTGTTCCCATTACTTATCGGTAAGGTGCTGGACAAGACCAACCCAGGTGTGACAGATCCTACACAGTTCGACTATACAGCTCCTTTGGTGATGTTGGCTTGCCTTGGCGTAGCAGCCTTACTGCTTGGCTTACTGCTGAAGGTGGTGGATAAGCGCAAGGGCTTAGGATTGGAGGAACCGAACATTAAATAAAATTGAAAATTGAGAATTAAGGATTGAGAATTACCATCCGGATGGAAACATGGCGTAGCCATAATCCTCAATTCTCAATTCTCAATAAATTTTAGTTATGACAGAAGTAATAAGACGTAAGATAAACGATAAGCCAGTGGCACGTTGGACGGTGCTGGTCATTGTGGCTACGGCCATGATGATGGGCTACCTACTCAATGACATCATGTCACCACTGGAAACCATGCTGGAACTGCCTGTAGAGCAGGGCGGACTGGGATGGAGCAGTACGGACTATGGCTTCTTCTCAGGGGCAGGGGGCTTTATCAATGTCTTCTTGCTGATGCTCTTCTTCAGCGGACTCATACTCGACAAGATGGGGGTGCGCTTTACGGGTGTGTTGTCTTGCTCGCTGATGCTCATTGGCGTAGGTATCAAATACTATGCGGTGACCAGTCCTGCTTTGATAGGGCAAATCTTCAATTTTCAATTCTCAATTCTCAATCTGAATGTGAGCCTCCCCATGTCTGCAGCTATTGCTAGCTTGGGCTTCTCCATCTTTGGCGTGGGTTATGAGATGTGTGGCATCACGGTGAGCAAGGCGATGGTGCGTTGGTTTACAGGACATGAATTGGCATTGGCGATGGGTATTCAGTTGGCTATGGCTCGTTTAGGTACGGCTATGGCACTCAGCGTAAGTGCGCCATTGGCTCGTCACTTTACACTCTCCACCCCTTTGCTGGTGGGACTCATCTGCCTGCTTATCGGACTGGTGTCTTTCCTCGTCTTCTGTGTACTCGATATTCGTCTGGATAAGGACGAGAAAATTCTCAATGCTCAATCCTCAATTCTCAATTCGGATGATGACAGTTTCCGTTTGAGCGACATAGGCTTGATATTGAAGAACCCTGGTTTCTGGCTCATCACGCTCTTTGTGGTGCTGTTCTATTCGGCAGTGAGTCCGTTCCTCAAGTTCGCCACTAAGTTGATGATAGAGAAATACAGCGTAGCTCCCGATATTGCAGGTTTCTTTACCAGTATCGCTCCGTTTGGCACCATGCTGATGACGCCGCTCTTTGGCAGCCTGTACGACAAGTACGGTCGTGGTGTGACGTTGATTATTATTGGTACGGCCATGCTGACTTTCGTACACTTTGGTTTCTCTTTGCCAATACATGCCAGTGCCTTTGCCATTTTCCTAATGGTGGTGCTCAGTGTAGGTTATTCGCTCACGCCTGCAGCCCTTTGGCCTATTGTACCTAAGATTATTCCTTTGAAGTGCTTAGGTACTGCCTATTCACTGATTTTCTTTATTCAGAATTTCGGACGTGCTATAATCCCGATGTTCGTGGGCAGGGCCAATGAAACAGATCCTACCTATACGTCAGGTATGCTGATCTTTGCCTGCACAGGATTGGCAGGCGTTCTCGTGGCAGTGGCCATGCTCTATCTGGATAAGAAGAAGGGCTACGGATTGGAGAAGCCGAATATTAAATAAAATTGAGGATTGAGGATTTAAGAAACTCTAGACTCTAAACTTTCAACCAAATAAACTTATCTTTGTGCAGTTGCTGAATGTAGGCAACTGTACGATTTTTAATATCCTTTTCTTCTGGGAACAAGGTTGACATGTGCTCTGCAATTTCTTCCACAGAGTGCTGTCCATCAATGAGGCTCCAGATGGCAGAGCCATATTTCTCCAGAGGCACATGAATGTGGGTAGAGAGCATAGGGAAGAGTTTGTTAAGCCATCGATAGGGAAAGCGAGGGTAAGCCAACACCAAGTTACCATCTTCTCCCTGTTCTGTCACCATATGCGACCTTCGCACAGGAATCGTTTCCCTTATATCTACTTTCACCTTCATTGATAATACCTAATTCTCAATTAACTTCGTTGATTTTGCTCACGCTCGACAAAACTGATGCAAGCATCGCTTTGTTCTCACTTAATCGCAAAATTCTCAATCCTCAATTCTCAATTCTCAATGTCTCTCACTCTCGATCCACTTTAACCAAAGCCCCTGTCTCTGCATCAAACTGCACGGTAATGGTATAATTCTTGTTGAATAGATTGGCTGCAAGATATTCTACACTGCCCAATTGGGTAATGGGGAGTTCCTCCCTAAATAGTTGCTGCTGCTTGAAGGTAAGCGTTACCAATGCCTTGCCTGGCACATTGTAAGCCACACCAGTCAGTTCTTTCTTGTTCTTGGCAGCTTCTTCTGCAGGCTGAGGGGTTATCAGTCCTTGATTGGCCACAGTGAGGTAGGCAGGTTCGCCCGTAAGGTCATCACTCTCCAATACTCCAGCCTTTTGTGAGAAACGGAAAGCTACCAAATTGGTTGCCATTTCAGGGTCAATGCGGAACTTAAATGTCTGACTTTCTTCTGTGGTTACACCAGTAAACATTTCCGTCAATACTTCTTCCTGCAGATTCAACTGGTCGAGCATAATCTGCAACTGTGCCCCATCTTTAGGCGTATTGTCGGCTTCCCCACGCACCAAAGCATTCTTGCTGTCGCGGATGTTATAGATTTCCTGTGCCACCAATTCAGCCATCTTAGCGGTGGAACTGGCAGACAAGATCTCTTCCGTAAAGAAAGAGCGAGGGTCGGGTTTCGATTTCTGAGACGATGCAGTTTGTGGAGTACTCTCAGCTTTTCTGCCACTGATAGGCAGATTGATGGAATAGATTGTTCCCTCCTTTGTAAGCTCCATCAGTGGGGCAGCGGTTTTGTCTTTCAGTTCTACGAAGTAAATCTTCTCCTTATCTGCCACACCCATGCTGCGCACTACTGCTTCATCAAGGGTCCAGTATTCTTGCGCTTGTGTCTGAGTGTCGCCTAAGTGCAGGTAGAGGTCGGCATATTTACAGAACTCTCCAGGTTGGAAAGTATGCTTTGTGGCAAAAACCTGAACTTCAAGTTGCGACTTAGGGAGCATGTAGGTCACTCCATACTTTTTGCCATACATCATGCCAGCAGTAACAGCCGTCTGTGCCTGCATCAAGGGTGCCATCAGCAGACAGCCCAATGCGGTGATAAGTAGTCTTTTTATCTTCATAGCGAATAATTATCTATGGTGTTATTCCACGAACTTCACACATACCACCTGACTGACGTGGATGTCTTGCTTGGTGTCTTTTAGAAGTCCTGTTTTTGGATTGATTTCATATACTTGTATCACGTCACTGTCACGGCAGGCACAAAGCAGGTACTTGCCATTAGGGGTGATGTTGAAGTTGCGGGGATGAATGCCTGTAAGCTGGTAGCCCACCTTGGTGAGAGTACCATCGGCAGCTACGGAGAAGATGGAGATGCCGTCTTCCTTCAAACGATGGCTGGCATAGAGGAACTTGCCGTTGGGACTGAGATGGATATCAGCACCCCCTCGTGCTCCAGCATCACTGCCGTTTATCACTTGCTTAGGAGTCAGTACTCCGTTGGCATGGTCCATCACAGTGATATCGTCAGAAAGTTCGCCCACAACATAGGCGTGGGAACCATCGGCACTGAACTCTATGTGACGAGGACCATAGTCGGCATTCAGATTGGTCACCACCTGACTCTCTAAAGGCCGAATGGCATTATTGGAGATATCAAAGCGTATGATACGATCTGCACTGAAATCGGTGGCGAAGATATATCTTCCGTCAGGACTGAAATAGGTACAATGTACATGAGGCGACCTTTGGCGATTGAGGTCTGGCCCTCCAATGGTGCCGCAGAAAACTGTATCCATGCGCTGGATTCCACCATCGCTGCGCAGAGGGAAAACGGTCATGGAGCCACCACTGTAGTTGGCAGTTACCGCAATCTTTCCATTGGTAGCCACATAACAGGGGTCTTCGCCAAATGTCAGTTCAGTGTTGATATAAGTCAGCTTACCAGTTGCATTATCAAAGGCATAGGCATTCAGGGCAGCAGTGCTGTCTGAAGTTTCTGTCACTGCATAGACATACTTCCCATCTGCCGAAGGAATAACATATGAAGGATTCACCACTTTGGCAGAGTCGAGTAGGGTAGCCTTACCGTTAGCTTGGTCGAAACGGAAAGTATAGATACCTTCACTGCCCTTGTTCGTATAAGTGCCTACCAGCATAGCCAACTCATCAGGCTCACTGCTTTTGGGCTGGCAAGCCATCATGCACATTCCTACTATAGCTGTAAAAAGAAGTTTTCTCTTCATTGCTTAATTCTCAATTAACTTCGTTGATTTTGCTCACGCTCGACAAAGCTGATGCAAGCATCGCTTTGTTCTCGCTTAATCGCAAAATTTTCAATTCTCAATTCTCAATTTTATAATGTCCTCACAAAGTTCATCCACTTTCTCCTCGTCGGTATTCCACGCACAAACGAAGCGGAATGCATCCTTTTCCTCATCCACAGGACCCCAATATTCAAAACCCCAATTCTGATTCAGTGTATCCCGCTGGTCTTTAGTGAGGATAGGGAATACCTGATTGGTATGAGAATCCGTTAGCATAGGGAATCCATTCTCCTTGAATGCAGTTGCAATCTTCTTCGCCATGGCATTGGCATGACGAGCCAAGTCCCAATAGAGGTCGTTCTTAAACAACTCATAGAACTGCAGGCCTAGGATCCAACCCTTAGCCAGCAATGCCCCGCGTTGCTTCATCACCATGTCATAATCCTCACCCAGTTTCGGATCATTGAAGATCACAGCCTCACCCATCAGCGCTCCGTTCTTGGTACCACCGATGTAGAATACGTCCGTCAACTCTGCAAAATCATGCAGTGTCAAATCATTCCCTTCTGCCGTGAGAGCACTGCCCATGCGGGCACCATCGCAGAAGAAATAGAGGTTGTGCGACTTGCAGTAGTCGTGTAGTGCTTTCAATTCAGCCTTGGTGTAAAAAGTGCCTATTTCGGTAGAGTCGGAAATGTAAACCAACTTGGGTTTTACCACATGTGGGCGTTCCATATATTGCATCAACACCTTTTCGATGTGCGCAGGGGTAAGTTTTCCGTCAGGAGTGTCGATGGTAATTACGCGATGTCCTGTAGCCTCAATGGCCCCAGTCTCATGCACGAAGATGTGTCCTGTGTTGGCACAGATGGCCGCTTCGGCGGATTTCAGCAATGAGCTGATAACGCTCATGTTGGCTTGGGTGCCACCTACCACAAAGAATATTCGCGCCCACGGATTGCCTATCTTGATGCGGAGCAAATGGCGGGCACTTTTACAAATCTCATCAAATCCATAGCCAATGTGTTGGTCAAGGTTAATTTCTGACATGCGCTTCATGATATTAGGATGCGCAATGACTGAATAGTCGTTTATAAAGCCGTACATAGTTAATTTTTATATTTTTTCACCACGCAAAGATACATTATTTATTGAAAAAGTAGTATCTTCGCCACAGAAAATCTATTTCTACTGGGGTTGTTTGGTTTTGACAGCGGGTAGAAGGGATGTGTAAGCATGCAGTGCGTCGGGTGATTGGCACTTAAATCTCAGTCCTCAAAATTTATCTGGCGAATCTAATAATTACGCTCTTGCTGCCTGATCGAAGTTCAGTAAATCGGGCTTAATCCTGGCACAAGGTGCTGGGACGAGACATCACTCAGGAACTCTTGCTCCGAAGTAACCTGGTTCAGTGGTGCGGTCATATCGGGGATAGTCTTCATGGGCCTCGACGTGTGGATGAAATTTTAGAGGATAAGGCGTAGGTTGGCAGCCTTGGGTCTGCCTCCGCACGAAAAACAAGTCAAGGCTAAGCATGTAGAAAGCGCATTTGTTCCTCGTTTGGACGCGGGTTCGACTCCCGCCAGCTCCACGATAAAGGGTACATCACTGATTGATGTGCCTTTTTTGGTTTCTGTAATTGAAATTTAACACAAACTTTAGACAATTTTTCCCGCCTAACTATTTGCATAAAAAAAATAAGGTTGTAATTTTGGGGGTGAGAAAGCCGAAAAAAGATTTTACTATGAAGAATTTAATCCGTTTTTTATTAGGAGGTCTGCTGGCTGTGACATTAAATGCGTGTGGTGGAGAAAATGATTCCCCTTCAAATACACCCAGTACACCTACTACTCCGACCAATCCTGATCCCCAGCCTGGTACGGATACCAAATCATTTGTCTCTGGGGCAGACATCAGTTGGGTAACCGAACAAGAGGCCGATGGCGTGAAGTTCTTAAATACAGCAGGCCAGGAACGTGACTGTTTTGCCCTAATGAAAGAAATAGGTATGGATGCCATCCGTCTGCGTGTGTGGGTAGATCCTGTGGCTTATGGTTATGGCGCGTGGTGCGACAAGGCCGATGTAGTGAAGAAAGCCCAGCGTGCCAAGAATGCCGGATTGGATGTCATGATTGATTTCCATTACAGCGACTTCTTTGCAGATCCTGGACGACAAGAAACTCCAAAGGCATGGCTGGGATTCGATTTAGAACAATTAAAGACAAAAGTGGCTGAGCATACTAAAGATGTGCTTGGCGCACTGAAGAGTACAGGCATAACCCCTAAGTGGGTGCAGGTAGGCAACGAGACCCGAAATGGGATGATGTGGCCAACGGGGCAGCTTTGGACAGATAGCGGAGATACGCCTAACGGATGGAAAAACTATGTGGCATTGACCAATGCTGGTTTTGATGCAGTGAAACAGGTGTTTAGCGATGCCATCGTCATCATTCATTTGAACAATGCCTGGCAAGACTGTGATTGGTGGTTTGCCAAATATAAGGAGTTAGGGGGAAAGATGGACATGATAGGTCTTTCGCACTATCCACAGACAGAAGCCAATAAGACATGGGCACAGGTTAACAGCGAAGCTTTGGCGCAAATCAAACTTCTTATTAATAAGTATAAGGTCCCAGTAATGGTAACAGAAGTTGGTGTGAAAAGTGCTGATGAAGCGGAAGCTGCTAAGGCCTTGACAGCCTTTCTGACTGAAGCAAAGAAGATAGAACAGTGTGTTGGGGCTTTCTATTGGGAACCTCAAATTTATGGTGGATGGCTCCCTGGCTATTATAAGACAGTAGGGTGGGGTAGCTATGACCAAGGGGCATTTACCAGTGATGGAAAGCCTGCGAAATGCTTGGATGCTTTTAAATAAAACTGTCATTTTGCAATCGATTGCAAAAAAAAATGACGTGTTTTGAGGGAAAACATTTGCGAGATAGGTAAACAACCTGTACTTTTGGAGCAAAATGACGAAATAGCAATACTTGTTAGCATAAAACGAAGAGAAACATTTAACGAACATTAAATCTGATAAATGCATGAATGAAGTTAAGTTTGGAACCTTTCGTAGGTTCCTGACCCTATTCCTAGGGTTGATTCTGACTGTAGGCGTTTATGCACAAAACATCACCGTGAAAGGCCACGTGAAAGACACAGCAGGCTTTGAAGTGATAGGTGCAAACGTCGTGGAGAAAGGTAATCCAACCAATGGTGTGGTTACTGATCTGGATGGTAACTTTACACTGACAGTTCCTGCCGGTGCGACGCTCTCCATCTCTTTTATTGGCTATGTGACACAAGAGGTGTCGGCCGCTCCTGAAGTGGTGGTGACCTTACAGGATGACTCTCAGATGCTGGAGCAGGTGATTGTCATCGGTTATGGTACTGCCAAGAAAAATGACTTGACTGGTTCTGTGACGGCTATCAAGCCTGATGAAATGAACCGTGGTCTGGTAACCAATGCACAAGACATGATGGCTGGTAAGATTGCCGGTGTGAATGTCACTTCTGATGGTGGTACTCCTGGTGGTGGTTCAACTATCCGTATCCGTGGTGGTGCCTCTCTGAGTGCATCAAACGACCCTCTGATTGTGATCGATGGTTTGGCTATGGATAACAGTGGTGTGCAGGGCTTGAGTAACCCACTGGCAATGGTGAACCCGAACGATATCGAAAGCTTCACCGTGCTGAAGGATGCCTCTGCAACTGCCATCTATGGTTCTCGTGCTTCTAATGGTGTGATTATCATCACCACCAAGAAGGGTTCAAAGAGTGGTAAGATCCGTTTGGCATACAACGGTAACGTATCTGCCAGCACCATTAAGAACCGTCTGGAGGTGATGGATGGCAATGAGTTCCGTCATTTTGTAAACAACCTCTATGGTGAGGGCAGTGATCAGGCTTCACATCTGGGTACTGCTAATACCGATTGGCAGGATCAGATTTACCGTACGGCCATCAGTACCGATCACAACCTTACTGCTACAGGTAATATCGCAGGCATGCCATTCCGTGCTTCTGTAGGTTACACAAATCAAAACGGTATTATCAAGACTTCCGACTTTGAGCGTTACACAGCTTCTGTGAACTTCTCTCCGTCTATGCTGGAAGACCACCTGACCTTCAACATCAATGCCAAGGGTATGGTGGCCAAGAACCGTTATGCTGATGGTGGCGTGGTAGGTGCAGCGTTGACTTATGATCCAACACAGCCTATCTACAACAGTGATCCTAACTATGTGACCTCTTTTGGTGGTTATCAGCAGTGGACCAGCACCAATGCCTTTGGCGATCCTACATGGCCTTTGGCATTCAACTCACTGGCTCAGCAGAACCCTGTAGCTACCTTGGAGTTCCAGAACAACCGTGCTACATCAAAGTCACTCATTGGTAACATTGAGTTGGACTATAAGTTCCACGGCTTCGAAGACCTGCGCTTCCATGCCAATGGTGGTATGGACCTCTCCACTGGTAAGCAGAACAACGATATCGATCCTCGCAGTGCCAGCAACAACTACTATGGTTACACAGGCGTAGATAAGACCGATAAGTACAATTTGCTGTTCAGCTCTTACCTGCAGTATGCCAAGGAGTTCACGGAGGATCACAACTTCGACATCATGGCTGGTTATGAGTGGCAGCACTTCCATCGTAAGGGTACCAATCAAGGTTGGGGATGGATTCCAGGAACTAACAGCGATCCAGCTTTGCAGAACACCAAGTATAACGAGGTGAATCGTGAATGGGCTAATGAAAGCTATCTGGTTTCTTTCTATAGCCGTTTGAACTACACACTGCTGCAGCGCTATATGCTGACTGCTACCTTCCGTGCCGATGGTTCTTCTAAGTTTAACAAGGACAACCGTTGGGGTTACTTCCCATCAGTGGCACTGGCATGGAAGATCAATGAAGAAGGTTTTGTAAAGGATATCGACTGGATCAGCGACTGGAAACTCCGTCTGGGCTATGGTTTGACTGGTCAGCAGGAAGGTATCGGTGAGTATAGCTACTTCGCTTCTTACGTGGCTAATCGTGAGCATGCGTTCTATCCTGTAACTGGTGAAGGTATCACCTCTCGTCCGAATGCTTATAACGACAAACTGACTTGGGAGAAGACAACGACTTGGAATGCCGGTATGGACTTCGGTATTCTGAATGGTCGCTTCACTGCTGCTCTCGACTTCTATCATCGTAATACCAAAGACCTGTTGCAATCAGTTCCTGTGGCTGCTGGTTCTAACTTCAAGAACACTGTGATGGCCAACGTAGGTAAACTGGAGAACACTGGTTTGGAATTCTCTATCGGTGGTAAGGTAATTCAGGCACGCGACTTCATGTGGGATGTGCAGTACAACGTGACTTGGAATAAGAATAAGATTACCGAAATGACAGTTGGTGATGCTGCTCCTGGTTATTATCTGCCTACAGGTGGTATCGCTGGTGGTACAGGTAACACCGTTCAGGCACAGGCCGTAGGTCATCCTGCTTATAGCTTCCTGGTTTACCAGCAGGTATATGATGAGAACGGCAAGGCCATTGAGAATGAGTATGTGGACCGTAACGCAGATGGTATCATCAGCGACTTGGACCGCTACTACTACAAGAAGCCTGCTGCTGATGTGCTGATGGGTCTGTCTTCTAAGATGATCTGGAAGAATTGGGACTTCAGCTTCTCCGTACGCGCTAGCCTGAACAACTACGTGTTCAACAACGTAGAGAGCAACAACTCTAATCAGGGTAAGGCCGCTGTTTATGCACAGAGCGGTTTCTTTAGCAACTTCGTGACCCGTCACCTCGACAAGGGTTTCCAGGGCGTGGGCAACTATTTCATGAGCGACATGTTCGTACAGAACGCTTCATTCCTGAAGGTTGACAATGTAACTCTGGGTTACAGTTTCGACAATCTGTTCAAGCGTGGCATCAACGGTCGTGTGTATGCTACATTGCAGAATGTGCTGACTATTACTAAGTACAAAGGTCTTGATCCAGAAGTGGGTGGTGGTATAGATAACAACTTCTATCCACGTCCATTGGTGTCAATGCTGGGACTTAGCCTTAATTTCTAACCCTATAAAGACATTGAAGATATGAATATTCTAACTAAATATACGAAGACACTGCTGCCTGTGGCAGCGCTTTCCCTGACATTGGGAATGACTTCATGCGTGGGCGATCTGGATGTAGATCCCACCATTGATAAGAGTACTTCTATGGAGTTCGACCGTGATGCTGTGTTCAATAAGATTTATGGCAACATGGCACTTACGGGTCAGAATGGTCCTGCAGGCGATCAGGATATCGCCGACATCGATGAAGGTACTTCTGATTTCTTCCGTCAGATCTGGAACATGAATGAGCTGACGACTGATGAAGCTATCTGTAGCTGGGGTGACCCTGGTATCCCTGAGTACAACTTTAATACCTGGGATGCATCTCATGGTATGATTACTTGCGAGTACTATCGTTTGCTCTTCGGAATCACTATGGCCAACTCTTTCTTGGCACAGACCGCTGAGGATACAGACAGTGAAACGGTGAAGATGCGTGCTGAAGTTCGCTTCTTGCGTGCACTCTTCTATTATTATGCCATCGACTTCTTTGGCAATGTTCCTTTCGTGACTACCGTCTCTTCTGAGAATGCACCACAGGCCAGTCGTGCAGAGGTGTTCAGCTTTATTGAGAGTGAGTTGTCCGACTGTGTCAATGATATGGCAGAGCCAAAGGGTAATACTTACGGACGTGCTGATAAGGCAGCTGCTTGGTTGCTCCTTTCTCGCCTCTATCTGAATGCCCAGGTTTATACTGGTACTCCTCAGTGGGCAAAGGCTGCTGAGTATGCTAAGAAGGTAATGGATTCAGCTTACACGCTGACTCCAAACTTCAGCTACCTGTTCATGGGTGACAACAACAGCAATGGCGCTCAGAATGAGATTATCCTGCCTATCCTTCAAGATGGTATCGCTACTCAGAACTATGGTGGCGCTTTGTTCCTCATCGCTTCTACGAATAAGGACGATATGGGTGATCATGGCACCAGCGAGTCTTGGGCAGGTAACCGTGCACGCAAGCAGTTGGTAGAGAAATTCTTCCCTAACAGCGAGCCTCCTACGGGTCTGGATGTGGCTGGTATGATCGCAGCCGCTGGTGACGATCGTGCCATGTTCTTCAGCATCGACCGTAACCTCAGTGTTGAGGAGACTGCGAATTTCACCGATGGTTTCTCTGTAGGTAAGTTTACCAACAGCTATTCTAATGGTGCCAATCCACACGACTCAAAGTTCGTGGATACTGATGTTCCTTTCCTGCGTGCAGCTGAGGCTTATCTGACTTATGCAGAGGCACAGACCCGTCTGGGTAATACTGCTGAGGCTAAGGTGGCTGTGGATGCTCTGAAAGACCGTGCACATGCTTCTGCTTCTAAGCAGGGCGTTTACTCACTGGATGACATCTGCGATGAGTGGGCACGTGAGTTCATGTTCGAGGGCCGTCGCCGTATGGATTTGGTTCGCTTTGGTCGTTTTGGTGGTAATTCCGACTATGTTTGGGAATGGAAGGGTGGTGCCCGTAATGGTTCCAACTTCAGTGCCCAGCGCAATGTATTCGGCTTGCCTACCAAGGATATCGTGGCCAACTCTAACCTGGTACAGAACCCTGGTTATTAATTTACAATTGACAATTCATAATTGACAATTATATAAAGAAAGCATTATGAAAAAGTTACATATATTAGCTTCATTATTCGCAGGACTGGTACTTGCCACTGCTTGTAGCAGCGACCGTGATTCCAATCCTGTATATCAGGAGCCATCGGTGTTCATGCTCAATACACCAGCATTCGTCAATGGCACCTATGATTTGGAGAATTCCACCACCTTGCAGCTTACCTGCACGCAGCCTAACTATGGTTATACGGCTGCTACCATGTATGCTGTGCAGGTGTCGCTTTCTCAGAGCTTCAGCAACTTTACGGAGTTGACCACCCAATATTCTACGGCTTTGATGAATGTAGATGTATCTGAACTGGCCGTTGCCGCTACGACCATGGCTATGGAAGCTGGCTACGATGGCGATCAGTTCCCATTGGATATTCCTATCTATATTCGCCTTCGCGCCTACCTGCCTAATGCTTCAGGTGCACAGGCTAAGAGTGGTGACATCATTTCTAATGTGATTACACTGCCTCATGTGAAACTGCACTATGCATTGCCTCCAGTGGAGTTGCCAGAGCATGTTTATGTCATTGGTAATTTCAATGGATGGAGTTGGGACACTGCCCCAGAGATGGTTGTGGTGAATGGTGCTCCAAACGTGATGTGGCGCATGGTTTGGCTCGATGGTGGCTTCAAGATCAATACCGCTACCTCTTGGAACGGTGGTGAGAAGGGCTTCAGTCAGGTAACCATTGTAGACAATGCTAATGCCAATGTTTACGATGACGGTGGTAACATCGGCGTAGGCAATCCAGGTTGGTACCTGTTGGTAGTGAAGACCGCAGTGGCTGGTCGCGACATTACCTTCGAGGTTGACTTCGAGGAAGGCGCCGTATGGCTGATTGGTAATACCCTCGGTGGTTGGGATGAACTGGCACCTGCAGGTAAGTTCACTACACCTACCACTCAGGATGGTGAGTTCGTTTCTCCTGCCTTTGTAGCAACGGTAGATGGCGTTTCTCCTGCCAGCGACCCACAGGGTGTACGTGCATACGTGAAGGTTCCTGGATACGACTGGTGGAAGTCAGAGTTCATGATCTTCGATGGTAAGATTAAGTACCGTGCCGATGGTGGTGATCAGGAGCGTGTAGCTGGTAATCAGGGACAGAAGCTCTACCTGAACTTCACGAACGATACTGGTAGAATTGAGTAACTAATCTAATACACTGATAGAATTATGAAAAAGTTATCATTATATATGTTGCTGGGCGCCCTGACCTTCATGGGTGCCTGCAACGAGGATTTTAATGAAGACGTAGCTGCTCCACAAGGCTGGGACCAGGTAGAGGCCATTAAGGTTGCAGGTTTTACTGCTAAGCCTTTAGGCACCGTTAATCTGGGCGAAGCAACGGGAGATTCTATTGCTGCACTGGACATATCATTGCCAAAGGGCCTGCCTTATGGCGTAAATTTGGCAAACTTGCAGTTGGTACTGACTCCCGAAGGTTCTTCCAATACTTATACCATTAATGCTGGTCCTACCGGTAAGGTGGCTGTAGCCGATTTACAGGAGGTTATCAATGCGGAGTATGGCTTGCGTCCTGATACCCGTACCTTCAGTGCTGAGCTTACTGCCGACTATATGGATGGTGGTCAGGCTGTGGTAGCAACGGGTGGTACAATAGAACTGAAAGCCATCGCTGCTGCTCCTGTGATTGAAGAGAATTACTATTATGTAGGTGCTTCCAATGGTTGGAGTGATTCAGACATGAGCTATCCTCTCAGAAACAGCGGTGCCGATGTCTATGAAGATCCTATCTTCGTGGGTGTGGTTCCTGGTCCTACCAATGAGGATGGCAGCCGTGCCGACAACTGGTTCAAAATTGCTCCTGAATCTGCCTATGAGTCTGAAGACTTCTGGGGTGGTTTGCTGGGTGCTGCCACCGATGGTGAGAGCGCACTGCAGGGCCGTTTCGTAACCAAGGATGCTCAGGCATGGTGCTTGCCAGCCAGCGATGAGGCCAAGATGTATGTCCTCAAGCTCGATATGATGTCTGGTACCTATGAGTTCACTCCTTATGTAGAAGACCTCTGCGACGAGTACTTCTACGTGGGTCAGCTCAATGGCTGGAGCGATTCCGACCAGTCTTATCCGCTCTACAACAGTAGTGGTGAGAGTGCTTACATCGATCCAATCTTCTACACCGTGATCCCTGCTCCTGTGGATGGCGACGGTAACCGCGTGGACAACTGGTTTAAGATCGCTCCGGGAACAGCCTATGAGAGTGGCGCTTTCTGGGATAACCTTATCTGTGCTGTCAACGATGGTGACACCTCGCTAAAGGGTGAATATATGATTGGCAATGGTGGTGCATTCAACCAGCCAGCTTCTGATGGTGCTACCTATTACCGCCTCGCCATCAATGTGCTTGCAGGTACTTGGGAGTTTACCCCAATGGCATTTGCTGAGTACATCTATGAGATAGGTAACGAAGGTGGATGGAGCGAATCTCATCCGTTGCGTTCTGCCAACTATGATGGCAAGTACGTGGGCTACTACTGGTTGGATGGTGAGTATAAGTTCAAACCTAATGAGGACAATTGGGATGGCGACTGGGAATATGCTGGCGATAATAAGCTGGTAGATACTGGTGGTCCTAACATGCCTGCTGTTGAGCCTGGATTCTATAAGATTCAGGTTGACCTCACCGAGATGACCTTTGAGACTACGCCGTTCGTTGTGAGCATCATCGGCTCTGCCAACGGCGCTTGGGATACCGATACCGACCTCACATACAATCCAGAAGAAGGTTGCTTCGAGGTAACCACTACTCTTAACGATGGTGAATTCAAGTTCCGCGCCAACCATGATTGGAGCATGAACTGGGGTGGTGAGCCAGACAACCTCTGGCAAGATGGTCCAAATATCCCTGTGGCTGCAGGTACATACCTCATCCGCTTCTATTTCGAAGGCATCACAGGCATAGCCATGTACTCTATTGAGAAGAAGTAATAAGGTTTACTGATTATAGAATAGGTGCTGTGCTTTTTTGGTGCAGCACCTTTTTTTATATAGTAAGATCAACGCTTGTTTTAGAGAGAAAACTAACTGTACACTGTACATCTGTACACTTTTTGAAGAGTAAACAATGATGTGAAAATTGTTCTATTCTTTAGATTAGTCGTTGTATCTTAGGGCTAATGAATATAAAAAGCCTCCCGAGAAAATAATTATTTTCTAGTGAGGAAAGAATTTTTTGCTCACTAGGAAGTTTATATTTGTGGATATAAAAAGATGAGGCTGTGAGATTGTTCTATTCTTTAGATTTTGCCTTTTCCATCTCAAGGTGTACAGATGTACAGTGTACAGTTAGTTTTTTCTTTATTGCAAGTGTGATATTTCCATTCTTTTAATTATATTTGCCCTCAGATAATGTAAACTTTAAGGATATGAAAGCTAAGAGTATATTCCGTAATATGTGGCTGTTGGCAATAGCCTGCCTCAGCACTGTGGTTGTGATGACCTCTTGTGGTGGAAGTGATGGTCCTTCACCAGAACCTACACCTACGCCTACACCCACTCCTACGCCAACACCTACACCCACACCTACTGTGTAATGGACAGCAGTAACTGCCCAACCTGATGCTTGGGATGGACAGACGCGCGCAGACATTACCTATCAGTTG